>Ga0247825_10000611_pt1 | contig 22806 bp, 20 predicted proteins | sample 13C_Vanillin_Day_FD_194413 | JGI IMG/M metagenome (GOLD analysis project Ga0247825, IMG submission 194413) | Soil microbial communities from agricultural site in Penn Yan, New York, United States - 13C_Vanillin_Day48 | ecosystem: Environmental > Terrestrial > Soil > Agricultural land | place...
TGTCGATCACGAGCCCAATCGTTGCCGGTGCGTCTTCGTTCGTGAAGAACTGAATCGGGCGCGATTCGTCGTTGTCGTAGATGGTGAAGTGGTCCTGACGGAGACCGGTGACGAACGCGCCCTTGCGATCGACGACCGTGACCGTCAGGGTGACGAGATCCGTGCGGATGGAAAGAACCGGGGGCCCGTCCTGAGTCTGCCGTGGTGCTGTCGAGGCGCAGACGCCCAGCGCGGTGATCAGCAGTGCAACACACGACAGCGTTCTCATGATGACCCCCGACGTGGCAACGGCCTGGCGGAGAAGAGCCGCCAGACCGTGCGGTGGGCTACGTCAACGTCAGTTGTTGTACCGACGACGAAGAACGCCAACCCCGAGTCCGAGCAGCAGCGAGGTCAATCCTCCGACTGCCATGAGCGGCAGTGGACTCGCTGTACGTGGGATCTCCTCCAAAGGCGGTGGCGGTGCCTCGGACGCTGGCTGGTACTCGAGCGGTTCGACGAAGAGCTCGATCTCGGGCTTTTCGACGGGAGCGACTGCCGGAGCCGGTGCGGCCGGGATCCGTGTGTACGTGATCGGCGGTTGTGGACGGACTTCGGCGGTCATGATGGGTTCACCTTTCGGGTACATGAACTCGTACCCGTTGTGCTCGCCGCCATAGAACAGCGACTTGACAGCGGCGGGAACACCTGCCGGCGTTTCCCGGAAGCTGACGACCGGTTCTGGCGTGACGACGGTGCGGTTGTCTGGCATCGTGTGGAACGTCGCATAGACGATCGCGCCGTCATTGCTCAGGACCTGCAGGACATTCCTGCTGGTGGCAGGGTTTGCGAGCCTGAAACTGTACGTGCCAGCGTGCAATGTCACTCCTGGGATTTGCACGGGCCTGTTGAAGGTTAAATACGCCAGCTTGTCATACGTCTGGGCGTTCGCGAGCGCGGGCGCCATCACAGCGACCAGTGCCGCGGCAACCACGCGCGAGACAGATCGTCTTGTCATATAGTCCTCCGAACCTTCTCCGAAGAACTCCTTTCTTCGTCCTTCGGAACACGACCCGGTTCCGAGAGATACCGATGCATTTCTCCTGCCCCGGCACACGTCAGCACAAGACAGGAAATAGAGCGATTGGCAGCCGGTCGTGAGGCGCGCGTGAGGGTTCTTCCGCGCCGGCGGTGGAAATATCCTGGCCTGTCAGGGAGTGTGTGAGAGGCCGACAGGGATGCGATCACCCGAACGCACTATCGCCGCGGCATGGTCGTTGCTCACAGCGGCAGGTCCAGCGGCGTGGCGATCACGTGAGGTGAGACATGAGTACGCGAATGGCAACGGCGGAGTCTTCTCGAGTCGAGCGAAATAGTTCGCACGGATGTGAGTCGGAGCAGGCGGCAGCCGAGGAAATCGACGTTCTTGGCGAAGAAGGATTGAAGATCACCGAGGGAGTCGTCACCGACATCAATCGGGAGAAGAAAGAAATCACGATCAAATACGCCAACGGAAAGACTGAGACGCTGCAGATGACTAAACGGGCTGCCGCTGAGAGCGGAGCCGGCATCGAGGAAACGAGCGAAGGAGCCCACATTGTCGTCTACTACGCCGACGAGTCGGGACGCAAAGTCGCTCATTACTTCAGGAAGGTCTCCTGAGGCAGAGACGCCCCGACTGCTCCGCGTGATAGAGGGCAGCCTCAAACAGCCTTGGGGCGTACGGCTCCGTCCGTCAATCGCACGTATGTACCGTGCTCGTTCTGCAAGAGGAACTTCTGCTCGACGAGCGTCTCGAGGAGTCGCTGGCAAGTCCATTCGTCGATCCCCCAGACCCGTTGCGCCTGTTGGGCGGTGAGGCGAAGCCCGCGCAGCTCCACGAACTGGTTGCAGATCATGTGGAGCATCGCGTCGACTCCATGGTTACTCTCTCGACGAGCCCACTCGCTTCCGACGGCGTCGGCACAGCGCGGGCAGATACCCGTCGTAACTGGTTCACCACCGGATCGAATGTCGGTACCGCACCAGCCGCAGACACAGCGCATCGGCAGGTGGATGTCGCTGGCAGCACGCTCGTTCACCGCCGGCGCACGAAACGGATCCGAAGGAAGCGTTGGGCCGTGTTTCTCAAGATCCATATGTCTCAGCTTTGAATCGATCCGCCCGCGCCATCCTGGCGGCGAGCCCTGGTTCGGTAGACTTCGAGCAGGCGGTTCGTTCCGTTCTCGCAGTACCACAGGGTTCATTCACCTGAATTTACGGGTACTCGATTACGACAGCCCGGCGCGGGTTCCGTCAATCAGGAGCGGCGGAAGGTTCTACTCAGGAAATCTCCACAAGACCGCGGCTCGCAGAGCTCACTTGGGTGACTGGAAGGGTTCGGCGGCCCGGGCTACGACGACTCGTTCCAGGCGGTGGCAAACCGGATGAGGTCGGACGCGTCCTTGAGATCCAGCTTGGTCTTGATGTTCGAGCGATAGGTCTCGACGGTCTTGACGCTGACGCCCAACTGCTCGGCGATCTCGGACGTGCGCAGCCCCCGTCCGATCAGATCGAACACCTCGAGTTCCCGATCAGTCAGGTTTCCCAACCGGCCTGCCGGCACCGCCCCTTCGTGACCGACGCGCTCGAGAACCGTCTGTGCCATGGTGGCGCTGACATAGATACGGCCGGCCAGCACCTGCCGGATCGCGTCAACCAGCCCGGTGATCGCTTCCCGCTTCATGATGTAGCCGCGCGCCCCCGCTCTGAGCACCCGCTCGGCAAACAGCGCCTCGTCGTGCATCGACAGCACGAGGACGGGAAGGCCGGGAACTGACTCCCGCAGGGCCCGGATCAACGCCAAACCAGTCCCCTCCGCCAGAGAGAGATCGACGATCGCCAGATCCGGTGTGGCGCTCGCGACCAGCTGGCGGGCCGCGTCGGCAGAATCCGCCTCGCCGCAAATCTCCAGATCCTGTTCTCCGCTGATCATTTGACGGATCCCCAGTCGAACAATCGGGTGGTCGTCAACAATGAGAATGCGCGTCACACTTGCACCCTTCGTCTGTGTGCCTCGTGTCGGCGTTGCAACATTTCACAGGGACCAGCCACAGAACTCTACCTGAGACTCGCGGAGTCTCCCCGATCGGCAACTGCGGGCAGCCCCGATTGTCTTCGTTCCAGCGCTCCCCCAAACTTGAATCCGGGTGTCGGCCATTCCCTGGACGACCGAAGGAACACGACCCATCATGCATTTCCGTCAGCCACCCGCAGGTCTCCGAGGGGCCACTGATCCGGTTCCAGACGTCGTGCTCGTCACCAAAGCAGACCGGCGCGATGTCAGGGCGAGAGTCGCTCTCCTCGTGAGAGTCCGCGCTGAGTTCCACGAGGTGCCAGGCCTCTGTCTCACGGTGTCTCAAGTGCGGCGACTGTTCGACATGCGGGAAGACGTCTGTGTACGCATCCTGGAGCGCCTGGTTGCTGAAGGCACGCTGACTCGAACCACGAATGGTCTGTACTGCTGGAGCCTGTCGTGGTAGCCACCCCTCGCGAGTTGCGCTTCGGACACCAGAAGAGCCACGCCGATCGTCAGACGCCGGCGGGTTTGGCCGCAGGCTGAGCGACGCGAACTGCGCAGGTGACGACGGTTCCTCCGTTCGCGCCGGGTTCCACCGAGAGTACGCCACCAACTGAGCTGGCACGGTAGCGCATGATTCGCAGCCCCATGCCGTTGGTCGAGCCAACATCCTTGATCCCGTTACCATCGTCGGTTATGCGCAAAGTGATGAGACCCGGTTCGCCATCCATCTCGATTGTGATGGTGCGGGCATGCGCGTGTTTGATGACGTTGGTGATTGCCTCCTGGGCGATGCGATAGAGCTGCGTCGCCATACCGCCGTCTCGAAGGGCCACCGGAACGTTCCCCTCGACGCGGATTCGAATCTTGTGCAGCGACTCCGTCGTCGTCGCAAGGTCGCGCAGCGCCACCAGGAGACTCTGGGCCTCGACTTCAAGCGGAAAGAGGCTCTTCGTCAACTGACGTACCTGATCGAGCGCCTGCTGGGCCTGGTGTGCAATCTCCAGGGCCGTCTGCAAGGTCTCGGTTTCGGTCGCGCTCAGTCGTCGTGTCAACGCTGAACTCAGCATCCCGATGCCAGTCAACGTCTGCCCGAGCGTATCGTGCAGCGTGTGCAGCAGCGCCTGCTGCTCGCTCCAGAGGAGATCGGCCATGTGGGCCGTCGTGCGTTCTCGATCGACCACCTTGCCGATCTGAAGGCTCACGTCGTTCATCAGATTGACGAGCATGTCGGTGGGAGGATGCTCGCCATCCGAGAACAGCTCCAGCACCGCAATCACTTCTTGCCCCGACCGGATAGGCAGGGCGACCGACGACTTCAATCCGACTTGTATTGCAATCTGCGCACGCACGGGAAGCGCCTCGAGCAGCGCTTCCTTTGTATTCACCCAAACAGCGAGCCCCTCAGAGTAAACGCGACCCGGTACCCTTTCCCCCCGGGCGTAGCGCTGGCGCTCGGAGAGGCGATGAAACGGCTGGAAACGCTCGTCGCCGTAACAGCTGATCGTCGCGCTGATGAAGTCTGGTTCGTCCCGATCGGGCAGATAGACAAAGCCAACCTGCCAATGCTCCGTCTCGCAGATCCGGCGTAACACCTGATGGAGACCTTCGTCCCAGGTGGGAGCGTCATTGATGGCCCGAGTGATGTCTTGCATCAGCGTCAGCCATTTGGTCCGTTCGGCAACCCGCTGCTCCAGCTCTTTTTGAGACCTCGCCAACAGTTCGTCGGCGCGTTGGCGTTTGATGACATCGGCCGCGTGACGCGCCAGCATGTCCAGCGCCACGAGCTCGGTTTCCGCGAAGCGATGGGGGGCCCGGTAGTGCGTCGAAATCAGTCCCAGATACCGGCCTGCCCGATCGATCAGCGGCGTGGATTGCACGGCCCGAACGCCGGCCGCCAGCAAGACCGGCAAAGACGCCGAACCGGCAAGAATCGGGCTAGTCGTAACGTCCTCGACGATCATCCGCTCTCGACCGGCCTTCGTCGCGCGAGCGCTGTCAGTATCTCCACGGGCGAAGAAGTCGAGAAACGGCGCCTCGAAACCCACTTGCGCCGCGATGTTCAGTGCGCCCGCCTCGTCCGAGATCTGCACGTATCCCTTCTCGGCGACGGTGATCTCGACGGCTGCGCACAGGACTTCTTCAAGCATGGCGTTCACGTCACCGGGGGCCATGAGCTTCGAGCCGAGCCTGTGCAGGCGTGTCATCCGGCGCAGATCCTCCGCGAGCTGCTCGCGCGCGGCCCCGAGCTCGTGCTCGGTCTTCTTGAGGCCGGTGACGTCCACCAGCGTGAGGACGACGCCTTGCACTGTCCCGTCCTCAGTCCGGTACGGCAGCACCCGGGTGAAAAAGTTTCGGCCGTCCCGCGCGGTTACCTCTTTCGCGATGGGCGTCAAGGTGTCCATCACGGAGCGTGCGTCGCCGGAGAGGTCGACGTCAACGAGGTTCGGAGCGATGTGGCTCAGTGGCCGCCCGGCATCGGACGATCGCAGGTTGAGCACCTGCGACGCCGCCGTGGTGAAGCGCTTGATGCGCAACTCTGTATCGAGGAAGACCGTGGCGATATCGGTGCTCACCAGCAAGTTGGCGACGTCGTTGTTCACGGCAGTGAGCTCGTGCACTTTCTCCTGGAGCTGCTGGTTCAGCGTGGTCAGCTCTTCGTTCATCGACTGCAGCTCCTCCTTCGAGGTGGTCAGCTCCTCGTTGGTTGACTGCAGTTCCTCGTTCATCGAAAGGACTTCTTCGTTGGCGACCTTCAGCTCCTCGTTGCTGGCCTCGACCTGCTCGATCAAGTGCTGCTGCTCTTTTTTCGTCGCGCGGAGCTCGGCCTCAATCCGTCGAACGAGGTCTGACTGCGCCTTTCCTGTTCGTTGTCCCGTGGCCACCGAGGGCGGCGGCACCTCTTCGAACAGAATCAGCCACAGGCGGTCGGCCGCGTTCCGGCCGCTGAGGGGCTTTATGGTGACTCTGAGGGTCACATGACGGCGGTCGCGTCTGACGTCGACCGCTTCGACGACCGTCTGCCGATTGCGCCGAACGGCGTCGTACAACGCTGCCTGAAGCGTCGGCTTCAGCGGGTCGAGCGCCAGCGTCAGCACATCGAGCGTGGCCTCGCCCCTCGGGAGCTTGATGTAGCGCTCCATGGTGCCGTAGAACCGGACAATCTGGCCGCTGGACCGCACGACCACGGCGGCAGGCGCAAAGTGTTCCAGCAGAAGTTGGTCGGCCAGCATCGCAACATCCAGAGGCGCTCGCGCGCCCGCGCGGGCGACGCGGCCTGCGGTGAACGTCGCCACCGGAAGCTCGAGCGGCGAATGTGCGACCGACCCGATCCGCCTGAAGATCCGCTGGCGTTTCGAGAGCGGGGCAAACAGATCCTCCAGCGTCCCCACGCCCTCGGCGCTGCCGAGAAAGAGGTGGCCGCCGGGATTGATCGCAAAGTGAAAGAGCGTCAGCAGCTTCTCCTGCATCTCGGGCTCGAGATAGATCAGCACGTTGCGGCAGCTGACCAGATCGAGCTTCGAGAAGGGGGGATCGCTGGTGAGATTCTGCGGGGCAAAGATGACCGACTCACGGATCGACTTGGCAACGGTGTAGTGATGATCGTCACGCGTGAAGAAGCGCTGAAGCCGTTGTGGGGTCACGTCGAGCGCAATGCTCTCCGGGTACCTGCCGCTCCGTGCGACCTCGAGCGCATCCTCGTCGATATCGGTCGCGAAGATCTGCACGCGGCACGAGGACTGTGCGGTCGCGAGCTGTTCCGCGAGCAGGATGGCGAGCGAGTACGCTTCCTCACCTGTCGAGCAGCCAGGCACCCAGACGCGGATCGGCATGTCTTGATCCCGCCGTCGCACCATACCCGCGAGCACGGTGCTGGCCAGCCCTTCGAACGCTGAGGCATCGCGAAAGAACGACGTCACCCCGATGAGGAGATCTTTGTAGAGTTGATCCACTTCCGCCGGGCTCGAGCGCAGAAGGTCGACGTACCTGGAGACGTTCTCGACCTGCTGCAGCCCCATCCGCCGCTCGATCCGCCGCTGGATCGTCCCTTTCTTGTACCCGCGAAAGTCGTTCTTGGTCCGCGCGCGCAGCACGGCCAGAATCGCGGGCAAGCCTTCGAGCGGCTTCGGCTCCGTCTCTGCCTCGGCGGCGATCGGCTCGGTGACGCCCGCCCTGCGCTGGTACGCGAGGATCACCTCGGGCATCTTCTCCGGCGCTACCACGACATCCACGAGGCCCGTCGCGATGACGCTCGCCGGCATGCCCGGTTGCGAGGCTGTCTCGGGCGCCTGGGCAATGACGAGGCCTCCTTCCGACTTGACGGAGCGCGCACCCACAGTGCCTTCTGTCCCGGTGCCCGACAATACGACCGCGACGGCCCGCTCGCCCTCGGCCACGGCGAGCGAGCGAAAGAAGTGGTCGATCACGCCGCGCAAGCCCCCGCGATCCGCCACCTCCCGCACACGGACGAGACCTTGATCGATCGTCAGCGTTCGGTTCGGCGGGATGACGTAGACGTGGTCGGCTTCGAGCGGCTGGCGATCCTGGGCGTGCGCGACCGTGAGCCCAGTGACATTGGCGAGAAGCTCGGGCATGAGGCTCTCATGCGTGGGGTCGAGGTGTACGACGACAACGAAGACGAGCCCGGTCTTCGGAGGCATGGCGCGGAAGAACGCCTTGAGCGCCTCGAGGCCGCCGGCCGATGCCCCGAGGCCAACGATGACACCACGCCCTGCAACAGACTGGTCAGGTGTTGGAGCCGCCGCGGGATGGTTGGCTGACTTCTGCGCTCGGCGTCGCAACTTCGGAGGGCGTTTCGCACGCCTTCCCGGACTGGCCATTCGGCGACTCCCTGCTGTCGACGAGAACGTGCCGCGTAACGCGAAGGCGGACGAAAACGAAGGGGCGCCTCGTTCGGCCAGAATCATGGCACGCCGCGTGTCGCCGTTCAACGGAGCTGTGCTGGCGCTCCTGGTGCGTCGTCGCCGGATTTCGTGTCCTCAGACGGCGGCCGCAGAGACAACCGGCGCTTCTTCCCGCGCATCCGGCGTCATCTCCCGTACGGTCAGCACTGGGCACGGTGCCCTGCGGACGACGCGCTCGGCCACGCTGCCTATGAGGGCGTGAGACAAACCTCTGCGTCCGTGTGTTCCCATCACGATCAGATCGAACTTTTCTGTCCTGGCGTAATCGGAAATGCTGTCCGCCGGCTCTCCCGTCACGACCGTCGTCAGGACCGTGGTGCTGAAGCGCAGACCCTTGCTGGCAGCGGCTGTCTTCATGTCATCGAGCTTCGCGCGCGCGGCCCTGACCAGATCCGCGAGCAGCTCCGGGACATTGGGCACGTTGGCGCCGCTGCTCCATGCCCCGGACACGAAGGGGTCTTCGACCACGTGGAGCACTTCGACGGTCGCACCGAACCGGTCGGCCAGCGTCGTCGCGTAGCGCAGTGCCAGGTCCGAGTGCGCGCTGAAATCCACAGGTACTAGGATGCGGTTGAATGCCTCCATATCGGTCTCCTCTCGGTGTTTGCTCTCGATCAGTGCTGACAGGCATCGAGCATGCCAGACCCTCTGGTCGGCCCGCGCCGGCGAAGAGCGCAGGTCGCGGGGAATTGTCCGCAGTTCGCGGGAATCCTTCGCACTCAGTGGTAACGGGCATGTGTCGACTCCGCAGAGTCGCTCGCGAGATGAAGCGAAACGCGCCGGCAATGCCGGCGCGCGCCGAACGCATCCGTTGGTCCTTCCTATGCTTTGAACAGCTATGTCAGGGAGGCAAAGGGCATTCCTTGATGGTTTCAGCCGGACACAGATGTATGGCGTTTACGCTCACGAGCTCCGCATTCGAGGATGGCGCCATGATCCCGCGAGAATTCACCTGCGATGGAGAAGACCTCGCGCCCCCGCTGGCGTGGTCCAATGCGCCCGAAGGCACCCGAAGCTTCGCCCTCGTCATGGAAGATCCCGATGCGGCGCGCGGTACATTCACGCATTGGTTGCTGTACCACATTCCGGCGACGACAACGGTGTTGCGGGAGCAGGCCTGCGCCAAAGCGCTGTGCAATAGCTTCGGTCAGGCCGACTACGGCGGGCCGTGTCCCCCGCTTGATGAGGGGCCGCATCGATATGTCTTCACGCTCCACGCCCTCGATGTACCCACTCTCGACTTGTACGACGGGACTCGACAGGCGCTCGAGTGCTCACTCCACGCGCACACGCTGGCCACGGCGCGCTTGATGGGCCACTACGAGCGCAGGAGTTAAGAATGATGTCGACAGATACCGTTCCCATCGAAGAGCCTCTGGCAGAGCTCGAGCGTCATCTCATTGCTGCCTACGTCGCCGGAGCAGGCCACGATCTTCACGACCTGCGGACGCGAACCGATGAGGCTGCGCGAAATCTCCTGGCGGAGGCATCGCGCTACGCGAGCACGAGACTCAGTGAAATCGAGGCGCGGTTTCAGTATCTTCAGACGCTGCATGGCAATGCGTTACGCAGCGCGTAAGCTTGCATCAGCGGATATTGAAATCCAGCAGGATGATCACGATCACATCGACTGGCAGATCGCCGACGCGGGCGGGCGTGAAGCGCCACTCGCGCGCTGCAATGACCGCCTCCTCATCCAATCCTGGATCGAGTGAGCGCGTCACGCGAATGGCCACTGGAATGCCTTCGCGACTGACAACGACTTCGAGCGCCACGTTCCCCTGGATCTGTTGTCGCATCGCGGCGGCCGTGTACCGTGGCTTCACCTGCTTCAGAAGCGTGGGCGGCGTGACGCCGCCGCCCAGGCGATACGCGCCACCGCCGAACCCGCCGCCCGATCCCTCACCCATGCCCGGACCACGTCCAGGTCCGATGCCAGAGCCCGTTCCCCCGCCTACACCGCCCCCGCTCCCGGGTCCATAGGAAAGCGGCAGCGATTCTGGCGCCTCCGGAAGACCGGTCATCACGGCCGTTCCCGATGCCAGCGGTTTCGCTTCGAGAAGCACCTGCGGTGGAGGCGGCGCGTTCTCTTCCGGTGAAGACCGGACCTCGACCCGCTTGGAGACGGACACGGTGAGCCGGTCCTGCCCGATCGCCTTCGCTCGTGAGGGCGGCTGTAGTTGCCTGTTGCCGCCCCCGCCACCACCGCCGCCAGGCTCGGGCGGCAGCAGGAAGACAAGCCGGGGCAACTGCATTGGCTCCGCCGCCGCATCAGGCGCCCGTGCCGTCGATCGCGACCACGCCGCCACTGAAATCACGATCGAGATCACCGCAGTGTGGACGATCACCGAGGCCATGCCAGCTCGGCTTCCCGATCGCGCCCGCTGCGGCAGCCGCGGCGCCGGAAGCACCAGACACAACAGCGAACGCCCTGCCGGCGAGGCATCGGCGTCAGTCGAATCAACAGGGCTAACACTTCCGGCAGGCGGGATTGCCGCGTACTCGATCAACCCTAACCGGCTGGCCGTTACGTTCGCGACCACACCCCGCTGACGGGGCGCGCCGGACACCACGTGAGGGAACCATCCAAGACCGGCCGACATGATGCCTCCACTGGCCTACGGGCAAGACAAATGCCACGCGTGAATGGCGCTCATCAGAGGCTTGAAGGCCGGGCGAGTGCGACGCAGCGTGAGGATGTCTGTTTTTCCACCAGCCTGCGCACACGAATCCCCAGCGCCCCTACGACACCGGCGTCGCGAAGAGGATGCCGATGGCTGCGGCGACCGCCAGTGACAACGCCCATCCCAACACGCACACGCCGAGTGCACGTGCGGTGCTCCTGTAGTCGAGCGCATGGCGCACGGCGACGACCATGGCGAGGAGCATCCAGAACGCGGTCACGAGGAAGGTTGGCCACCTCAGTATCGGGATGGCACCAACGACCCGAAGGAGACCCGGCGACGCCGCGAATGCCAGTGTGCGCAGCAGTTCGCCCATGTTGGCGCGAGTCTGAGGCTCTGGCAGCACACGCGTCCCGATCAGGTAGGTCAGCGCCGCCCACGACACCCATCCCGCCACCCCTCCGAGGGTCCCGACGACGATTCCCCGCAGGTCGAACACGCCAGCCCCAACCGACCCGACACCGGCCGCAAGGCTGCTCAGGAGAACCACGAGGCCGGCCTGGCCAGTCGCTGTTCTATCCGCTTCGACCTCCTCGTACGTACGCCCGTCAAGTGTCGCGGCCCCGATGAGTCGTTGAATGAAGGTTGTGATGACGTACCCCCATTTACATTGTCGGGCCAGTCCCGCTTGCGCGAAGGTCGACGAGCAAAATTCGATCAGCAGATCTCGTCGGGCGGTTCGAGCTCGTGCGGCTCGGCCGCTTCCACGACGAGTCGGTTGTCGACGCGCGTGATCCCCGGAGCACCGCCCGCAGCGTGCTCCGCAGCCTCGCGTTGCGTCCATGTTTCAACCGTCCCGGTCAAGGTCACGACGTCCTCGTCGAGTGCGACGTGTACGCCTCGCGCGTCGATGTCGGCGTTGTGATGGAGGGCACCCACGATCCTGCGCTGAATGTCTCGCTCGCCGGACCTTGACCTCACCGTCATGTGGTTGAACACGCCAACGACGCCGCGAACGTGCTCGACGATCGCTTCCGCGTGCTGCTTCTGAAACAGCCACTCAACCGTGCCCGTCAACGTCACCCGGCCGTTGTGAACCGTGACCACCACGGTGTCAGCCAGGGCCGGCACCACTCTCAGCGCCAGGAGTGCGTCTCGCGCGATGTCAGCGTCGGTGCGCTCGACGAGCAACCGGACTTTGATGTCGTTGGCGACAGCGCGCACGCCGCGGACGCGTTTGAGGACTCGCTCAGCTGCCAGCTTACCGGCATAACTATCGATGAATCCGGTGAGCGTCACGACGCCATCCCGGGCGGCGACCCCGATAGCACTGGCGTCCACTTCGGGATCCCAGTCCAGCTGACGGACGACTGCGTTCCGGAGGCGAACGTCGGTGCCGGTGATAGTTGCGGTGCTCATAACGATCCCTTCGAAAAGATGTCTGCTACGGAATAAGCAGCCTCCATGCCGTCTCGGCGCGCCTGGCGCAACGCAGAATCACGTCATCTCTTCACACGAGAGCAAGTGGGTCTGAACCGGGGCGCGAACTATTTCCGCGCGTCGCGGAAATTCAACGACCGACGCCAGCTTGGACGACGGTGAGGCGGGAGTGTCTCGTCGCCTCATGGGATCCCGCGCAGGACGGGAGGGCGCGAAACTTGCTCATTCGCTTATCACGATCAAGGCGATGAAGGACGGCCGGAAGGAGCCCATGAGCACCAGCGTCACGCCACCACCTTCGAAGCAGAAGGTCCGCCTGCCAGCGCTCGCAAGTGCGCTGGCGTACGGGCTTGCGATGGTGATCGCGTTCGGCGTCCTCGGCACGCTCTCGGGTGGAAACGCGCGTACGGTCTCGTACACCGAGTTCAAGCAGATGGTGCGGAGCGATGAGGTGCAGTCCGTCGTGGTCACCGCGTCTCACATCCGCGGCACGCTCAAGAAAGCCGGTCAGGCGATCGCCGTGATTCGCGTCGAGGACCCGGCGTTGATGGGAGAACTGGACCAGCACAGTGTGCAGGTCACGGGAGAACTCGCCACGAACTGGTGGAGTCCGCTTCTCGCCTGGCTGCTGCCGCTGGCCCTCCTGTTCTTCTTCTGGTCGCGCGCCTCGGCCGGTCTCGGCGCGGGCCAGGGAGCGCTCGCCTTCGGTCGGAGCCGCGCGAAGATCTACGCCGATGATGATGTGAAGGTCACCTTTGCGGATGTGGCGGGCATCGACGAGGCGACCGAGGAACTGCGGGAGATCGTCGACTTTCTCAGGCATCCAAAGAAGTACACCGATCTGGGCGCGCGCATCCCAAAGGGCGTGCTCCTCGTTGGCCCTCCCGGCACCGGCAAGACGTTGCTGGCACGGGCCGTCGCCGGTGAAGCCCACGTACCGTTTTTCAGTCTCAGCGGATCGGAATTCGTCGAGATGTTCGTCGGCGTCGGCGCCGCGAGGGTCCGCGATCTGTTCGCACAGGCGGAAGAACGCGCCCCCTGCATCATCTTCATCGACGAGCTCGACGCGCTGGGCAAGAGCCGAGTGGCATCGCCGCTCGGCACCCATGAAGAGCGGGAACAGACCCTCAACCAGCTCCTCGCCGAGATGGACGGGTTCGATCCGCGTAAAGGCATCATCGTCATGTCGGCGACCAATCGGCCGGAAGTGCTCGATGCGGCGCTCCTGCGCGCCGGACGATTCGACCGGCGAGTCGTTGTGGACAGGCCTGATGTTCAGGGCAGGGAAGCAATTCTGCGCCTGCACGCACGCACGGTGAAGCTGGCCGCCGACGTCGATCTGAAGGTTGTGGCGTTGCGCACGACTGGTTTCGCCGGCGCTGATCTCGCCAATCTCGTCAACGAAGCGACTCTGCTTGCGGCCCGGCGGAGCCGCGGCGAGGTCACGATCGTCGACTTCGAGGAAGCCATCGATCGGGTGCTGGCCGGGCTGAAGCGCAAGCGCGTGATGAGCGCGAGTGAGCGCGAGCGGGTCGCCGCACATGAAGCCGGACACGCCCTCGTGGCCTCCGTGCTGCCAGGCGTCGATCCGGTCCACAAGATTTCAATCGTGCAGCGCGGTTATGAGGCGCTGGGACATACGCTCCAGGTTCCTTCTGAAGACCGCTATCTGCGCACGTGCGAGGAGCTGCACCATCAGCTTGCCGTCTGGCTGGGTGGACGCGCCGCCGAAGAACTGATGTTCCAGGAGGTATCCACCGGCGCCCAGAACGATCTGCAGCACGCGACCGAAGTGGCGCGCGCTATGGTCGCGGAGTACGGCATGAGTGATGTGATCGGTCCGGTGACCGTCATGACCAGACCACGCACGCCCTTCATGCCCGTTCCCGGATGGGAGGGCTCCGGTACGGCCGCCGAGGAGACCTCGCGCGAGGTCGATCTCGAGGTCAAAAAGCTGATGACCGAGGCGGACGAAACCGCGGCGAGCGTCCTGCGGGCGCATCGAACGACGCTGGAAGCCGTCATCAAACTACTTCTGGAGCGGGAAGTGGTCGAAGGCGACGAGGTCCGCCGCCTTCTTGCCATTGAAATGCGTCCAGCTCTCCTCGTGACGTCCGTGCCGCCACACGTCGACGCGGCCTGACCGCGAAAACGCGGCGGCATACTCCCCAGCACGCTGGGGAAAAGTTCCCAGCATCGCCGGTACCGGCGGATTCAGCGCACATACCAGCGCCCTGCGACCGGCGACAGGACGGCACAGTCGTTGCTCAACAGCAACAGTCGAAGCCAGGGAGCCTACTAATGCATCTGCGATTTGAGTCGACCGGCGCGGTGGTCCCAATGACGTTCGACGAACACGATCTGTGCCTGCGCGTGTTGTCCGAGTTCCGCGAAATGCCCGGTCTGAACCTCACGCTTCCCCAGGCCGCTCGCCTCTTCAGCCTCGATCGCAGTCGCTGTGCACATGTGCTGTCTACGCTCGTCAAGCGCGGAGCACTCGTGACGAATGGCCTTGGCTTCAGCATTGCCAATGCGGGGCGCCGTTCCGCGTAGTTGACGTCTTATGAATCTCAGGGTGCCGTCACGCGCGACCTTCATTCAAACTGAAAAGATCGCAAACGACGAGGACTGACGTCGACCACAGGTTCGTCCCCGCGCCAAGGCGATCCGCAACGCGCTCGGTGTCCCGCCGGATGTCAGCGACAGCATATTCTATGAGTTGTGCGACTCCACTCCTGTAATCGATAATCGACGTTCCAACAGTGATTGAGCCGCTGCGCGCGCGCATGCAGACGGCACCGGCCAGGCACTCATGATGCCGCTCGTGGCCGGCCCTGGGCTGTGGCTCTGCATTGCGGGTGCAACGCTTGGAGCAGTCGGGCTGCTTGGCCACATCCTGGGTCTGAACGTGCTCATCACGATCGTGCCTGGCCAGCCCGCCATGATGCCGAATACGGCACTCGGTCTCGTGCTGATCGGCAGTGCCGGAGCACTTCGACAATCGCCATCGCCAGGGCGAGTGCACAAGGCACTGTCCGTCACGGCCGCCTTCATCGTGCTCGCCATCGGCATCGGGACTTTGGCGGAGTACGCGCTCAGCGTCAATCTGCACATCGATCAACTGCTGCTTGCCGCGGGCACTGGATCTGCCCCGGGGCGCCCCTCACCGCCGACGGCGCTGGCGCTCACACTCCTCGCCGTTTCAATCCTCCTCAGTGACGTCCGGGCGGCTGCGTCTGCGCGTCCATCGGAATGGCTGGTGTTCTCCGCCAGCGTGACGGCGCTGACGGCCCTCATGGGATTCATCTTCGGCGCCGGACCGCTGTATCGATTGAGCAGTGCACCCGTCATAGGGGTCGCTGTGCCGACGGCGACGAGTCTGCTCCTGACGTCGATGGGCTTGCTGCTCGAACAGCCCACAGCCGGCATCATGCGCGTGGCGATGTCGACGGGCCCGGGCGGAGTCCTCCTGAGACGCCTCGTCGTGCCAGCCATCCTTACGCCGGCGATGCTTGGGTTGGTTGTGATGCGATTCGCCGCGGCCGTGGGGATCGAGGATCCCCCGGTCGTCGTCGCCATGCTGGCCGCCATACTGACGGCGGCCGGTTTGTTCGTACTTACTCTCATCGCCGTGCCTCTCAATCGCACGCACGAGGCACTTGAGGAGAGCCGCATGCGGACGAGGAGTCTCGTCGAGCAGGCCCCTGATGGAATCTTCGTGGCGGATCTGCACGGGCGTTACACCGATGTCAACGACGCCGGATGCCGCCTGCTTGGCTTTGCTCGCGAGGAGATCATCGGAGAGACCATCGTCGACTTCATCCCGCCGGAGGATATCGATCGGCTCATGAAGTCGAGGGACCAACTGCTCCAGGGGGCGACGCAATTTGACGAATGGCGACTTCGTTCCAGGGATGGCAGCTACCTGCCCGTGGAGGTGAGTTCCAAGATTCTCCCCGATGGCCGCTGGCAGGGTTTCGTTCGCGACATCAGCGAGCGGAAGCGCCTCGAGAACGAGTTGCGGTTGTCCGAGGAGAAAGCGACGGGGATTCTCTCGATCTCGTCCGACGCGATCATCTCCGTCGACGAGGATTGCCGAATCACGCTGTTCAACGAGGGGGCGGAGAAGATCTTCGGCTATTCGAAGACGGAGGCGATCGGGGCTTTGCTCGACATCCTGATCCCAGAACGCCTGCGTGCCATCCATCGTCACCACGTCGCACAGTTTGCGACAGATTCCGGGGTGGCCAGAAGAATGGGGACGAGGGATGCTCTCATCGTAGGCCGCCGCAAGAACGGCGAGGAGTTCCCCGCCGGTGCCGCCATCTCGAAGCTGGAGGTTGCAGGGGCGCGAATCCTCACGGTCGTTCTCCGCGACATCACCTACCAGAAGCGAATCGAGAACGAGCAGAGGTTCCTCGCAGAGGTCGGGCCGGTTCTGGCTACTTCACTCGACTACGAGGAAACCCTATCGCGGATTGCCGAGCTCGCCGTGCACAGTCTCGCGGACTGCTGCATTGTCGATCTCGCCGAGGACACGGATGACGTGCGACGCTTGAGGGTCGTCAGCCGCGATCCCTCTCACGCCAGGACTTGTGAAGTACTGCGTGTCCTGGTCGACCAGAAACTCCCGCACCTGATCCGTTCCGCGCTGGAGTCGAGACAACCAGTTCTCATCCCGCGCGTTTCATCTCAGGACCTCGAGGCTCTCGCTCTGACCGACGATCACCTCGAGGCGCTTCGCGCCATTGAACTGCAGTCGGTCATGGCCATCCCGCTCCTTGCACAAGGGAGACTCCTGGGCGCCATTACTCTGTTGTCCTCGACCCGCTCGCGAATCTACGGGCATGAGGATCTGCGCGCGGCGCACGAACTCGCCGAGCGCGCGGCGCTGGCGGTTGAGAACGCCCGTCTCTATCGCGCCGCTCAGCGCGCCATTCAGGTCAGAGACGAGGTGCTCGGCATCGTGGCTCACGATCTGCGAAACCCGCTATCGACGATTCTGGTCGAGGCTCACATTCTTCGCGAGCGTGGGACCGAGGTTCAGACTCGTGCATCCGGCGAAGCCATCAAACGTGTCGCGACCCGGATGAATCGCCTGATCCAGGACCTGTTAGATGTCGCCCGCATGGAGGCCGGCCGACTGGCAGTCGCACCAAGCGGCCAGTCCGCAGCAGACGTGACCTCGGCCGCCGTCGACGCCCACAAGTCGCCGGCATCGTCCGCATCGCTCGATCTCCGACTCGAGGTGCCGCCCTCCCTTCCCGATATCAGAGCGGACCGCGATCGTCTCCTCCAGGTGTTCGACAATCTCATCGGCAACGCAATCAAGTTCACCCCGCCGGGCGGATGCATCACGGTCGGAGCGGAATTGCAGCAGCACGACGTGCTCTTCTATGTTCGCGATACGGGCCATGGCATCCCCCTCGACGAGCAGCCTCACTTATTCGATCAGTTCTGGCAGGCGCGCAAGGAAGGGCGCGGCGGTGCTGGACTGGGTCTCCCGATCGTCAAGGCCATCGTCGAGGCCCACGGGAGACGCGTTTGGGTGGAGAGCACGCCTGGACACGGACCACGGTGCTCTTCACGATTCCGACTGCGCCTCGCACCGACTAGCGCGCTTTTCAGCCTCTGGACCCTGTTCGAGCCGAGAGATGGGTTCATGAGTTTCAGTGAAGGCGCCTTTGATGGCTGCGAGCGCCACGCTGAGCGCGAGGAACGCTGCACAGGCCGGTCCAGCCGGCAGGTCGAAGTAGAACGACGCGGCAAGTGCCAGCGACGGCACCAGGACGCCGAGGCCGGCCGCGACGACGAAGGTCGCCCGAATGCTCGACGTCACGAGGAGCGCAGCCATCGCGGGCAGCGTTAGAAGCGCGAACGTCGAGAGAGCGCCGATCTCGTGAACCGCGCCCGCCGCAATACCGCCAATCAAGAGATTGATGGCGAGAGACCACCATCTGGTCTTGACACCTGCAACCCTGGCCGCTTCTGCATCGAAGGTCACCAGCAGGAACCTGCGCCACAACAGAAGCTGCAACAGTGCGACGACGGCAGCCTCGATCAGGAGCGCGATCACGTGGCTGGCCTGAATCGCGAGCACGTTGCCGAACAGTAAGTGCAGCGTGTCCACGTTGCCGCCGGCCGCCTGAGAAAGTATGAGCACGGTGGCAGCCGCGGCGGCAGCGTAGGCCCAACCCATCAGCGATTCGTCCGAGACCCGCGTCGACGAACCGACCTCGCCAAGGCCAGCGGCGGCCACGATCCCTGCGGCGACCGATAGCGTGACCGGAGGCCAGCCGAGTGTTTCCGCAACCGCTGCTCCGAGTGTCGCAGCGTTGGCGAGGACGAGACCGAAGAACACGACGCGCCGGATGGCGAGATAGACACCCAGCATGCCGAGCGACATGCCGGTCGCTACCGACGCGAGCAGTGCCATCTGCATGAACACAGGTTCAAACATGGCTGTCTCCGTTGCCCACCACCAGAGTTCGTCGTCCCGCGACGATGCCGATATGCACTGGAACACCGTACAAAGCACCCAGGCGCTCTTCTCTCAGCACGTCGTTCATCGCGCCCTGAAGAATGTTGTGGTCGCCCATGAGCATGATGGAGGTGGCGAGGTTCAGCACGATTGGCAGCAAGTGCGTGACGATGACGATCGTCACGCGCCGGCGCTGATTCAGGTCGCGCAGGAACTCGATCATCGCGGCCTCACTGGCGATGTCCATACCCGCGGTCGGCTCATCCAGCACGAGTACATCCGGTTCGCCGGCAAGCGCGCGCGCCAGCAACACCCGCTGCTGCTGCCCCCGGGACAGGGTGCGGAAGAGTCGCGGTGCGAGTGCCTCGTCGCCGAGCAAGCCGAGCGCGCGCAGTGCCGCGTCCTGATCCGCGCTGCCAACCCAATGAAAGGCGCTGCTGCGAGCTGTCAGTCCCATCAGCACGACTTCGAGAACCGTGATCGGGATATTGCTGTCGATCCGATCGCGCTGCGGCACGTAGCTGATACTCAGACCGTTGTGTCTTGCAACGTGACCGTCGAGAGGCGTCAACAGCCCGAGCATCGTCTTGAGCAAGGTGGTCTTGCCAGACCCGTTTGGGCCGACAATCCCCAGGATCTCCCCTCGTGCGACTTCGAACGAGAAGTCATTGAAAAGGACCCGTCGGCCATAGCCCAGTCTGAGGTTGTCCCCCTTCAACACCCAATCACTCAAGGGTGCCCTATCGCTCATGGTGGTACTCACGAACTGGTCAGGGGCAATCACGGTGCCAGCCAGCAACACGGCTAAATCAGGTCGGCCCGAGAGACTCGCCATCTCTCGCGCGGAAAAATGCCCAGCGATGGGACTGGATACGCGGCGCTAGCATTGTCGGTGGCACCGTGTGCGGAGGTAACCATGCGTCTGTCTTCCCTCATGAGTGGGTTCGTGGTGGCCGGTCTGGTCAGCGTACCAACCAGCGCAATAGCGCAGACGCCGGCCGGCGGCATGCAGGAGGAAATCCAGCAACTCAGGAAAGACTTCGACGCGTTGAAGCAGGACTACGAGGCGCGCCTAGCGGCGCTCGAAGCGAAGTTGACCGCCGCTCAAAGTGCGACTGCAGCGACGCCGCCCGCCCAGAATGCGGTGGCAACCGCCGAGGGCACAGCACTACCTGTGTACAGCGGGGCTGCTTTGGGATCGAAGATCTTCAATCCCGACATCGCCGTCATCGGCAACTTCCTCGGAACCGCCGGACACAACGACGTGGCGCCGTCCCCGGCGCTGGCGATACCGGAGTCCGAGGCGTCGTTCCAGGCCATCGTGGATCCCTACGCGCGCGCCGACTTCTTCCTGTCGTTTGGCGAAACGGGCGTCGACCTCGAGGAAGGGTATGCGACGTTCACTTCGCTTCCTGGCGGACTGCTCACGCGGGTGGGGAAGATGCGAGCGGCGTTCGGCAAGGTCAACCTGTTTCACAGCCATGTCTCGCCGTGGGCGGACCGGCCGCTGGTCACCGAAAATCTCCTCGGCGGCGAGGAGGGACTGACCGACGCCGGCGTGTCGGTTGCGCGCCTCATCCCGAACCGGTGGCTGTTTCTCGAGGCGACGGGTCAGGTCTTCCGCGGTGACACCGAGGCGGATCTGTTCAAGTCCAGCGAGCCGGGCGATCTCAGCTACGTCGCGCATCTGCGCGGGTATCACGACCTGTCCGAGTCGACCAACATCGATCTTGGGGTGTCATACTCGCGCGGGCATAACGCGGCCGGCATCGTCGACGACACCGACGTAGGCCGCTTCACCACCGGCCTCTATGGCATAGACGGCACGGTACGCTGGCGGCCGCTCAGGCGGTCGATTTACCACTCGTTCATCGGCAGAACGGAACTCGTGTGGAGTCGACGGGAGCAGTTCGACGGGCAGCAGAACGCCTTCGGCTACTTCGTCTCAGCCGACTATCAGCTCGCTCGCCGATGGTTTACGGGGATTCGCTACGATCGATCCGAGCGTGCGGACGACGCGACCGCCTTCGACCGCGGCGGGTCGCTTGTGCTCAGCTTTTGGCCGAGCGAGTTCAGCCAGGTGCGTGGGCAATATCGTCGTATCAGGTACGCGTCCGATTCGACGGCGAACGAGCTGCTCTTCCAGTTGCTATTTTCGATCGGTGCGCACGGCGCGCATCCATTTTAGGAGGGCCCATCGTGAGGCGCACCATTGCCGTCCTTGTTCTTGCGACGTGGCTGTGTCCGCTCCCGGCGCTGGCACAGGCCACACTCAACGTCATGACGACGACCGAGGACCTCGCGTCGATCGCGCGTGACATCGGCGGTGACCGCGTCGCCGTCGAGGCACTGGCGAAGGGATACCAGGACCCGCACTTCGTCGAGGCCAAACCGAGCTTCATACTCAAACTTCAGAAAGCCGATGTGCTCGTCGCCGTCGGTCGTGACCTCGAGATCGGCTGGTTGCCGCCGCTCACCACACAAAGCCGCAACGCGAAGATTCAGCCCGGCGGGTCTGGATATCTCGATGCCTCGCTGACGGCGCAGATCGTGGAGTTGCCACAGGGACAGATCACACGCGCGATGGGCGACGTGCACCCACTCGGCAATCCGCACTACTGGCTCGACCCCGAGAACGGCAAGCGGATCGCCAAGGCGATGGCCGACAAGTTCAGCGAGCTGCGCGCTGGCGAGCGCGCGTACTTCGAGCAGCGCCTTGCCAGCTTCGTCAGTCGCCTGGACGAGGCGGAGAAGCGCTGGCTCGGGCTCATGGCTCCGTTCAAGGGCACGAAGGTCGTGACGTATCACCGCTCGTTTCCCAATTTCGCGGACCGTTTCGGTCTCGAGATCGTCGGCTACGTCGAACCGCGCCCCGGCATTCCACCAACGCCGCAACACACGCTGGATCTGATCGGCGAAATGAAGCGCCTGAACGTCAAGCTGGTGCTGGTGGAGCCGTACTTCGATCTGAAGACCCCGAATTCCATCGGGCGCGCAACCGGCGCCGAGGTCCTGGTCATGCCTCCCTCGGTCGGCGGCGTGAAGGAAGCGAGCGACTACATTACGCTGTTCGACTACGACGTCAATCTGCTCGTCGCAGCGATCAAGAAAGCGGCACAGTGAGGACCCCATGGATCTGACAGTCCTCCAGTTTCTCGCAGCTCCGTTTGCCGCCAGTCTCATCCTGACAGGCATCCACGCATATCTCGGCGTTCACGTCGTCGAACGCGGTGTCATCTTCGTCGACCTCTCGCTGGCGCAGTTTGCCGCGCTCGGCGCGGCTGTCGCGGTGCTGCTGCCGATTTCCGGCGGTGATCCCCACTCGTCGCTGGCCTATTGGATCAGCCTCGCATTCACCGTGCTTGGCGCGCTGCTGTTTTCGACGATCCGCGGCCATCAGGCTCGCATTCCGCAGGAGGCGGTCATCGGGATCTGCTACGCCGTCGCCTCGGCGGCGGCCATCCTCGCGATGAGCAAGGCCACCTCAGAAAGCGAACACCTGAAGGACATGCTCGTCGGCAACATCCTGGCCGTGTCGTGGTACGACGTCGGACACACGGCGCTGCTCTATGGAGCGATCGGCGCGTTTCACTATGTGTTCCGACACAAGTTTCTGACGATCTCGATGGATCCCGCGCGCGCCCAGGCCGAGGGGATCGCCATCAGGTTCTGGGACTTTCTCTTCTACGCCTCGTTTGGCTTCGTCGTCACATCGTCGGTCTCGATTGCCGGCGTGCTGCTGGTGTTCTGTTATCTGATCGTGCCGTCTGTGGGGGCGATGCTCTACGCCGAGTCCATTGGCGCGCGACTCGCGATTGGGTGGTCGATGGGGACGATCGTGTCGGCGGCCGGCGTCTACCTGTCGCTCCTGATCGACCTGCCGACCGGCGCGACCATCGTGTGTACGTTCGGCGCAGCGCTGGTCATCATGGCCCTCGCGCGGCCACTGATCCGGCAGCAGGTGTTGTCGCGCAGACGTCTCGGACCAGCGAGCGTCGAACTGCCTGTGGAGCAGGGATCCAGGCAGTCGCACACCGCATCAAGCAAGTCGCGTCCCTGAGATCCATTGGCACGTGCACACCCACCTACGTCTGGACGGCTTCCGTGGCCTCGAGCTCGTGGCGCAGAGCGCCCTCCCTGGCCGTTTCAATTCTGACCTGCGGAACCCCACGAGCGCCTAGCGGCCTCGTGCAATCCGGGCTCGCGCGACGTATCGGTGGCATTCGACGCAACTGGCGACGAGGCCGTTGTACGCCGCCAGAGCGCGGCGCTGATCGCGCTCGCTGAAAAGCGTTGGCG
>Ga0247825_10000612_pt1 | contig 22805 bp, 14 predicted proteins | sample 13C_Vanillin_Day_FD_194413 | JGI IMG/M metagenome (GOLD analysis project Ga0247825, IMG submission 194413) | Soil microbial communities from agricultural site in Penn Yan, New York, United States - 13C_Vanillin_Day48 | ecosystem: Environmental > Terrestrial > Soil > Agricultural land | place...
CTCATCTGTCTCGAAATCGCTGCTGTCAGGTTTGTTGCGTTGTCACAACCGGGATATCGCGCCGCAGCGCTGGAGGTGTGAATCGTGCCGCCGACTATTGCACCGGAGCCGACCCCTTGCGCGGCAAGCTGCCGGGCGGCGTCGATCGCTTCCTGGGTGAGCGCACACGAGGGATAGGCCTTGAAGAAGGTCGCCGATACCGCCATCCGGTCCAGCCGGATCTCCGGCCCGTCGACATCCTGTCGGGTTCCGCCGAAAGCCTGTCGCAGGCCGTACGCGCCCTCGACCGCTGCCGTGGCCCCAGTGGCACCCTCGCGAGCCAACAATGCCGCAACAAGGCCAGCGCGGGCGGCGTTCGCGTTCTGGAAGAAGACATCCGTGCTGCCGTCCTCCGCCCACTGGCAGATGCCGGCGGAGAAGCTCGCGGCCAGCCCGAGGGCGTGAACAGTGCTGATCTTGTCCAGCCCTAGCAGGTGGGCGGCCGCTGCGGCAGCGCCGAACGGACCGAAAACGCTACTGGCCCGCCACCCACGCGCGATGAACTCGTCGGTCATCATCGTTGCCGCCACCTGCGCAATAGCCTCGTACCCGACCACAATCGAACGTAGGACCTCGACCATCGATGAGCCGGTCCGCTCGCCGATCGCGAGCGCCGCGGGCACCACAACAGTCCCCGGATGCACGCGACTCTCGGCGTGCGTGTCCTCATGCAGCACGGAGTGACTGCCGACGGCATTAGCGAACGCCGCGTCCGCTGCTCCCGCCCTGCGGCCGCCGCTCGCCCAGATCGTGCAATCACCGTTATCCCCCGCGCCAGCCACCGCCCGGGCCTGGGCCACCCATGGGAGCTCTTGTCCGCCATAGGCACAGGCGAGGGCATCGAGCACACAGGTACCGGCCTGGTCGAGTAGATCGGAGGTCAGCTGTGGCGCGACGGCATCGAGTTGCTCGGCGAGGTCGGCGAGAAACACGATCACACTCCTTGCTGCGAGCGATCAGGCGCGCCGTCCGCTGCACTGGCGACTGCAAGGTCCGGCGCCAAGATTTGCGGGCGCTGGCGCCGCACGACCAGAGCCGCGACCAGACTGATCAGCGCGCCGAACATCAAGAAGTACGCCGGCGCCCGGTTGTCGCCAGTCAGCCGCACGAGGAATTGGCTGACGTACAGCGCAGGGCCGCCGAGCAGCGCTGCCGCGAGCGCGAAACCTACCGCAAAGACCGTGGCCCGGACCCTTGCCGGCACGACCTCGATGTAGGTGGCGGGCGCTACCGAGGTGTACAGCGCCGGCACCACGCCGAGCAACACAGTGAAGAAGACCACCGCGGCAAGGCTCGTCGCGGACGACAGAGCCGCAAAGAGCGGGTAGGCCAGCACCAGCATCGCCGCAGACAGCCACAGAAGCATCGGCCACCGCCCCCACCGGTCCGACAGAGGTCCGCCCACCGCGACGAGCACGACGGCAACGGCGATGCTGATCACCGTCGCCAGGGTCGCCTGCTTCTGGGTGAAGCCGAGCTGGATGATGTAAGACTGCGCGTAGGTGAAAGCAACGTAGTAGCCGATCTGCTGAAACGCCGCGATACCGAAGACCAGAACGATGAGCCGCCAGTGCCTGGCGAACGATTCCTTGGCCGGTGACGAGGTGACCGCACCCCGCTGCTCGAGGGCCCGGAATTCCGGCGACTCCTCGAGGGTCGCCCGGATCCACAATCCGATAAGACCGAGCGGCAACGCGATCAGGAACGGGATCCGCCATCCCCACGTCTCCATCTCCGCGGGCGCCAGGACCGCATTCAGGAGCAGGACCATCCCCGCGGCCAACAATAGGCTGGCCACGCTGCCGATCTGCACCCGGCTGGTCATCGCCCCACGCCGGTGCTGCGGGGTGAACTCGGCGGCATAGGTCATCGCGGTGCCGTACTCCCCACCGGCAGCGAGCCCCTGCAGTAAGCGGCACCCCACCAGCAGGATCGGCGCCCAGACGCCGACGGATGCGGCCGTCGGCAGCAGCCCGATAGCCGTTGTCGCAAGGGCCATCAGGACCAAGGTCGCCACCAGCGACGGCCGGCGCCCGATCCGGTCGGCGATCGACCCGAACAACAGCGAACCGAGGGGCCGCACCACGAATGCCACACCGAATACCGCGAACGCCGACAGCAGGGCGACGCCCGGCTGGGAGCCCGGAAAGAACAACTTCGCAAGGACGACGGTCAAGAAGCCGTAGACCGCGTAATCGTACGTCTCGATGGTGTTGCCGATGGCAGCGGCGAATGTCACGCGCCGCATCAGCGCCGGAGGCGGCGGGGTCGAGTTGGAAATCGAGGACATCTAGAGCTCCCAAGTCGTCTGAGACGGCAAGGGCATACCGGTGGCAGATGATGCCCTTCCCTGGCGGCGCGCCGACGACATCGACGAACGCAGGCAGAGCCCGGTCTGCAGGCCACAACCGTCCGACCTGATCTGACACCCGACACGAGATGCGCGAGTGACTCAGGTCTCACCAGAGAGACTAAGGTCGACAGGGTGTCGAGTCAAGCATCAACCTGACGCCTTGCCGGGCATTACTTCAGATCCAGTGCGTCCCTCCACAGACTCGCCACGACATCGAGCAGCACTTCCCTCTCCATGACGAGGACCTTCTGCACGATGGCCCGGAAACAGAGTTGGTCGAGCTGCACCATGAGCAGCTCGACACGCAACCGTTGCTTCTCACGACGCTCTTCGGGGAACCTGGCGAGATACTCGTCCAGCTCGCCCGCCAGCTCGTCGAGCTGGTACTTCCACCGGGCAGCCACGTCGAGGTCGCTCGCCATCGCTTCGTGAATCGCAGGCAAGAGGGGCGCTTGGTCTTCCCACCAGACAAGAGCAAGGTCGAGCCACTCGCGGACCGCCGCCTCAGTGCCGCGCACCAGCGCTTCGCCGAGAAGCGACCAGTAGCGGACACTCTGCTGGCGCCGGACAACTTCGTAAACTTCGATGAAAACTTCGGCCTTCTTGGCGAAATGCAGATAGAAGGTCGCCCTGTTGACCTGTGCGGCCTTAGCGATGTCTCCAATGGACGCCTGTCCGTACCCATGCTCTTCAAAAACTTGCCTCGCGGCCACCACGATCCGTTGACGCGTCATCCGACGCTGCTGCTCCCGTACAGGCAATAAATCAGTCGACTCACTCGACACCATGTCGTCCATAGGATAAATACTATGCGGGCCTGGACCGTTGCCGAACACTCCAGGGCGACCGGAGATAGTTCGCGCACCGGCGCCCCGACGGTTGCCTCGGCGACACCACCGCCCTGCCTGCAGAATGTCGGCGACGTTCGTGCAACCAATACACGACTCTCGCCGACTTCCCCGACGACCATCATCGAGCCTACGGCGCCGGGCCTGACACCGTCATACCCAGCGGAGGCGCGAACACACCACCCCGCTGTTCGTGCCGACCCGCCTGCCGACCGAGGACACCGAGTGCCTACACCCGAACCCGACGACCAGATAGGTATACCCATATGGGCGGCCATTACCCCTATGGGACCATACCCGTACACGGCCGCGACGAGGGTTAGACCGCGAGGGTTCAACGCGCGAGTTCCGTTCCCGTGCTGATCGATTCGTCCTGGAGCAGTCAGCAGTTGCGGGCCATTCAGCCCGGGCACGCGCGTTCAAGTGGAGTTACCACCCGCCCATCCGGTGCCGGGGCACCTGACATCTGACGGATCGGCCACAACAAAGGACGCACCGCCATCTGCCCCACTCCCGAGCAGCTCCTCTTCAGCTCGACGACCTCGTCACCGAAAGATGGTGGCCCACACCCTGGGATCGGGTGCGGGCCACCATGAGGCGGACAAGTTCAGAGTTTCGTCACCGAGTAGCCGAGCGAGTCCGCGAGCAGGTGCATCAAGTCATCCGCCGTGGGCAGAGTGGCCCGGTCCATCCGATCTCGGATCGCGTTGCACTCGGCCTGGTCCTCGCACAGGCACTCGCTGTTGCGGGCACCGTTCTCGAGGCCCGAGTCCAGCCCGTATCCGTCCACCGTAAGGTCGAGCACCCACCGATCGGTGCCGTCCCAGTCGCGCATCAGGTAGACCCAGATCGATTCCTCGATGTAGTGGCTGCCGCGTTCGAGCGCGCGCTCTGCCTGCGACATGTACATCTGCCGGAGCGGGAGGCTGTTCGTGCTCGTCTCGTTCCTCATTGCGGGGGTACCTTCCTCGCTCATCGAATCACCGTGGGTCGGTAGACCGCGCGCATTAGCAGGGCATCCTTCACGTCCTCGGAAAGCCCCACAGTCGCGCCTTCCCCGTCGTGGGCTTGCGAACACCGCCACCCCGTAGAACGGCTGCCAGACCGCCCCGTGAGCGCGTGCAATCGTCGTCGCCGTGACGTTGACCTGTGCATCCGCCAGCGTCGCGCCCTCGTCGTCGATCCACATATCCAGATCCGGCCCCAGTCGCACCACGTCGAACCAGCGGCACCCGATCGCCGACCGGATCGCCGCACCCGCGCTCGTCGCTGCCGACTGGTCTATCACCTCGGCGCGCCCGTCCAGATCGATCCGCACCACCGCCACCATGTGCTTGCTCATCCCGCTCAGTCCTCCGACGCTGACTCGACGGTGAAGTCGTCGATGGTGAACTCCTCGTACGACCCGAACCGGCTGCGCAACGCCGCCACCACGTCGTACTTGTCGACCCGCTCCTCCGCGTCGGACCCACCCGTCGTCGAAATCGTCAGCGACACAGACAGCGACAGGCTCGCCGGCAGTCCCCCACGGCACCGTCATCAGCCCCAACGCCGCCACCACTGGTCCCGCCCAGCTCACCCAATACCCGGCTGGCGGATCAGACCCGAACGAAGTGAACGAACCATGCGGATACACCCGCGCCCGCGGCGGATACTTCACGTCCCCCGCCGGCGCAGAAGTTCCCATCCATGTTCGAGCAGTCGGAACGCCGACATATAGCCGTTCGCCATCCGCTCGAAGGAACCGCCCGCTTGAAACGACGCGCGCGTCCGTGCCTATCCGCTACGGAGACTTGCTCGGTTCCGGGTGTTCCGAAAAGATGCCAGCTCAATCCATGGGCGGCACCTGACCCGGAACGCCATTCCAGCACCACCTCCTCTGCCAACTCGGGCCCCAGTACTTCAGTAGCTGCCTCCGCGATCATCTTCGTTGTGCTCAGTTCGGCCTTTTGGCCATCCGTGATGCGACGGTCCTTGAGTTGCTGCTCGCGAAGCTTGATGTGTGCAGCGACCGTATCGGTATCGGCATCTCGCGCAGGGGTCCACCGCTGTAAGGCACCTAGGTAGGTGGAGTGCTGTTTATACATGTACGCCTGTACCGTTCGCGCCCGGGCCGTTCGGAGTTCTCGTGGATCTGGTCCGAACACCCACACTGCCTGCGCTGAGCAGATCAGCGCTGTCCGACACAGTGTCAAGTGCGCTGACGGGAACAGTCTGACAGGAGTCGAATCAAGGTGAGCACGCACAGCCTGTAGGTGCTCTACCGCGGTCACAAGGCGGAAGTAACCCACCTGGGACAATGGGAACGGAAGCCAATCGTGGTCATCCTGTACCAGTTCGCTTCCTGACCAAGGCACGAACGGCCCTGACATTCGCTGCCAAATATCGAGCTGCTGGAACGTCCCGGAGATGACCTTGCGCGCGTGCTTCTCTTCGGCGGTGGCGGACATCCTCATATCCTCCTCGACGCGTCAACTCCGGCTGGCTGCTTCTTGAAGCCCCTGCACGAGAGGAAATCGCGGTTGTCATTATCGGCAGCCCGGATGGACGTTGACCGAATCGCCGATCATTTCAGAGTCGCAGCTCCGTTAATCCGCGCGCATAGGCCGGGACGAGAACCCCCCATTCTTCGCGTTGTCCTTGACGACATTGTCAGCCAAGAGCCAAACCTGCTTGAGAACGACCGCGAGCAGTAGCAAGTCCTCCCAATTGGCAACATCGAAATAGCCAGATTCCGGCGAGACCAACTTGTAGGCGTGCCCTTCCATTGGACGAGCATGCACTATCCGATTTCGAAGGCTGTTCACCTCCGCAGTCTGGCGATACAAATTCTTCAGCGGCTCGTTTTCTCGTGGCCAGCTCAGTATCAACTCCCGGAGCAACCCGCGCAGTGCATCGACACCGTGCAGGCGAAGTTCACGTTCGTCATGGTTGCCGAGGTTTCGAAGGACGTCGATCAGACCAGTAAACAGCCAATCCGATTCCACATGAACCCTTCCAAGCAGTTCGAGGTAGCGGGCACGGTCTGGATCATCCGCTACGCGAGGACTACGTGAGTGTCCGATGATCATATCCGCGACATCACTGGCAGCTGTCAAACCGTCACGAACTTCCTCAACCTCCGCCACCGAGAAGTAAGTTCTTCCCACGCCATTGTCTGCGGTTCTGTCAAACCGAAATGCGCCCCCTGTCAGGGCAAATGGGTGCATCACGTCATTGCGGGCAGCGAGGACAGCCTTCACTCGACCAACCATCACTGGAAGATGGCTGACGTTCGGGTGCGCTTTGGCCACACTTTCGAGCTGACGTAGCCGAATACCGAGCGGGACTTTTCGTTTCGGTATGACACCTGCGACTAGATGCGCGGCTGTCACCTGGTAGGCACGCTCATCCAGATATGCGGCTTCGTATGTGATCTCCCCACGTATACGCAAATAGTCGGCGTATCGAGGGTGCCGAGGGTCGCCTTCATGTCTACCGGCATTCAGCATTGGTCTGGTTCCTTTTCTCCTGCCGGACCAAAGAACCAAGTCCGCAAGAGATCCAGAGTAGTTGCACCTATGGGGTTGATCAAGACGATTTCTGTCCGCATCCTCGCTTCGGGCCAGCAGTGGCAATCCAGATCGTGACGCGGCTTCTATGACGCCGCGACGTCTCGCAGGGCCCGACTCGGACACGCCCGAAGACAGGAAGTCACCGCGGGAGGTAGGTTCCTAGTCCTCTTCGCCAGGCTCGTCGTCGGGCTGGACTTCGTGGTGCCTTGTGGTGACTCCGAGGGTAATCCGGTCCTGGTCGGCGGCAGCTGCGACAATGTCGTACAGGTCCGGGCGCAGGAGCAGGTCCGCCCCATGGATGGCTGGCTCCAGTTGCCCGTAACTACCGTCGTGGATGAGAAATCCCCGCCATTGCCGGCAAATGATCGCCGGCCCGTGGTCGTCGATCATCACGTAACGCAGTGCTGGGGCTTCGGGCCGGATGCCTAGAAGTGCGACGACCTCGATCCTGGGCACGAGCGCGAAGGGTTGCAGTCCGGCGCCGCGGTCTCCGGCTGGGGCGCCGCGCTGTCCGTCATATTCGATGAGCGCGGCGAGCGGCCCCTGCGCAGTCTGAAGGGTTTGAGCGGCACGGTCTGCGTCGAGGCCTACAGCGAGATGGTTGTACGGCTGTGTCCAGAGATTTGGAGGACTACTCGACAGCGGCATGCTGCCTGCTGGTGGGGCCCCGTCGCACACCTCGAGCCCGGTTGCAATAAGTACCCGTCTGGCCGGGATGTCAGGGTGGGTAGATGCAAACGTCGCTTGGCGTTCGAATAGCGCGACCTGGACCCACTCTTCGTACGGGGCCTCATGCACGCGTACGAGGTCGCTTCCTGTTCCGGTGAGTTGGCGAATGTCGGCGAGGGCGACGGCGCCGGCTGGGGGCCATTCGCCTTCGTTGTCGAGCCATGGGATGGGTGCCAGCGACCATTCGAGCGCATCGGCCCGGGTTGGTGGCCGTGGGACTCGGGAGGTCTCACTGCGCAGCGCCCACAGTCCGGTCGGTCCGAGCCGTTGTGCGAGTGTGTGTTCGAACCGTCGGGGTTCGCTGAGGGCTCCTTCGATTGCTCTGGCAGTCCGGATGCCAGCGGCGCTGATCTGGAGTTCGTTCTCGATCGCTTCTTCGTCCGCGAAGTATGCGTCGGGGATGCGCCGGCTGCTCGGCGACCGGAGGTGGTCGACCTGTGCGCGGACTCGCTCGGCCAAGTCGTCGATGCGCACAGCGACCCGGTCGATGATTGCTTCTCGAAGGCCCGGTGGCTCGCCTGCGTCTGTGAGGCGCTCATCGAGGAACAGGTCGACGAGCTTTTCGGCCCGATCTACTTGTTCGTGGTCGCTTACTTGCAGTCCTTCAGGGGCTTCCTGAAATCTGACAGGGATTCTCGGGGCCAGTGGGGTCGCCGGCGGGTCCGGAACCGGACGCCCGTGTGAGTCGAGGATGCGTCCCGCGAACGCACGCACCGCGAGCCAGTCAGACTGTGCCAGTCGGGTCAACTCCGCAGCCATGCCATCAGTGAGTTCACCGGGCTGGAGGCAGTCCCGGATGATCTCGAGAAGCCATGTGGTCCGCCCAGCATCCAGCCGCCCCGGGCTCAGGACATCCGCTAGCGCAATCTGCCCGATAACCGGGCGGCAAGTGACCAGCAGAGTAGTGGCGACGAGCGGCTGGCGGAGGTCCGCCCGCATGGGCTGCACAATCGTCGCAAGCGCAAGCTTGGCCATCGCGACGTTCAGAGCCTCGTCCGAGTCTGGGTGTGCGGTGGGCCGATACGTGTGCCCGTCACGCGCGGCGGTGCCGGGAAGCCGATGCTGAATGACCGAGAAGGCAGCTTTCCAACATTCGTCGGCGGTGCCGCCAGGTTTTCCAGTAGGTGCCGCACCGAAGGCCGCGTTGACGGCCTGGGTGATTCCGTAAGTGCGCTGTGCGTCCGCGTCGACGGTCCCGGCAACCGCCGCCGCGAGGGTGCCCTCCGCGGTGCCCGGGTCGAGGTCGTGCGCCCTCTCCCAGAGGTCCACGCGTTCTCGACCCGCGAAGCTGCGCCACCCTCCCCCGCCACGGATACGGATGTAAGCGACAGTCAGGCAGTAGCTTGCGACTGTCCTGAGTGCCATGGAGGTGTCGTCGCATCGGATAGCGAGACCTACGCCGAGGACTGCGAAAATTTCATTGTCGGTGAACCGCGAGACTTCGCGGGCGACGTCGTCGATGAGCTGAATGCCAACTTCGGCGCCGTCGGCGAGGGTCGCTTGGATGACCCGCCATCCGATGGCGTTCGCGAGGGCATCAACGTCCCACCTTGGTGCATCTGCGTCGTCTCGGAACTGCTTCTTGTCGTAGTCCCGCGCCGCGGCTATCGCGCCCGCCCTGCCTTCCGGGACGACCGGGCGCTGCTCACGGTGGAGTCGTTCCCGCGTGTCGGGTGGTTCGGGTTTGGGGTCGAAGTAGCGGTTCGGTTTCTTCTCGACCCGTGGGGTTCGGATGGGAAACGCGGCTCCTCCCAGCTGCGTGATCGCTGCGATCAGTTCCGGTGATGCGACGGACTTGGTCACGGCGGTGGAGTACATCATCGGTTGGTCGTCATACGACGCCGCGATGGTGTTTGCCACGATTGTGAGCAGCACGTCGGCCTGCGGATTGTTGCCAATCTCGTTTTGGAGGCGGGCCAGCAGTGTCAGGTCTGTGTTCGGGTCGCGCCAGGTTGCGCCGACGGTAAGACGGAGTGCCGCAGTAACGATCGGGTCGGCGGTCGCCACCTGGGTCTCCAGGATGTGCTTGTGTGCGACGTGCACTCTGATGTCTTCGAATCCGAGGTTAGTGAGGAGGGTGTCGGCTCCGTCGGTGGCGGCCGCAGTCGGGTCGATGGTCGCGGCAAGCTCCCACCATGAGTTCACGAAATGCGACGTACTGCGGCCGTCGGTGTGTTGGCGGACAAGGTAGGGCAGGTCGAGGAGCTGCGCCAGGCACTCGCGTGCGGTATCGACATCGACGGCGGCGAGGTCCTCGATGCTGTCGGTTATTTCGGAGATGGTGGGGTCTTTGTGCCCGCCGTAGCTGGCGAGCAGCAGGCACGCGCGTCGCCAGCATTCGTTGGCTTCATCTGTTGCGCCAGCGGCGAGACAGATGCGGGCGGTCGCGAGTTCGAAGGCGGAAATAACCCTGTACTGGGTGTTGGTGTCGTGCCGGCGTTCGCGGATGACGTCCAACAGGGCATGTGTTGCGTTCACGCCGGTGTCGCCGGAGACGCGGCTGAGGATTTCGAGGAGATCATTGGTGGCCAGGGGTCCGCTTTCGAACATGCCCATCGTTGACGTCGTGTTGCCGTCGCCGATGGCGATGAGGTCGTCGAGGACGGTGTCGAGGTCGGCCGGCTGTACCACGACGAGAGTGTTCTCGATGACCTCGTGGATGAGTGAGTGGATGAAGTACAGGTCGCACGCCCGCGGCGAGCCAGTGAATGCATGTGCTTCACCGGCGAGATCGTGCAGTGCGACCCGGACCGCAGTAGACGCCGATTCCGGTGTAAGTACGCCGTCGGCGACGTCATCTGCGATGCCGATAGTGGCGACGGTGTATCGCAACCACGCGCGGTAGAAGCCAATCCCCGAGAGTTGGCTGGCGAACTTCAAAGGGACGGACCGGTCGCGGGCGTGCGCCAGTTCGAGGAACGACAGCCATCGTTGAACGTGGCCGTAGTTGACAGTAGGACCGCCGAGCACGGTGTCGGTGGCCTCCTGAAGGGCTGCTTCGAGGTCGATGATTCCCAGCCCCGCGAGCACGTCGCTGGGTGGGATGCCGTGACGCAGGTAACCAATGATGTCGGCACCGGGCGCCCGAGTCCATGCGCTTCGGGCGAGCTCTACCGCGTCGGGTAGTCCAGGTGTCCCGGCCGCTGCGAGACTGGCGAGCGTCAGGTACACGCGGGCCGCCGTGGCCGGGTCCGCCACCTGTGCGGCGACGTCCAGCATGAAGCCCGCGGGGAGGCCTGCTGTGAACACTTCGACGAGGTCGTCCAGGGACGCGTCGTGGTCTTGTTCGAGGTTCTCGGCCACCTGTCCAAGCTGGTCGGGACTGATGTCGCCAGGCTGGCTGCGCAAGCGCAGCGTTCCGAGCTGGATAGCGAGGTGGAGTGCGCCGTCGCTGTCCGAACCGTACGTGCTGGGTGCGCGGTCAGCTTCCCTGTCCCGTGCTTCGATGTAGGACTTCCACGGTGCGGCGGCACCGGCCCGGTCGATCGCATGACACAGCCGCAGCCCTGATATCGCGGGGAAGGTCGGACGTCCCTCGTACAGGAGTCGTTCTGCGACCACATCGGCGCCGAGGATCGATACCACGACGTCCGCGTACTCGACGATCGCATCGGTGAGTGACTCGGTTTCGTACGTGTCGATCGACTTACGGGTCTCGACACAAGTGATGAGAGTCGGCCAGTCGAGCCGTGCTTCACTTTCGCGGGCAACAACACTAACGACTCGCTGGAGCGCCGAGGGCGGCTGGAACGCACGAATTGCTTCAGCGACAAAACCGGGTTGAATAAGATCCTTGAGCTCGTTGTATCGGTCGAGACGCGCGAGAAGTTCGGGAAGGTGACGAAATGCCCGCGCATCGGCGAAAAACCCTCGAGTTGTCAGCCATGCGGAGACGCTTCCACGGATCGCCGCGATCCAATCGTCGGGCTGGTCACGCAGGATGTGTCTGCTGAAACTTTCGTGATGGATACGCAGGCCCCCGAGGCCGGGCTGTGAGTTCAGCACCGGCGCCAGAGCCGCAAGTGCGGGCGCGAGGAACGGCTTCACCTGGGGCAAGATCTCGCCGAGTTCGTCCGCGCTAAGTGCGAAGTCGCACAGAGCCAGGGTGCCGATCGCGAACTTCTGGTCGGCAGTCATATTGTCGAGCAGATGGGCGTAGTACGCGTCGACATCGGCTCCCGTGTCAGGCACGAGGCGCAGCCGGTGAACAATGCCTTTCGCCGTGGCCGAGGTGGCTTCGTCCAGGTCGAGCGGGGAAATGCGTGTGCCGTACCGGCACAGGTAGGTGGCATACAGCGCGTTACCGCCTGAACGGTCGTGGACCAGGTCGACGATGGCGCGCGCGTCGTCATCGAGCGGATCGGCCGGGCTGGGAGTATCGAGGAGTTGGTGCTTGTGCGCGAGGGCGCGTACCTCGTCCCACGACATCCGCGGCATCTGGACGTGGGCACCGGCGTACGGGCCTGCGTTGCCAAGATGGGAGCCTGGTTGGCTGGCGATGAGCATGCACACACCGGGCGGAAGCTCGATGGCGGCCAGGGAATCGACGAGAAGCCGCGACGGGTCCGCTGTCTGGTTGGTTCGCCGGCCCAACACCCGGTCGACGTGGTCGAGACCGTCGACAATGAGCAACACGCGACGCTCGCCGTGCGCCTCGCGGGACGCTCGGACTGCGGCGGCGAGCGCATCCGGTGTGGCCGCAAACCTGGGCCTCAGGTCAGTCGTTGCCTCAGGCACGATCTGTTCGAGTTGGCGCAGGAGACTTCCGATGACGACATCGGTGAGAACCCGTTCATCACGGTTGATGTCGGCGGCCCCGAGCCAACAGTGGTGCCGGGCGACGATCCAGTCGGCTTCCCGGTAGGTGTCTGCGAGTTGTTCGCATAACCAGGACTTGCCGACGCCGGGCTCACCCGTGACGATAACGAGGCCACCGTGAGGGGCAGCAGCGTCGACGTGCTTTCGTACCTCGGCGGCGGCGCCTGCACGGGCCACGGCGACGGCAGGTTCGATCGGGTGACCTTCTGCGACGGCACCGAAGTCGGTTGTGAGTCCGAGGCGGGGCGAGAGGTTCTCCCGGGTGACGTTCCCGTCGAGGGTGCGGCCGGCGGTGGCTGCGTGCGCGAGAACGAGTGCGGCGTGTTCGGGTGCGATGTGGGTGTTGGGTGTGCGGCCGGCACCGAGTTCTTCGGTGACACGGCGCAGGAGTGCACGCTCTGCGGGCCCGGGGCTCGTGATGTCGAGGGTTGATGCCGGCGCGTTGGTGTCGACCGTGAGGTGTACGCACGCGGTCTGTAGTTGTTCGCCAGTGAGATGTTCGACGAGCTTCTTCCAGGGCTGGTTCGCTCGGAGCGCCTGCGGGTCGAACCTGTACCTACGGGTTGTGACCCCGGGCAGCGGGTTTCCGGGGTCGTCGGCGGGGGCGATGGGTTTGAGCACATTCGCCAGGTCGTCATCGGGGCGACCATCGCGGACGACAACGCGGTACGCGGTTCCGGCGTTCTGGGACAGGTCAGACAGCAGGGCACCGAACAATTGGTCGAGCCGGAGACTACGCCCATCGCCGGAGAAGGTCGCTTTGGTGAGTTCGCGGTCCTGGCTGGTGTGCTTGATTTGGATGCGGATGCGTCGGCCGGTGCGGTACTCGATGGTGAGGTCGTCGAATCTGTCTTTCGGGAATCCTTTGGTGTCTACGGTGATGGATCCGACGGTGCCGAGCATCAGGTCGACGAGGCTGATGCCGGTAATGAGGTCCTGGTATGCGTAGCCGTAGTGCGTCGCTCTCAGATTCATTCGTTTCCTCAGCTTGTCCCGGGGCCCGGTCAGACGACGGCCGCCGCGGACTGGGCTTCGCGTGTCGCTCGCAGTGGTGTCGATGATGCCACCCGGGTACGACGCATCGGCCGTGTACCACGGCGTGCACTAGCGGACCGCATGGACGGCTCAAGCAGGTGATCGTCCTGCCCCGATCCTGGCAGGCCGGGCCACGATCATCCGTGTTGAGCTCCCTTGGTCGACATATCCCGCAATGTTCGAGCAGACTCAGAGCCGGGAATGCCGGAGGCCCTGAGCGTTTGGAGGGCTGCGTCGACGTCTCTGGCGTAAAGGACAATCGCCAGCGCTTCGGTGGCGCGGGATGCGCAAACGTACAGTAGGCGCCGAGTCCGCTGGACGGTTGTTTCTTCCCCAGCTTGCTCGCGCTTCAGATCGTTTGGTGACAAAGGTGTTATCTTCAGAAGCTTGTCATATGAAAACTGGTTGTGCTTACCTTCCTCGTCGTCTAGCACGACGAGGACATGAGGGTATTCAGCACCCTTGACGCCCTGATGCGTCGAGTATGGAGACTCCTGATCGATGTAGCTGAAGTACCCCTCAAGCTCATGCACATCACATGCGAAAAAGTCCCGAATAGTCGACTCCAGTTCCGCAGGTACGCCGGCCGACACAGGATCGGTCTTGGTTTCGGCCAGAAGGTAGGCAAGTCGTGGGTCTAGGTCTATTAGTTGTGTTCGGCTCGCCGACAATAGCGCCTGCTCCACAGAGCCTGGACCACCGACCGTCAATATGTTCACTAGCTCTTCGACACCAGATGCCAAGACCTGAAGTCTGTCACGCATGGTCGAACTGCCCAAACCTTCGCCACGAAGGAGTGGACTGCTCCGTCGAAGAATCGATACCAGCTCAGATCGGTTCGTTGTTGCAGCCTTCGAAAGGGGAACGAGCGTCAGGAGGAACGGAGCCAGGGGCCATGCGCGACCCTCGTCGAAAGCATCACCTAGCAATGCGCTCGTATGGAAGATGTCGTAGAGATTCTCAAATCCTAGACGGCGAGCGGCCATTCGATGAGCAATTACAAGAATCTTGGTATCGTCAACGCCACTCGACGATGTCCAGGCACCCGTTGGTGAATTCGCTGCCAACCAGCGCCGCGTCTCCCTCAAGGTGTCAGATCGCGTTTCGTCAGCGGGTAGGACAAAGAAGTTGACCTCACCGGGCCGCTGCCGCTCCTCTGGGAGGCCAGTCACTTGGTGAAGTCCGTCGTCATCTGCGCGCACGGCGTTGATCACGTCGAGCACTCTCTGCGGCGATCGAAAGTTCTGCGGCTTCTTCACCTGAACCCAGTCCTCTTCGCCGGGAATCGACCCAATCCCACGAACGTAGATCTTCTGCATCGGATCCCCAAAGAAGCCCAGGCAGAAGTCACCGTGCGCATGGAGGGAAACATGCCGCAGACAATCGACAACCTCACGGAGCGTATCTTGACTTTCATCGACGAAAACCAGAGGGTATTGCTGTCCGACGAGCTTGGCAAAAAGCGGCTTTGTCGTTATGAGTTGGGGCACCATGGTTATGACTTCTTCGTGTCCCAGGATCCCACGTTCATAAACAGTTCCCGTTCCATATGTGAATATGTCGATGTGTTCTATTCGTGGGAGCACTTCAGAGAGACGCTGAATGCGGGCCTCTGTTGCGTCCCGGCGCTTTTGCTGCACCCGGTTGCTATACCCCGCCTGCTCTGCAAGCAATGTCTCGCGCAGAGTTTCGACGCGACATCTGACCCAGCGCCGGATGTCATTCTGGAATGGCCTGGCCAGGGTCCACAAGTAGCTGTGGATGGTTGAGACATGAACGAGGGCATCGTTGCCGAGCTCGTTGCTTATCTCTCTGGCGGCGATTTCGGTGTAGGTGATGCACGCAACTTTCTGGCCGCGTGAGCGCAGGTCGTCACCGCGACTCTTGATGACGTGAGTCAATGCCTTGACCAGCGATGTGGTTTTGCCGGATCCCGCCCCCGCGATCACAGTGAAGCCGGCATGGTTCCTGTCGTCGAGAATTCGGCGTATATCGATGTCGGCCTGGGTGTCTGGGCTAAGACTTCTCCGGCTCACTCGCCGCCGCCAACGTTGAGCTCCAACGTATCCGCTTCATCCTTCACGCCAAGTTGCTCTGCGAGCCAATCGAGTCCTTCAACGATGTATGCAGGTGGCAGCCATTTGTCGTCGTGCGCGCCGATCAACGCAAGAGCGAATTTCGTCTTGTCCAACTTTCTGACTTTCTTGAATATTCCGTCGACTACGTGTTGTAGGCTATTGTCGGCAATCGGTTTCACACGCAGTCCAATCGAGGAATTCGCCACGTCTTGCGTCCAATCGAGATTCTCGAAGGCGAAGGCTTCCTCGAAGGTCCGACCTGCGATCTCGGTTGACTCACAACCCCATTCGATGGCATGTCGCTTTTGGTATGCCACCCGCACCGCCGCGGTACAGAGAGCGCCTGGTACCTGCACCTTGCCGCTCGACTCGAGGTTGAGCAGGTCCTCTACGGAGGTCAATCTCGGTAACCACTGCTGGAGTGTCGGATTTGCAGTATTCGCTCCGGGTACGCTAGCTAGGCAAGATTTGGGTCGCTTTACCTTCTTCTTGACGCTGTTGTCACACACTTCCTGCGGTTCGTCGTCATCGTCATCGTCATCGTCTTGACCGTCTCTGTCGCCCTGCGCCTCTTCGTCGCTCGGCAAACTAACGCTATCGAGGTCGGTAATTATGAGGCACGTCAGTCCAAGAAACTCGATCAGCTTCTGAAATTTGTGCGCGAACGAACCACCTACTTCGAGGATGGTCAGGTGACATGCTGTCAATCGGTCACACGATCGTCTGATGATCAAAGGTAGCAGCAGCCGTTCGACGTTGCCCTCTACGAGTATCGCTGCGTCTGCGAAGAATAGGTCGCAGTGGGTGAGTTTGAGATACTGAAGCAGGAAGTCCCGAGTTGCTGGTTCCTCTCCGTCATAAAACGTCGAGAGGTTTTTGACTTCGGTGTAGTGATGCTGACTGTCGTGCTCAAGGCGACTGAAGTACCGAATGACCTGAAGTCTTCATAGACAACGTGGGCAGAGTGCGTCGTCACCACAAACTGGGTGCCGAGGCCGTCAACCATGTCGCCGACTACTCCTCGAATGTGACGAACGAATACCTGCTGCAGCTGAGAATGCAAGTGCGCCTCAGGCTCTTCAATCATAATGAGGTGCACAGGTGGCCGAGATTCTTCGGATTTCATCCACGCGTGATTGAAATCGAGTATTTCCACCACCATATAGATGAGATTCTTGAAACCGAGGCCGTTGTACTGGTCGGGAAGAGTAATCAACCCGCTGCTTTCAGCGTCAAGGTTTGTTCCCGCAACCGCGTAGTGGACCCGGGCGCTGCCGCTCAGCAGACTTTCTGCCTTCAGGTCGGTTCTGATAACGAGCTCGGGATTGGAAAGTCCCGGATAGCCCAGTTTGCCGAGCCTGTCCAGCGTCGGCGCGAACACGCTGGCGTAGTGCTCATTTAGTCGATTCTCCGATTCGGCCAGTGCACGTAGCGATGCGAGATCAGGTTCGCGCTTCTCCAGGTTTCGAGTGTAGAACCTGCTCAGGCGCTTCGACAGATCTTCCGCCCTGCCTCGCGCCTCGGTGTCGCTGAGGTGGCGTTGGGCGTCGAGGAAGTCCACTCGGATGATCGACTCGACCACTTTGGAGCCTCCGTCAAGTGGCTGTGGCCGGTAGTTCGCAGTCTCTGAGCCGCTGTCGTCGAACTGATCGGCGTCGAGCTTGTAGTAGGCCACGTGATACTCATTGTTGAGGCGCTTCGAGAGGAAGTCGTAGAGATTTATGGGCCAAGGCTGGTATGCGTCCGCTTGATCGTTAGTTCCACGGTTTGCGTGCGTGGCTGCGGCCGCGGCTTCCCTCGCCTCGAGAAAATTTGCATACAATGCCGACTCGTCCTTCGGTTCGAAGGACATGCGTACCCCGACTGGTTTGTCTTTCCAGTCCAGGTCGGGCAGTAGGTCGATGACGCGGTGAAGATTGTCTTCGTCTACGTCGAACCACAGATCCAGCGAGATGACTGGAAGGGATGACGGCGCGCCCGCAGAATTGGGATCAAAGCTGTTGAAGATTTCCCAGCAGTCCGCACTGAAGTCATAGGTCGAGAATCGAGAATTGTCCGCGAGGAACAGCTGGAAGATATGTGTGGCAGAGGTCTTTCCGCTGTTGTTGGCTCCAACGAAGATGGTCGTCTCCAAAGAGAGGTCAACCCTGACCGCCTTGAGACGCCGAAAGTTCTTAACGACAAAGTATTTGAGGTTCATGTAGTGATTCCTGACTCGTAGCGAAGTATCAGCATGCACGCATTTTGCGAATAGAAATGGGTATGGTCGGGAGCGGGCGGTGGGCCTGGGTGCACTACCATCTATTGCAGCAACTCGACAGCCAAGGCCTCCCAGTCCTGAGCCACTGCCATGTTCCGTGTTCGTCGATCGTTCGCGACCTGGATTGCCAGACATCCCATGCGGAGGAGCACAGGAACATTCATATGACGCAGCGCCATACCCTTGCGGTCATCGAACACGATCATCCGCGCCAGCGTCTTCCCGGCGGACGCGACACCAACCAGCGAATGAGCCGCGAGGAGCAGCTCGTTACGCCGGGCCTGTTCCCGCTCGTCCAGGCGGGCGCTGCCGCTGGATGCGTACGCCCGGGCATGCACATGGGTACGGAGGATGACCTCGGTGGTGATCACACTGAGTGAGGGGGTGAGGATCCCGGATCGCACGTTCAGGCCGTTGCCGGCCGACGTGCCCAGGTACACCTCGTGCGCGAACGTTCGCAGTGCCCGATTGTCCTGTTCGTACAGCCAGGAGGAGCCGGGTAGCGGCAGGCTCATCGGGGTCACCACATCCGCCGCCAAGTGCTGTGCCCAGAGGACGAGGGCCTCGCCGAGGGAGTCGACCTCGCGGAACCGGCCGCCGACGGTGACGGGGTGTTTGTCGCCGTAGTCCCAGAGGACGCCGCGGAACTCGCCTGACCGGATCTGCCGGAGCGCCTCGAAGGGGCGGCCCAGATCATGCCCCGGGGAGCGGACCCGGTGGGCGCGGCCGCCGAACCCGGGGCCGGTGTAGTCGATCGGCAACCTCTTGCCGGCCCGCTCCCACGCCCGCATCCACCCGGTGTCCCTGGTGGCACCGAGCCCCTGGGCGACGGCTCCGTCGATGGCGGTGTCGTACCAGAGGGCAGCCACCCCGAGCACGGTCGCGAACCCGACTGCGAGCACGTCCTCGTGGTCCCACGGAATGCGTTGCCGGGCCCGCCACCGGTCGAAACCGGCCCGCTGATCGGGGGTGAGCGCGGCGTCGAGGTCGATGTCGGTCCAGCCGCGCTGGGTGCGGAGTCGGTCGTTGGCGGCGGTCAGCTCCGCATGGGAGACGTGCGCGGCGATGTCGTTCTGCGGCAGCCGGTCCGGGACCCCGCCGGCCAGGGCGGTGTCGGTGGCCGTTTCCAGCTCGGCGAGCCGGCGGCTGATGGTGTCGAGGTTCCGGTCGACAGTGTCGTCCATGCTGCTCATAGCGCGGCGGGTTCCGGGAGACGCTCCAGGATGACCTCGAGTGCCCCCTCGGCCCGTTTGGCGTCCGCGTGCTGCCTGCGAAGTTCCTCGCGCAGTTCCTTGTTCTCCGCGGTCAGGCGTGCGTTCTCACGTGAGAGTTCCCGGATCCGGTCGAGGAGTCGGTCCCCGTCGGCGACGACCTTCTCGAGCCGTTCCTGCAGGCTTTGGACGACGCGGCGTTGCTTCTCGTCCCGGTTCTGCGCCTCGATCAGCACACATCGTGCGATCAGGTCCAGGCGCATCGCGTCCGCTACCACCTGCCCGGTCGTCCACGGTGTCCAGCGGGCCCCGGCCGCGGCGACGCCGGCTCCGGCGATGCCCCCGAGCCCGGTTACCAGGGCGGTGCCGCCGGCGATGCCGAAGCCGCCGGCGGCGATCGCGCCGCCACCGAGGGTTGCCAGACCGGCCGAGGTCGCTGCCGCCCCGGTCAATCCGGCGGCGCTGCCGATCGCGGCGCCGATCACCGGTGCCGCCCACCCACCGGTCGCTACGCCTGCCGCCAGTCCGGCCGCACCGATGACGGCCACCTTCCCCCAGTGCACACTCTTGCGCCGCAGCCGGCGGAGCAGCAGTGTGTGCTCGTCCCGCATCCGATCCAGATCTGTCCGGTCGAGGTGGGGGAAGTCGTCCACCAGCGCCTCGAGGGCGGTGCGGCGGGTGGCGGCGTGCCAGGAGGCTTTCGCCGCCCACGGGTCGAACAAGATGAGGTCGACCAGCACCAGCAACGACCGCTCCCGCGAGTCGAAGCACCGTGGAAGGCGCCGGCCTTGGGCGGCAATGGCGTCCGCGGCGGCGTCCTTCTGAGTGGACATGTCCGCCACCAGTGGTGTCAGCCAGTCCGGGCGGTCCGGCCGGTCCTCGGCCGCCACCCGGCGGAAGCGCGCCACGGCCTCGTCCAGCACCGCTTCCTTGACGGCCACGGACTTGTCGGACGTCGTCGCATCGAGATCCGACTGCATCAACGACACCTGCATCGCCGCCAACGCCACCGACTCCGACCACTCCAACGCCCCGACTGGATCACCATCACGCGTGGACATGACCGCCCCCTTCCCACCCATCCAGAAGGCCCATTATCACCGACCGGTCCGACACCGCGATCAAGACGCCCCCGGACCACGGTGATGTGTCAGTGCCCCTGCAGCTCAGTGTCATTCAATCGAATGACACCCGGCCGCGCACGGCATGAGACACAGCGGCGACTACCTCCACCCGACGCCACATCCGGCAGAAGCCCCGTTGCCACCTGGCCTGAACCCGTAGCGGCAGTCTTCACGGATCCGCTCTGTGGGGGCCCGGCCAGGCCACCCGCTGCCATCACCGCAACCGGGCTACGCCACTACAGGACGAACGTCAGCCTGTTCGCGTGCAGGTGGGCACCTCATTTGCTAGTTCGGGCACCGATCGACGTCCTCGCCGTCGACATTCACCGCAGCCCGCCAATGCCACTCGCTACCGAGAGCGGCAACCGCCGTCGAAGGCAGTACCGCCGCCACCTGACCGGGCACGCTGACATCCGGTGCACCCGACAAATTCTGCTGCTTCGCGCCGGCGAAGGTGAAGTAGGCGATCTGGTTCCCGTCGAGGGTCTTGTAACCGAGCTGAACAGCATTGCTCCCGCCCCGGTCAGCCGCCGACAACGACCACATCACCGTACCTGTGGCCGGCAGCTCACCCTGATAGTTCCAGACCACCCGCGCCGCCGTACCGGCATACCCGGGCACCCCAAGGTGCACCGACACCTCCGTCAGATCGATCGGCGCACCCACGCCAGGACTGGCACAGGAGGTGTCGACGCCACGAACCACCACCTGCCCGGGCACATCAGCTGCTGGCTGCGCCACCACCGATGTCGCCGACGTCGTCGGCGCAGCGGCGCGCGTCGACGAGGAAGGTTCACCGGTCTCGGAATCCGCGTTGCCGCAGCCGGCAAGCACGAGAACAGCGAGCAAGGCCGAAGCGACACGTTTCATGAGCAATACATACCAGCAATCTCATCCGCTCGACTTTCATCCGCACCGAACCCGGCGCGGATCATGGTCACGGCGGCCGCCGCACCAGCAAATGATCCCGCTCGGCCGATCGGCGAGAAGACCGTGCCCGTGTCTATCAACTGAATGACACTGCCCTGCAGGACTCTCGGGCCAGGCTCAGGCACCGGCGCACACGACAGATCCCGGCGCGGGAGCCGTCAGAGGATCTCGATCAGCGGGTCAGGTTGACCACACATGCGTCGAGGGCTTGGACGCGCTCGTCGCCGGGCGAAATTCGCAGTGGAGCGTCACTGGCCTTCGTAAAGGAGGTCGTATTCCGCGCACCCCCGGTGGACGCGTACACGGTCCCGTTCGAGATCACCCACACATCGGACCGGTTCTTGACTTTGCCGGAAGCGTCTACCGTGGTACCGCCCACGAAAGTCAGCGGACCGGAATTGATTACCGTTCCGTTGATGAGCGACAGCCCCGTCTCCGAGAAGCCCGATTGCACGCGAGAGACCAGTGCGCCGTCGGCGGGCACGCAACGCGGGTCGGACGCGGGCTTCGACGGTGTCGCCTGCGGCTGACTCACTGAACCGGATGGAGCTACCGTGGGCGCCGATGATGACGGAGCCACCGCCGGTGTGGTCGTTGCCGACCCCGGTGCCGCGGACGTGGCCGATGTCGCGGCCGAGCCTCCATTCGACCCGCACGCGGTCAACGACAACAATGCACAGGCGGCGCCGGCCGCGAACAACGTCCTCATACAGCGTATTCAAACAGACCCAGCGCGCCTGCTCGTCGCCCGAGCAGGCTGATGATGCCAGGCCGTCTGGGTTAGCCGGTCTGTCAATACGTTGCATGAATGAATCTGCGGCGCTGCGTATATGCTCGTGCAGCCCCGCCAGGAGAGGACACCGGCAGCTACGGCGCCGGCCTCGCGCCTGTTGCGAAGAACTACCAATGCGGACGAGGCGACCGCACCTGGCCGTAGGTGAGGTCGGAGGTACTGCGATCGAGATACGCGGATTACCGATGACCCCACTTGGGCCCCCGGTTCACACCCGACCTGGTCAGATCCGTTTCTCGAGTGCCTGCCTGGACGGAGTCGCGTTTGTGCGATACCGACGTTCACGGATGTCGCACAGTACCGTCCACACGAACATGCCGACGAGCGTGAACATCACCACGCCGTAGGGCCTCATGCCGTCCTCGGCCACGAACACCCAGCCTCCCCCGGTGAACCACAACGAGAGGTAGATTCCGATCAGGATTCTCGGTCCTCCCAGTGGTTTTCTTCTGACGCGCGGTGTGGCCGCCTTCCACTGGAGATGAGTGCCATACCCGGCAGCGGCCCAGAACAGGGCTGCGGCACCGGCAAGCACAACCCCGAGGACAGCGCCCCATCCCGAGCCGTACCACGCGATCAACACCGCGATCTCCACCAGCAGCACGGCAACGAGCAATGCGGACAACGGCGAGAGTCCAGCCGCCGGCGGTGACGGCCGAACGTCCTTCTTCGACAGGGAAGGGCTAGCGACAGCAGTCACGGTTTCGCGCGGATACTCCTGCGCCAACTCCTCCACAAGACGCCCCACCGGGTTCGCTGCGGCGATGTTGCCCAGCACGTCATAGGTGAACAAGGCGATACCCACGGTGTCGGCGTAGGCCACCGCCTGCCGGGAGTACCCGGCCGCGGAGAAAAACAACAGGTCACGCGAGCGATCATCACCGCGGGCACCGTACAGTCGCTGCAACGCCGGCCGTCCGGTCTGGTAACTCTCCTGCTTCACCTGCGCCACTGCACGATCGGACACGACGTCCACACCACCATCGGCGCCGCGACCGGTCACGCGCGCGTCGGGGTAGCCCAACTCGCGCAT
>Ga0247825_10000613_pt1 | contig 22781 bp, 16 predicted proteins | sample 13C_Vanillin_Day_FD_194413 | JGI IMG/M metagenome (GOLD analysis project Ga0247825, IMG submission 194413) | Soil microbial communities from agricultural site in Penn Yan, New York, United States - 13C_Vanillin_Day48 | ecosystem: Environmental > Terrestrial > Soil > Agricultural land | place...
CCACAAGGGGGAGGGGAACAGGGCGGGCGCGCATGACCCCATTCCGCACCATCCTGGTGGCCAATCGCGGCGAGATCGCGTGCCGGATCATGCGCACGGCCAAGGCGATGGGCTACCGCACGGTGGCCGTCTACTCGGAAGCCGACAGCGACGCGCTGCACGTACGCCAGGCTGACCTCGCAACGCGCATCGGCCCTGCGGAGGCGCGCCAGAGCTATCTCAACATCGATGCCATCATCGCCGCCGCCAAGAAGCTCGGCGCCGACGCGGTGCATCCGGGCTACGGCTTCCTGTCGGAGAACGACGCCTTCGCGCGCGCCTGCGCTGAGGCCGGCCTCGTCTTCATCGGTCCCTCGCCCGAGGCCATCGCCGCCATGGGCAACAAGGCCGAGGCCAAGCGGCGCATGCTCGCGGCCGGCGTGCCGTGCGTGCCGGGCTACCAGGGCGCCGACCAGTCCGACGCCGTGCTGGCGCGCGAGGCCGACCGCATCGGCTTTCCCGTCATGGTCAAGGCCGCGGCCGGCGGCGGCGGACGCGGCATGCGCCTGGTTGCCGCAAAGAAGGACCTGGCGGCGGCGCTGGCCACCGCACGACGCGAGGCGGAGAACGCATTCGGCTCGGGCGAGCTGATCCTGGAGAAGGCCGTGAGCGATGCCCGCCACGTCGAGATCCAGGTGCTCGCCGATGTGCACGGCCATGCCATGCACCTCGGCGAGCGCGACTGCTCGGTGCAACGCCGCCACCAGAAAGTGCTGGAGGAGGCGCCCTCGCCCGCCGTCGATGCCGAGCTGCGGCGGCGCATGGGGGCAGCCGCCGTCGCCGCCGCCGAGGCTATCGGCTACAGCAACGCTGGCACGGTGGAGTTCCTGCTCGGTCCCGACGGCGCGTTCTACTTCCTGGAGATGAACACGCGCCTGCAGGTCGAGCATCCCGTGACCGAGCTCGTCATCGGCCTCGACCTCGTGGAGCTGCAGATCCGCGTCGCCGCTGGTGAGAGGCTGCCGCTCGCCCAGGAGGACGTGCACATCACGGGCCATGCCATCGAGGCGCGGCTTTACGCCGAGGCCCCGCACCGGAGCTTCCTGCCGCAGTCGGGCCGGCTCGTCGATTGGCGCCCGCCATCGGGGACCGGAGTCCGTGTCGATCATGGCCTCAATGCCAGCCAGACCGTCAGTCCCCATTACGATCCGCTGCTGGCAAAGATCATCGCCCACGGGGCCACGCGCGCGGAGGCGCGGGCGCGGCTCGAGTGCGCGCTGGAGGAGACGACGGCGCTCGGCATCGCCACCAACCGCGGCTTCCTCATCGATTGCCTGCGTCACGAGGAGTTCGCGGCGGGGCGTGCCACGACCCAGTTCCTGCCCCGCCACTTCGTCAAGCCGGCCGCGCCCGCCGCCGACGAGGCCGCGCTCGCGATTGCCGCGGCGCTGTGGTTCGAGGCCAGCGCACGCCGGCACGGGCATGATCCAGTCCGCGCCTGGTCGTCGAGCGGGCCGCTGTCCTGGCCGCTGCGGCTCGAGGTGGGCGGCAGGCCGGCGGCCCGCACCGTCACCGTGGCGGGCGGCAACCGCTACCGGATCGACGGAGGCGAGAGCTCGTGCGATGTGGAGCTCGTCGCTTGCGATGCAGTCGGGACGGCGCGGCTTCGCCTGGACGGTGAGGAGCGGAGCGTGCGCTACTGCTTCGCCGGCGACACGCTCTATCTCGCACTCGATGCGCGCGACCTCGCAGTGCGCGAGACGCTCTACGCCCCGCCGGCCGCGTCCGAAGCGGCACGCGGCTCGGACACGGAGCTGCGCGCGCCCATGAACGGCAAGGTGGTGGCGGTTCTGGTGGCCGTAGGCGACAAGGTCGCCAGGGGTCAGCGCCTCGTCGTCGTCGAGGCCATGAAGATGCAGCACGAGATGTCGGCGCAGGCCGCAGGCCATGTGGTGCGGCTCGCCGTCAAGCCCGGCGACCAGGTGGCGACGCGCCAGCTCCTCGTCGAGCTGAAGCCCGCGGAGTCCGATGCCTGACCCCAGCATTGCTGGCAACACATTGTTTCCAAAGACATCGTAAGGTCGGGCCCCAACAAGGGGACGAGCATGAGCTTTCTGGCCGAGCTGTGGCGTTTCATCCGCGTGCGCAAGAAGTTCTGGCTGCTGCCGATCCTTGCGATGGCGGTAGTGTTTGGCGGCCTGATCGTGCTGACCCAAGGATCGGCCGTCGCGCCCTTCATCTACACGCTCTTCTGAGCCATGCCGGCGGCTGCCGCCGAGCCCGGGCGCCGCGCGCTGGCGCCTCAGCCTGCCGTCATGAATAGGTAGAGCACCACGCCGAACGCCCACGACAGGGCGAAGCCGGCAAGGAAGCCGCGCAAGTCGAACCGGACGCGCTCGGGAGCACGCTTGCGAGGCACCGGCACGGGCATCTGCGGCTCGTCGTCCGGCTCGCCATCTTCGCCGGGATCGCTGGTCGCGGGAAGCATCAGCGAGGGTAGGGGCGGCGGCTTCGGATTGGCCCGTTCGGGTGGAGCGGCAGCCCACGCGGGACCATCTGCGGGCGGCGCCGGCGTCGCCAGGCCCTGCTGTTGACGCTGCAGCAGACGCTTCAGGCTCTCGAGTGCTTCGGCCGCGGCAGTGGCGTCGGCGGCAAGCTTGGCTGCCGCATCGAGCGCGCTGGTCAGCGGCTGAGCCGTTGCTGCCGCCCCCGCCGCAGGCGCGGACGCCAAATCCGCGGCCGGCGAAGCTCCGTCGGGGTCTGCCGGGGCCCCGTCGTGCACAGGCTCGGGGCGCACGGACGCAGCGGCAGCTACTGCATCGAGTGCGCTCGTCGGGGAGGGAACGCCGGCTGCGGCGACCGGCGCGGGCATGGCAGGCGGCGCGTCGGGCGCAGCGTCGATATCGGCCGGCAACGGGTCGGTGATGGCCTCGGCGCTGGCAGGCGCTGGTGCGGCGACCTCGATGGCAGCCTCTTCAACGGCTGCAAGCCTTGCGGCCGCGTCGATAGCTTCCGTCAGCGACCGAGGCGCATCTCCCTCGGCAAGGGAGGGCGTCACCGCTTCGGTGGGATTGTGAGACGGCTTGCTGTCGGACGCGGCCGGAGTGTCCTCGGCCGCGCCAGCCGCGGTCGCCTCTGCTGCTTCCGCAGCGAGGCTCGGGCTTGGCGCGTCGAGGCTCGGCGCGTCGAGACTGGGCGCGGCAATGCTCTCGTCTGCTTCGGACGGCGGCGTTGCCACCTCCCGCGTGGTGCTCAGCTCTCCTACGGCGAGCAGCTCGGCAACGGTGACCGTATCCAATGCCGGCGGCATGGCACTCGCCGCCGGCGCCGCGGGAGCAGCCTCCGCGTGCTCCGGATGCCCGGCGGCGGTTTCCTGCGCATCGTCAAGCCGCAGCGAAGCTTTGTCGTCCTCGCCGGCGACCGGCGAAGGAAACGTCGACCCCGTCATCTGGCCCCCTACACGCGTTGCGACTGCCGGCTCCCGCCTACCGGCGCAATCCCGCAGTGAAGTTCGGCTGGTGTCCGGCTCTTGTCCCGCCGCCGGTACGATCCCGCCTTGCGCTCGCCAGCAAGTCCCGGCTTGGGCCCTGGGCCCTGTCAGCCCTTGCTCTGGCCGGTGATCCGGTTGATCAGGCTCGGCCGGCGACGCCGCTCAGGTATCTCGGGTGCTTTGGGCATTTCTGCGGCAGCCATGTCGCCCTTGGGCTGCTCGACGCCGGACTCGACCTCACTCGGCGTGCGCCCGTTGCGACCGTTGGCGATCACCGGCTCCGTCCGCTTGGGCTCCGCGGCGCGGGCGGGCGTCGGGGCGGCGCTCTCAGTCCGGCCTGTCGTTGTGACACCGGTGCCACGAACCTGGGCGACGCGCTCGGCCAGTGTGCGCGCCGGGCCGCGCGCCGCCTGGCGCGCCTGGCCCGCGGTCGGCGGGGCCGTGCCGCCGGTGCCGATGCGCCGCATCTCGCCCATGAAATGCGCCGCCTGCCGTGCCAACCGTTCGTGCGCGGCGGCAAGCTCGGCCCTGAGCTTGCCGATGGTGGCGGTCTGCTGCGTAGCCTGCGCCTGTGCCGAGTTGAGCCGCGCCTTGAGGGCGATCTTGCTGTCCTTCAGGCCGCCGCCGTCGTCCTGCGTCTCGAAAGCAGTGAGCGCTGCCTTGAGCCGCGCAATCTCGCCTGACTGATCCTGCGCGTTGGCTCTGAGCGCGCGAATCTCGCGCTCGTAGACAGCGCTCGGCAAATCTCCGTCGGCAGCCGCGGCACGCACCGACTGGAGGGCGGACTCGGCCTCGGAGATGCCGCGCTGAGCACGCGTGATCTCGCCCTCGGGCGCACCCGTGGCGGTAGTGCCGGCAGGGGCTGGAAGGGCAAAGCCGTGCCCGTGCTGGCGCTGGAGCCTGTCGATCAGCAAGGCCTGCTCGCGCGCCTTGCCTCTGAGCGACTCGATCTCTGCCCGCAGCGCCACCTCGCCCTCGGGGCCGCCGTCGACGGCCGCGCCGCGGCGGCCGCCGCGGGTGGTGAGCGCACGCGACAGCTGGTCGATCTGGGCGTTCTGCTGGGAGTTGATCGAGCTTGCCTCCTCCAGCGCCGTCCTCTGGCGCCGTGCGCCGGCCGTCAGCTCGGCAATCTCGCGGTCCCGGTTGAACAGCAGGCGCTTGGCCTCGTTGAGCCGTGCCTCCACGCGCGGCAGGCGGTCGGCGACCGTCTGCTCGAGCACTCGTCGGGCATTCTGGTTCTCTTCCAGGTCGGCCTTCAGCTGTACAACGTCGGTCTCCAGCGTCGAGATGCTGGCGTCACGACGGTTGATCTCGATCATCTGGCGGGCGCGGGAGAGCTTGGCCTGGTCGAGCTGTGTCTCGAGCTTGTGCACCTTGATGGCGTACTCGGCCCGCAGGCGGTCGCGGTCAGCCTTGATCTCGGGCTCGCTCACGGGCATCGACTGCTTGATGCGCGCAGTCGTCAGCCGCACGGCGCGCGACCAGAAGGCGGATGCAACCAGCAGCCCGAGCAGGCTCGCGGCCAGAAAGCCGAGAGCCACCAGCATGGCTGACTGAATGGTGATCAACGTTGCATCCTCGGCGGCAGACTTGCCGGATTTTCAAAGCCTTCGCTCAAACGCCGATACCCCGCAAGCCGCTTCGTCCGGGCGCGCCCTGCTTGTGGCAAGATTCGCACAGGATCGAAACTGGAAGCAGGCCAAGAGTTCGTCACACGGTGCCGTGGCTATTGCAAGGGGACAACAGAAAGGCCGGGATGAAGGGGTGCGCCATGCGGTCAGGCCCTCCACACGCGGCCTCTGTCCTACATGGGCTGAGCCATAGGGTCCGGCCCCATGACTCCCCTATGGCCCTGCCGCTCAGAACGGGTTCCAGGTCGGCCTGCGTGTGTACTTGAGATAGCCGATGTTGGCGCCGAGTCTGAGGCCGACGCCGGACCGGATCGGCGCCACAACGACGTTGCCGCTCTTCTGAAAGGTCACGCCGACGCCGCCGATGAAGTAGGCGGAGCCGTCCACGCCACCGAACCGCTGGTAGATCTCCTCCGGGTCGGAGAGGTCGTAGACCAGCATCATGACCTTGGAGCCCTCGGCACCGGCGTCGTAGCCGATCGAGGGGCCCTGCCAGTAAACGCGGCGGCTGCCGGCGTCCTTGGTGTAGAGGATGCCCTCGCCGTAGCGCAGCCCGGCGACGAAGGCGCCGCCGGCGTCCTGGCCGAGGATATAGCCGTTCGGCCGGCCCTGCTTCTGGAATGCGTACTCGATGACGCTGGCCAGCCCCTTGCTGACCGAGCCGAAGAAGCCGTGCCCCGTCTCCAGGATCTCGCGCGTGGAGTAGCTGCCGTCGGTGGTCTCCTCGTAGGGGCGGGGACCCGGCTCGTAGCGCTCGTCGCGGCGGCCATGGTCGTTGGCGCCGTAGCGGCGACCGCGATTGTCCTCGGCATCATCGGGCGGTGGCGCGTAGGGCCGGCCGTAGGGCTGGCCCGGCGCGGCGGAAGGCTGGCCGGGAGCGGCCGAAGGCTCGCCGTAGCGCTCACTCGAATAGGTGCGGCCCGGCACGGCATAGGGCCGCTCGACATAGCTGGGCCGCGGCGGGGAGTAGGCGTCGTTGCCGCGCTGGCCGTCATAGCCCCGGTCGTTCTGGGGCGGACGATAGGCGTCATCGGCTGGCGGTCGCGGGCTCGCGTAGCGCGGCGAGTAGGCGTCGTCCGGCCTGCTGGGGCTCGGGCGCGCATCGCGGCGACGCGGCGGCTCCCTGCTGGTGTCGGGATCGTCCAGGTCCTCGGCCCGAGTTGCCGGCTCATTGCGCCGATAGGCATCGTCGCTCTGGTAGCGCGGCTCACTGCGCTGCCACGGCAACGGCTCTTGAGCGGACGATGTGGAGAATACCAACGGAAGGCTCACGAGCAGCCCACCGGCAAGCGCCGAGAGACGGAACGGCATGAAACGCTAAACCTCAGTTGCCCGCCGGCATGACCTCGAGCCCAGCCCGAGCCGGCGAGAGCGCGCCCCTTAACCACAATTGCCGCAAATCATTACCAAAGTGTGGCCAAGGGCGGCCCGGATGGACCGCCCCTGCACTCTGGGACGCGCAATGCCGGACGTCGGCCGAGGCTAGTACAACGCCACCGGGTTGCCCGGAGAGCCGGTCGCGCCCTTCATCTTCAGCGGCGACCACACGAACAGGAACTCGTAGGCCCGGTCCGCCACCAGCTGCGACAAGTCGAGGTTCTCGAAGTTCCAGATGCCGCGCTTGGTCTGCAGCTTGATGTGGCACTCGAAGGGCTGCGGGTTCTCGCCGCCGGCGCCCTTGCCTACCGCTTCCACCGCCCAGGTGTCGGCACCAGTGAGGATGATCTTGCGCTCGGCCAGGTACTCGCAGGCCGAGATGCCGAAGCCCGGCTCGCCGGCGTTGAAGGCCGCCACGCGCTTCTTCTTCTCGTCCGCGTCATAGGTGTCCCAGTTCCTGGGATGCCAGATGTCGCCGTGGCCGGTGTGGAGGAACACGCAGTCGCCGGTGCCGATGGGGGCGATGCCCTGGCGCTTGACCATCTCCTCCACGTCCTTGGCGGTGACGATGCCGGGGTCGCTGGCGCTGTTCTCCTTCGGGACTGGCAGCTGGCCGCCGCGCAGGGCCACCGCATCGAGCAGCACGCCGCGGCACACGAAGCCCTTCGCGGCTACGTGCTCGACGCCCAGGGCCCCCATGCCCTCCGAGCCCACGCCTTTGTCGGTCAGGAATCGGCCATTGTAGAAGAACATGCCCTTGGAGGTCGTGACGCCGATATGGCCGGGGCCGTCGAACTGGGTTCCGATCTGGCCGATCTCGGTCGACACGTACTCGTCGTTGTAGACGAGCTGCTGGGGTCCGAACGGGCCGCCGGTCGGCCGGCCGGGGATGACGAGCTTCCAGCTGCGCGAGCCGAATGCCGGCGCATCGGAGGCGTAGACCTTGCCCAGGGTGGCCACTTTGCCGCGTTTGACGAGACCCACGGCCTTCAAGACGATCTCCGGCGTCGTGCGGTTGACGGCGCCCGCCTTGTCGTCGGCGCCCCACTCGGACGGCGCCCACTTCTGATTGAGGGGCTCGTCGTTGATGCTCTGCGCGCCTGCCGTGGTGCCCAGACCTGCCGTCGCTGCAGCGATCGCTGCTGCCTGCAAGAGACGTCGCATGGTTTCCTCCAATCGGTTGTTCTCGAAAATTCTGGCGAGGACGGAAGTCTAGCGCCGGACGGCGGCCGAGAACACTGGCCGAATGCCGGTCGCTCCGCTCTCGTCACAACGGTCGGTGGCAGGCTCTATTCCGGCCGCTACCGGACCCGCGCCAGCGGCGCGCGCCCCCAGGCGACGAAGTCGGGGTTGACGAATCCGCGCTCGGCGTTGCCGTAGAGGAGGGGGGAGCCGTCGAGCTTGGTGACGGTGCCGCCGGCAGCCGCCAGCACGGCGTGCCCGGCTGCCGTGTCCCACTCGCTGGTCGGACCGACGCGCGGGTAGAGGTCGGCCTCGCCGCGTGCGATCAGGCCGAACTTCAGCGACGAGGAGACGGCCTTGCGCTCGATCACGTTGTAGCCCTCGAGGAAGCGTTCGGTCGCCCGCGTCAGGTGCGACTGGCTCACGAGCGCGCAGAGCGCGTTGGGATCGGGCACGCGGGAGCGGATCGGCTTGAAGCCGGCCTCGGCCAGGCTGCCGGCCGGTGTCCCCGGCTCGAGGCGCGCGTTGACGGCCTCCTCGGGCGACGGCGTCACGTAGAAGTCGGCCAGCGCCGGGGCGTAGACGAGGCCGAAGGTCGGCCGCCGGTCCTCGATGAGGGCGATGTTGATGGTGAAGGCGGTGCGGCCCTTGACGAAGCCGTTGGTGCCGTCGAGCGGGTCGACCAGGAAGAAGGGGCCCGTGAGCTCGGGGATGTGGCCGGCGGTCACGGCCTCCTCGGCGATGACGGCGACCCCCGGGGCGACCCGCGCCAGCGCTTCGAGGATGATCTCCTCCGACTGCCGGTCGGCCGCAGTGACGGGGCTGTGGTCGGCCTTCCTCTCAACGGCAACGCCCGAGTTGAAGTAGGACATCTGCACGCGGGCGGCGGCGAGCGCCACGCTCAGGAGGTCCTCGGCGAGGCGTCTCATGTCGCTGGCGTGCATGCCGGTCTCGCTCTCCTTTGCCGATTCGTGCGGGTGGCCCGCCTCCCTGAGCCCATGCTACGCGAGATGGGACCAAGTAGTGACGAAAAAACAATACTTTCGTGTGCTGGTGGGCTGTGTGGGAGCCCGGCCTTGGCAGCGGCGGCGCGAAGCGTGTATCAAGGCTCCATCGATGCGCAAGCGTTTGTGTCGGCCAGCGTCGCGTGAGCTGCAATTTGTGAGCGGCCGGGCGCCCCCCAAAAAGCCAATAAGACCAGAGGCCACCAGATGACCGAGCGCGCCCAGCCGACCGATCTCGAGCTTGCCGCCCTGATTTCCAGCAAGATCTGCCATGACGTCATCGGTCCCGTCGGCGCCATCTACAACGGTCTCGAGATCCTCGACGAGGACGACGATGCCGAGGCCAAGAACTACGCCCTCGACGTCATCCGCAATGTCACCGAGCAGGCCTCCGCCCGCCTGCAGTTCGCCCGCTTCGCCTTCGGCGCGGCCGGCTCCGCTGGCGCCCAGATCGAGCTCGCCACCGCCGAGCAGATCAGCCGCGGCCTGATGGAGCAGGGCAAGCACAGCAAGCACCGGCTCGTGTGGCGCGGAATGGCCGGCCAGATGGGCAAAGACAAGGTCAAGCTCCTGCTCAACCTGGTGGCTGCCGCTATCACTGCCCTGCCGCGCGGCGGCGAGATCGAGGTGACCGTCGGCGGCAACCTCGAGAGGCCGAGCTTCGCGCTGCGCTGCCGAGGCACTGCGGCGCGTCCGCCGCAATACCTCGCCGACTACGTCGCCGGCGGCCAGGCTCCCCAACTCGATGCCATGTCGATCCAGGCCTACTACACCTGGCGCCTGGCGGTGGCCTCCAAGATGCGGCTCGACATCGCCAAGGAAGGCGCCGACGTGATCATCAGCGCTAGGCCGACCGGCTGAAGCAGCAGCAGCTGGGGCGCCGCGCAAGGCAACTTTAACGCTTTGCGTCCAGGCTCGCCGTCCTTCGGCGGATGGTTGCCAGCCGACCCGGCAATGGGCATTCGGCCCGTGCACCCGACGGCGCCAATCTCGAGGCCAGCATGAAGACCTGCCTTGTGGTCGACGATTCCGAGGTCGTGCGGAAGGTGGCGCGTCGCATTTTCGAGAACCTGTCGCTGGAAGCGATGGAAGCCGGCAGCGGGCAGGAAGGCCTCGAGCTGTGCGCCAAGCTCATGCCCGACGCCATCCTGCTCGATTGCCATATTCCGCCCATGGCCACCGTCGAGTTCGTCGCCACGCTCAGAAGCTTGCCCGGCGGCGACAAGACCGTGGTCATCTACTGCGCCACCGAGAACAACTCGAGCGAGATCGCCAGGGCGCTGTCGGCCGGTGCCGACGACTATGTGATGAAGCCCTTCGACCGCGAGTCGCTGCGCGCCAAGCTTGCCGCCGGCGGCGTGCTCTGAGCCCGGCCGCCACTCGCGCCCTTCACGAAATCCGCTTGGAATCCATGGGCTTTCCCGGCCTCGCCTAGCCGTGCGTTGGCATCGCAGGGCCGGCCCGCTAAGAATGTCCCCGGCGTCGCAGCGATGCCGAGAGGCCCCGGCGGCCGAACGACCGGCGCCCGCACGCTCGCGGCCCATGGAGCACGATGGACAAGAGCATCGCCAGCACCGCACCCTATTTCGACGCCGGCGAGGTCGGACGCGAGCTGGTGCAGTATCTCGACGCCAAGAGCGGGGCGCCGCAGGACGCCCGCCCGGCGGTGCTGGAGCGCCTCAAGGAGTTGCTGCGCACGGCCCGAACCGAGGCCGAGCGCCAGCTCATGGCCGACGGCAAGGGGCGCAGGTGCGCGCATGGTCTTGCGACCTTCCAGGACGAACTCATCCGACTCGTCTTCGACTACACCGTCACCTACGTCTACCGCGCCACCAACCCCTCCGATGCCGAGCGCATGGCCATCGTTGCGACGGGCGGCTACGGCCGCGGCCTGCTGGCGCCATATTCCGACATCGATCTCCTGTTCCTGCTGCCCTACAAGCAGACGCCCTGGGGCGAGAGCGTCGTGGAGTACATGCTCTACCTGCTGTGGGACCTGGGGCTGAAGGTTGGACATGCCACCCGCACCGTCGATCAGTCGCTGAAGCTCGCCCGGGCCGACGTGACGATCCGCACCTCGCTGCTCGACTCGCGGCTCGTGCACGGCGACGCGCAGCTCTTCAAGCAGCTGATGCACCAGTTCCAGCGCGAGGTCGTCAACGGCACGGCGCGCCAGTTCGTCGAGGCCAAGCTCGCCGAGCGCGACGAGCGCCATCGGCGCTCCGGCGAGTCGCGCTACCGGGTCGAGCCCAACATCAAGGACGGCAAGGGCGGCCTGCGCGACCTGCACACCCTGCACTGGCTCGCCAAGTATCTCTACGGCAACGGGCTCAGCGTCGGCGCGGTGGAGGCTGCGATCTTCACCGCCAACGAGTACGCCACATTCCGCCGCTGCGAGGACTTCCTGTGGATGGTGAGGTGCCACCTGCACTTCATGGCGGGGAGAGCCGAGGAGCGTCTCTCCTTCGACGTGCAGCCCGCCATGGCGGAGCGTCTCGGCTACTCCCAGCGCCGGGGCTTGCGCGCGGTCGAGCGCTTCATGAAGCACTACTTCCTGGTGGCCAAGGAGGTCGGCGACCTCACTACCATCCTGTGCTCGGCGCTGGAGATCGAGCAGGTCAAGCCCTCGCCGGGCCTCTCCAGCCTGCTCAACCCGCTCAGCTGGCGCGCCCGCCGGCGCATCCGCGTCTCCGGCGACTTCCGCATCGACAACGGCCGCCTCAACGTCGCCGATCCCGAGGTCTTCAAGCGCGACCCTGTCAACCTCATCCGCTTCTTCGCCCGGGCCGAGGAGACGGGGGCGTTCTTCCATCCCAACGCCGTGCGCCTGCTGCGCCGGTCGCTGCGGATGATCGACGACAAGCTTTGCCACGACCCCGAGGCCAACCGCATCTTCCTCGACCTCCTGTGCTCGCAGAAGAACCCCGAGGCCACCCTGCGGCGCATGAACGAGACCGGCGTGCTCGGCCGCTTCGTGCCCGAGTTCGGCAAGGTCGTCTCGATGATGCAGTTCAACATGTATCATCACTACACGGTCGACGAGCATCTGATCCGCACCGTCGGCATGCTCTCCGATATCGAGCAAGGCATCGCCGCCGAATCGCACCCGCTGTCGACCACCATCTTCAAGACCATCCAGAGCCGGCGCGCGCTCTACGTGGCCGCGTTCCTGCACGACATCGCCAAGGGGCGCATAGAAGATCACTCGCTGGCGGGCACCCGCATCGCCCGCGAGCTCTGCCCGCGCTTCGGCATGACCGCCGCCGAGACCGATACCGTCGCCTGGCTCATCCAGCATCACCTTTTGATGAGCACGATCGCCTTCAGCCGCGACATCGGCGACCCCAAGACCATCCGCGACTTCGCCAACGTCGTGCAGAGCCCGGAGCGGCTCAAGCTGCTGCTGGTGCTCACGGTCGCCGACATACGCGCGGTCGGCCCGAGCGCCTGGAACGGCTGGAAGGGCCAGCTGCTGCGCGGCCTCTACTACGAGACCGAGCCGGTGGTGGCGGGCGGCCATACCCAGCTCGGGTCGCGCGAGCGTGTTGCGCGTGCCCAGGCCGCCTTCCGTGCCGCCGTCGCGGATTGGCCCGCCGCCGATGTCGAGCGCTTCATCGAGCGCCACTATCCCGACTATTGGCTGAAGACCGAGACCCGCAAGGTCGTCGAGCACGCCAACCTCAGCCGCGACGCCGAGCAGGCGGGCGAGAACCTGGCCAGCGCCTTCACCACCAACGCCTTCACGGCCATAACTGAGCTGTCGCTGTTCGCGCCCAATCACCCCCGCCTGCTGGCGCTGTTCGCCGGCGCCTGCGCCGCCTCCGGCGCCAACATCTCCGGCGCCCACATCTCCACGACGCGCGACGGCTTCGCGCTCGACACTTTCCTGCTGGCGCGCGAGTTCGAGCAGGACGAGGACGAGCTGCGGCGGGCGCAGCGCATCTCCGACACGATCGGCAGGGTGCTCAAGGGCGAGGCCAGACTCAGCGCCCTGATGGCCAAGCGGCGCGATCGGCGCGGCCGGGTCGATGCCTTCACGGTGGCGCCGGAGGTTCTGGTCGACAACGCCGTGTCCAACCAGTTCACCGTGATCGAGGTATCGGGGCTCGACCGCCCGGGGCTGCTCTACGAGCTCACGAGCGCAATCTCGGACCTCAACCTCGACATCACCTCAGCGCACATCACCACCTTCGGCGAGAAGGCGGTCGACGTGTTCTACGTCACGGACCTGACCGACAAGAAGATCACGAGCCCGCAGCGCCAGAAGGCGATCCGCGACCGGCTGCTCGCGGTGCTGGCCGAGGACGGCGAGGCATCGGCCGGGGCGCCGGCCACCAAGCCCGACACCGCCGCGCAAGCGTAAGCCTCCCCGTCATCCCCGCCAAGCGAAGCGCAGAGCGGGGACCCAGCCGAAATCTCCACCGTCCCGGTCAGCTGCTGGATTCCGCCGGCGCGCTTCGCTTGGCGGGGATGACAGCGTCCGTGCCTCAGGCGAGCTTGCACAAGGTGGCGGCGCTCGACTTGTCGTGGTTGGGCGGCGCATCCTCGAGATTGAGGGACTTCACCACGCCGTCCTCGATGATCATCGAGTAGCGCCTGGATCGCGTTCCCAGGCCGCGGGCGTTGAGATCGATGTCGAGCCCGATCTTCTTGGCGAACTCGGCGCTGCCGTCCGCCAGCATCTCGATCTTGCCGTCGGCCTTGGAGTCCCGGGCCCAGGCGGTGAGCACGAAGACGTCGTTGACCGCCGTGCAGGCAACGACGTCGAACTTCTTGCTCTTGAGCTCGTCGTAGTTCTGCACGAAGCCCGCCATGTGCTGCTTGTGGCAGGTCGGCGTGTAGGCGCCGGGCACGGCGAACAGGGCAACCCGCTTGCCGCCGAAAACCTCGGCCGTCTTCGTGGGCTTGGGCGCGCCGTCGGGCCCCATGGTCATGAATGTCGAATCGGGCAGGCGGTCGCCGACCTTGATCGTCATAACGCGTTTCCTTTCACACTGGGCTTTGCGGATTGGCAGTCGAACAATCGTTGGCGTGCGCATCGCCGCCGCACGGGGCCACAACTTATGCTGCCGCCGCCCCGAAGCCAAGCCGTAGCCTCGAGTGGACGCGTTCACGACCGCGGGTCGGCAGGTCCGTGCTACATGAGCGGGCGCGAGACCGAGGACCCCGTACGTGTCCGACAGCGAGACCGACATTCGCCTGCGACCGGCCGTGCCGGAGGATCGCTTCCGCATTCGCCGCTGGCTGGCCGAGCCCGAGATTGCGGCATGGTGGGGCAATGCAGCGAGCGCCGAGGCCGAGATCGCCCTGGCGATGGCGAGCGACACGGCCGTCTGCCGCATCGTCCTCTTCGGCGAGGAGCCGATCGGCTACGCGCATGCCGTCGACGTCGGGCTGTGGGGCGGGGAGCGGCCGCAGGCGATCGAGCCGGGGACGTGGGATGTCGACCTCTTCATCGGCTCCGAGCAGCATCGCAGCCGCGGCCTCGGCGGCGTCGCGCTGGGCCGGCTCGTGGAGGAGGTGTTTGCCACGACGCTGGCGATCGCCTGCTGCGGGCTCGTGTCGATCAGGAACGAGGCCGCGGTGCGGGCTTACGAGCGGGCGGGCTTCGCTTGGCGGCGGATCTGGAACGACCCGCTGCTTGGCCCATGCTGGCTGATGGCGAGGGATCGGTCGAGCCGGCTGCCAGATCGCTGAGCTGGCCGGCGGCGACCAGAAGCCGCGAGACCGTCAGCACCGCATCGCCGGCGACCTCATCGAGCGTGGCCTTGACCCGCTGCAGCCGACCGCCCAGCTCCGCGAGCCAGGCCTCCACGCCTCCCTTGCGGCGCAGCGCTGCGCGCGTGAAGGCCGCCTGCGCGGCCTCGAGCTGGCTCAGCGCCTGAGCGACGGCCAGCCGATCATAGGTGTCGGGCGTGGGGATAGCGCCTGCATTGGCGGCGAGGTCCGACAGGCGCAGGTGCTCGCCGATGGCGAGGAAGATGTGCGCTGCCTCCGCCACCGATGCGCCCGACTCCTCGGCGATCTCGGTGATGGGAGGCGCGAGGCCCAGCACATCGAGGGCGGCGATATCGCTGCTGACGTCGACGGGTATGCCGGCGGCGGCAAGCGCGCCGGCCTTGCGCTCGATCTGGGCCTTGCGCCGGTCGGGCAAGACCTGCGCTAGTCCGGCCCGGAGCGTGGCGAGACCCTCCCGGTGCCGCGAGATGGCGCCAGAGAGATCGGCGGCGGCAGCGCCGTTGCGCAGGAACCAGAGCGTCTGCGCGTTCACGAGGTCGCGCGTCGCCTGGTAGAGCTCGATCTGCGCGTCGCCCTTGACCTTGCCGTCGAGCGCATCGATGCGCAGCCACAGCGCGGGCAGATCGAAGACCTCGCGGGTGGCCAGGAACGCGTAGGCGACCTCGGCGGGCGTGCGTTGCGTCTCGCTGACGAGGCGCGCGGGCATGGCCGGGCCGCCGCGGTTGATGATGGCGTTGGTGAGGCCGAGCGCGACGATCTCGCGCCGCAGGCTGTGCTTCTGGATGTCGCCGGCGAAGCGCTGGCGCAGCAGCGGCGGGAAGTAGCCGCTGAGCCAGGGCTCCAACTGCGGCTCCTCGGGAACGGCACTCTCGAGCAGATCGTGCTGGAGCGCGATCTTGGCATAGCTGAGCAGCACCGCCAGCTCCGGCCTGGTCAGTCCGCGCCCGCTGCGCGCCCGCTCCTGCAGTTCCATGTCGCTCGGCAGCGCCTCCAGCGCACGGTCGAGCAGGCGGCGGGCCTCGAGCGCACGCATCAGCAGCGCGTAATCGGCGAGCTCGGCAGTGCTGCGCCGCTCGGTGAGGCTCAGCGCCAGCGACTGCTGGTAGTTGTTGCGCAGCGAGGCGGCGCCGACGTCCTTGGTCATCTCGACCAGCAGCTTGTTGCGGGCCTCCATGCCGAGCTTGCCGGATCTGATTGCGGGCGCGACGGCGATCTTGATGTTGACCTCCTGGTCGGAGGTGTTGACGCCGGCCGAGTTGTCGATGAAGTCGGTGTTGATGCGCCCGCCGCGCCCTGCAAACTCGATGCGGGCGCGCTGCGTGACGCCGAGGTTGGCGCCTTCGCCGATCACTTTCGCGCGCACCTGCGCCGCCGTGATGCGCAGGGGATCGTTGCCGCGGTCGCCGACCTCGGCATCCGTCTCGGAGGAGGCGCGCAGGTAGGTGCCGATGCCACCGAACCACAACAGGTCGCTCTCGCATTTGAGGATCGCGCGGATCAGCTCGTTGGGCATGAGGCTGTCGGCGTCGAGTCCGAGCAGCGCCCTGACCTCGGCGCTCAGCGGGATCGACTTGGCGCCGCGCGAGAATACCCCGCCGCCCGTGGAGATCTTGGCCTTGTCGTAGTCCTGCCAGCTCGAGCGCGGCAGTCCGAACAGGCGCTTGCGCTCGGCGAAGCTCGCGGGTCCCGGATGCGGATCGAGGAAGATGTCGCGGTGGTCGAAGGCCGCCACCAGGCAGATGTGCTCGGAGAGCAGCATGCCGTTGCCGAACACGTCGCCCGACATGTCGCCCACGCCCACGACGCGGAACGGCTGCTGCTGGATGTCGATGTCCATCTCGCGGAAGTGGCGTTTGACGCACTCCCAGGCACCGCGCGCCGTGATCGCCATGCCCTTGTGGTCGTAGCCGGCCGAGCCGCCCGAGGCGAAGGCATCGCCCAGCCAGAAGTTGTGCTGGGCCGAGATCTCGTTGGCGATGTCGGAGAAGGTGGCGGTGCCCTTGTCGGCCGCGACGACCAGGTAGGGATCGTCGCTGTCGTAGCGCACGACCTGCCGCGGCGGCACCACCTTGCCGTCCTTGATGTTGTCGGTGATGTCGAGGAGGGCCGAGATGAAGATGCGATAGGCGGCGATGCCTTCCTTCTGGATCTCCTCGCGCCCGCCCCCGCGCGGCAGCTGCTTGGGCAGGAATCCGCCCTTGGCGCCCGACGGCACGATGACGGCGTTCTTGACGAGCTGGGCGCGCACCAGGCCCAGCACCTCGGTGCGGAAGTCCTGCGCCCGGTCCGACCAGCGGATGCCGCCGCGGGCGATTGGCGCAAAGCGCAGGTGAATGCCCTCCACGCGCGGCGAGTAGACCCAGACCTCGCGGAAAGGCTTGGGCTGCGGCGCGGCCTCGACCGCCTTGCTGTCGAGCTTGAAGGCAAGCGTGGCGGGGAGCCGGCCGGACGCGTCGCGTTGGTAGAAGTTGGTGCGCACGGTGGCTTCGATGAGATTGAGGACCTGGCGCAGGATGCGATCCTCATCCAGGCTCGACACGCCGGCGAGCGCGCCTTCGATCCGCTTGCGCACGGGGGCTGCAGCCGCCTCCCGGTGCTCGGCGCCGAGCCTGCGGTCGGGATCGAAACGCAGGTGGAAAAGCTCGAGCAGATCGCGCACGAGGCCGCCATGGCTCGCGAGCGTATCGGCGAGGTAGCGCAGGCCGAACGGGGAGCCGAGCTGCCGCAGATAGGCACAATAGGCACGCATGCCGGCCGCCTCGCGCCAGTCGGCGCCGGCACCGATCACCAGCCGGTTGAAGCCGTCGTTGTCGGCCTCGTTGCGAACCACGGCGATGAACGCAGCCTCGAGGCGCTTGTCCAGCCGCTGGAGCTCGATCGCGGCACCGCCGTCGGTCTCGAGCATCATGTCGTGCAACGCCACCTCGCGCTCCCCGTCGGCAAAGCGCGGGCGGATCTGGTAGGAGCGCTCGTCGATGGCCGAGAACCCGAGGTTCTCCAGCACCGGCACGCGCTCGGAGAGGCGGATGGAAGCGCCCAGCGAATAGACGGCGGCATGGATGCGGCCAGCTGGTGCCCCGGGGTCGCGATGGAAGTCGATCACGAGCGGCTGGTCTGGCCCCAAGCGCTCGATGCGCTCGATGTCCTCGAGCGCACGCTCCGGCGGAAAGATTTCCGCGTATCCAGCCGAGAAGGCGCTGCCGTACTTGGCGAGCAACGCCTCGGACCGGTCGCCGGTGCCGGCGATGACAACGGCCAGCCGATCCTCCCAGGTGAGAAGGATCGCCTCGATCCGGCGCTCCAGCTCGCCGATCTCCACGTGCGGCGTCTCGCCCTCGTAGCGGCCGACGATGAACTGCACCCGCACCAGCGGGCCTTCAGGGAAGTAGGGATAGAACGCGGCGATGCGGCCGTTGTAGGTCTGCGCAAGCAGGTCGCCGATACGCACGCGCACCTTGGTGTTGTAGCGGTCGCGCGGCGCATAGAGCAGCACCGACACGAATCGGTCGTAGCTGTCGACGCGCGCAAACACGCGCACGCGCGGGCGGAACTCGAGGTCGAGGAGGCCCTCGCACCATTCCTGCAGCTGCTCGACGCCGATCTGGAACAGCTCGTCGCGGGGGAAGGTGTTGAGGATGTTGAGCAGCGCCTTGCCGTCGTGGCTGGCGGGCGGATAGCCCGATGCCGCGATCACGCCGTCGACCTTGTGGCGCAGCAGCGGAATCTCCGCCGGCGGGCGCACGTAGGCCTGGGATGTGAAGAGGCCCACGAAGCGAACCTCGCCTTTGACGCTGCCGTCGGGGCGATAGGTCTTGACGCCGACGTAGTCCATGTGACCGCGCCGGTGCACGCGGGCCATCACGTTGGCCTTGGTGATGATGAGCGGCGCCGGCTCGAAGAAGAAGCGCCGCACCTCCGGCGTCATGGCAACCAGCTCGGTGCCGCGGCGGAGCACCTCGATATGCGGGTCGCGCAGCACGCCGAGCCCGCTGCCCTCGACGGGGGCGAGGTTGCCCAGGCTGGCATCGCCCGCGAGCTCGAACTCGCGCGATCCGAGCAGCGTGAAATTGTCCTGCGCCAGCCACCGCACGAACGCCGTCGACTCCGAGAGCAGGTCGCGGGGCACGCTGCCGGGTGCCATCTCCAGCTGGCGCCCAGCCCCCGTCAGGCGCTCCAGCATGGCCCGCCAGTCCGCCACGACGATGCGCACCTCTGCCAGGATCGCCGACAGCGCGTCGGCGAGTTCGCGCGCCTCGCGGTCCTGCATCGCCTTGGTAAGGATGGCGATGTAGCTCTCCTGGTGCCCGTCGTTCCAGCTCTGGTCACCGGGGCCGGTGATCTCCTGCAGCCGGCCGGACCTGTCGCGCCGGGTCTTGAAAATCGGGTGCAGCAGCAGGCGCACGGGGAGCCCCCGATGCTGCAGCTCGCCCGCCACCGAGTCGACCAGGAACGGCATGTCGTCGTTGAGGATCTCGATCATCGCCCCGTCGGGCATGGCGCCGTTGCCGTCGACGGCCGCACTACGGACGCGCAGCTTGTGGCGGCCCTTCGGCTTGGTGGCGACGAACTCGAGCGCCTGGCGGGCGTTGGCGGCGAGCCAAGCGGGGGGGAGACCCTCGAGCTCGGCCAGTCCCTTGCGGCCATAGAGAAGCGGCACGAACGGCCCGGCCGGCGAGCCGTTGCCGAGCACTTTCTGCACCTGCCGGATCAGGCCGCTTGCGCCTATATCGGCCTCGAGCGCCATGCCGCCTTCCTCCCATGCCGATTGCGGGCCGAAGTGTGAACCCCGATGGCAACATTGACAATCGAGATGATCGCCCGTTGACAATCCGGGCGCCGCACTCGCCTTTGAGCCCAATGCCGCGAGCGGGAGGATGGACCATGCGAGGCAAGGACAAGGTGATGGCGCTCGATGCGGGTGCGCAGGCGGCGCTCGAGCCCGACATGCAGGCCTACTTCGACAAGTGCAAGGAGAAGCTGGGCTTCATCCCCAACGTGCTGCGCGCCTACGCCTTCGACAACGCCAAGCTGCGCGCCTTCATCCTGATGGCCGATGACCTGATGCTGGGCGACAGCGGCCTCTCCAAGCTCGAGCGGGAGCTGATCGCGGTCGCCGTCAGCTCGGTCAACCACTGCCACTATTGCCTTACCGCCCACGGCGCGGCCGTTCGCCAGCGTGGGCGCGACCCCGAGCTCGGCGAGCTGATCGCCCAGAACTATCGCGCCGGCGACCTGGACACCCGCCAGAAGGCGATGCTCGATTTCACGGTCAAGCTCACGGAAGCGCCCGACAAGATCGAGGAGCAGGACCGCGATGCGCTGCGCGGGGCCGGGTTCAGCGATCGCGACATCTGGGACATCGCCGCCGTCGCCGCCTTCTACAACATGTCGAACCGGCTCGCGGCGGCGGCGGACATGCGACCCAACCGGGAGTACCACTACCTGGTGCGGGAGCCGGTCGAAGCCGAGGCTGCCAAGCCTGCCCAAACGGGTGGCGCGCGACCTGCCGCTCCCGCCCCGCAACCAGCGGCGCAACGCCGCCGCCGGGGGACGCGGTAGGCCGATCCTTGCCCGATCACGCGGCTCGCCCTTGAAAGCGGCACCCGGAGTCTGCCACATTTGCCCGGCACATGAGGTGACAATCAACCGGATGCACCGGGTCGGCGGCGCACGGACGGACGTGTGGGGGCCATGCGCAACGCAATAGCCGTGATGAATACCAAGGGTGGAGTCGGCAAATCCACGCTTGTGCTCTCGCTCGCCGAAACGCTGTCGGCCCAGTTCCACAAGAACGTGCTCATCATCGACTCCGACGCGCAGGCGAGCGTCAGCGCCATGCTGCTGTCGTCCTCCAACCTGCATCGGCTGCAGTCGGACGGGCTCACCATCGTCGACCTGCTGGTCGCGAGCGTGCTCAACAACGTGGCGGTCGACTGGCCGCGGTTCGTGGTCGGCGGCGTCTCCGATGTCGACGAGGCGCGCACGGTCTACCTCGTCCCCAGCGACATGCAGCTCACCTTGTTCGAGCGCGAGGTGTCCAAGGAGAGCCTGCACGCGAGGCTGCGCACCAGCATCGGCGCGCTGCTCAACCACGTGCGCGGCGTGTTCGACATCGTGCTCGTCGATTGTCCACCGGGCCTCTCGGTGCTGACGGAGTCGTGGCTCAGGGAGGCGGACTTCCATCTCTCGCCGACCAAGCCCGACTACGTGTCGACCTGCGGGCTCGAGGTGTTTCGCCGCTTCAAGGGCCTCAACCCCGAGATGGGGTTTGCGGAGAACCTCGGCGTCGTCATCAACATGCGCGATGCACAGTCGTCGGTGGAGACCGAGTACCAGCGCTGGCTCGGCAACAATCCGGAGAACCGTCTGTTCGCCCAGACGGTGCCGCGCACAAGCGCGCTGCAGCATGCGGCCCAGCTCAGCCCCGTGGAGCGATCCTACGTCGCCAAGTATCCAGGAGAATCTGGAACGTCTATTCGTGCACTGTGCCAGGAGCTCGTGAACCGCCTCGCCGCCGCCAACGCGGCAGCGGCCGCGCCCGGCCCGCAGGCTGCTGTGGGTCAGATTCCGCCAATCGGATCGAGCGCCAACTAGCGTATTGCACCCATTTCCGCCCGGCTCGCCCAAACGTTGGTGCCGCTAATGCCTTCAACGATGTTCGACTCCGCCATCTTCCGCGACGCATTCGGCTCCGCGGGGATGCGCGAAATCTTCAGCGACGAGGGCCTGATCGGGCGCTACGTCGAGGTCGAGGTGGCGCTGGCGGCCGCGGAGGCGCGTGTCGGCGTCATTCCCAAGGACGCAGCCGCCGCGATCAAGAAGCTAGCGCGTGCGGACGCCATCGGCGTCGCCAAGCTCAAGGCCGAGACCGATCTCGTCGGCTATCCAATCGTCGGCGTCGTGCACCAGCTCGCCAAGCAGTGTGGAGACGCGGGCCGCTACGTGCACTGGGGCGCCACCACCCAGGATATCATGGACACGGCCACGGTCTTGCAGATCAGGGCGGCGCTGGAGCTGGTCGAGGCCGATCTCGCGGCGATGGACGCGGCGCTGGCGGCGCTGGCCAAGAAGCACCGCGGCACCGTGATGGCGGGCCGCACGCATCTCCAGCACGCCCTGCCGGTGACGTTCGGCTACAAGGCCGCCGTGTGGCGCGGCATGATCGTGCGCCACCGCCAGCGGCTGGAGGAGATCAAGCCGCGCGTGCTCGTCGGCCAATTTGCAGGAGCAGCCGGCACGCTCGCCTCGCTCGGCGACAAGGGGCTGGCCGTGCACGACGCGCTGATGGAGGAGCTGGGCCTCGGCCGCCCGGCGACGCCCTGGCATGTTGCCCGCGACGGCGTGGTCGAGACCGTGTCGCTGCTGGCGCTGATCGCCGGCACGCTCGCCAAGATCGCAACCGATGTCATGCTGATGATGCAGACCGAGGTGGGCGAGGCGTTCGAGCCGTTCGTCAAGGGCCGCGGCTCCTCCTCCACCATGCCGCAGAAGCGCAACCCGATCGCCTGCGAGTTCATCGTCGCGCTCGGCAAGGTCGTGCGCCAGCAGGCGGGCCTGATGCTCGACGCCATGTCCGCCGACCACGAGCGCGCCACCGGCCCCTGGCAGCTCGAGTGGGTGGCGATCCCCGAGGCCTTCATCGCCACCGGCGGGGCGCTGCGCCAGGCGCGCTTCCTGGTGGAGGGCCTGATCGTCGACGCGGGCCGCATGCGCCGCAACCTCGACCTGACCGGCGGGCTGATCGTGGCGGAGGCCGTCATGATGGCGCTCGCCAGGCACACGGGGCGCGGGGAAGCGCACGACATCGTCTACGGCGCCTGCCGCGCTGCCCTCGACAAGGGCACGACGCTGCTCGAGGAGCTGGAGCGCGACTCGGACGTAACGCGCCACTTCGACAAGAAGCGCCTCGCCGAGCTGACCGACCCCGTCAACTATCTGGGCTCGGCCGAGGCGATGGTCGACCGCGCGCTCGGTAGCAAGCGCAAGGTAGGGCGCAATAGGCGTTAGCCGTATTGCGCCGATCAGACGGGCAAGATCGGCGCAATACGCTCCGCTATTGCGCCCTACGCCGCGGCTACGAGCCGCCGCGGGTCCGTACGGACAGGAGCGCAGCGACGCCGATGAGGGCCATCACTGAGAAGGCGCCGAAGGTGAGCGCGTAGCTACCGAGCACGCGGTAGAGCGTGGCGAAGGCGGCAGGCCCGAACACGATGCCGCCAAAGGTGAAGACCAGCACGCCGCCGGTGGCGAGCCCCACCTCCTGCGGGTGGCAGGCGCGGGCGATCTCGGCCATCCAGAGGCCGTTCCAGCCCACGAGGCAGAAGCCGAAGCCGAACAGAACGACGGCGAACAGCCACCGCTGCCTGGCCCGTATGGCTG
>Ga0247825_10000614_pt1 | contig 22750 bp, 18 predicted proteins | sample 13C_Vanillin_Day_FD_194413 | JGI IMG/M metagenome (GOLD analysis project Ga0247825, IMG submission 194413) | Soil microbial communities from agricultural site in Penn Yan, New York, United States - 13C_Vanillin_Day48 | ecosystem: Environmental > Terrestrial > Soil > Agricultural land | place...
CCCCGAGACACCGTTGTGGCTCCTGCCGCTGATGGGATTGATTGCTGCCTACGTGCTGTACACGGCCGCCTACTTCCTCGTCCTGCGGCTGTCTCCCGAGCGAACAGCACTCTTCCCATTTGCACCATGGCCGTTTGGCCGCCCGGAACCTCCCGAACACCCCGAAGAAACCGATACGGGGTCCTTGCGACAACGGCGTGCGCACACTCGCGTGCAGCACAGTGCCGGACTTGTCCCGGACCCTGCTTCGGGTCACGCACTGACACTCGAGGCGATTGAAGGACCGCTGAAGGGGCAGCGAATCGCGGTCGTGCACACCAGCTTCCAGGTTGGCGCGGGAACCGACAACGACTTGCGAATCGCCGCCGATCAGTACCTGTCGAACACGCATGCGCTCTTCCATGCTGCCAGTGGCCGATGGGTACTGTCGGATCAAGGGTCGAGCAACGGCACGTTCATCGATGGGGAAAGGATTGCCGCCGGAGAGCATGCCTTGGAACACGGGCAGCACGTTCGAATTGGAGCCTCTGAATTCAGGGTGGTGTTTTCCGCCGGCCCGGCCCCCCCGCCTGAGGAGCCGCCGCGGCCGCCGGTCAAGAGGAGCACTGCGCTCCGTTGAGCGTCGCTCACCATGGACGAAGGACACACTCTGTCAACGGACCCATCACTGTCAACGGACCCATCACTCCCGGCAGTGCAGGTTGCCGTCTCATCGGAAAAGGGACTGCGCGAGGAAAACCAGGACTGGTTGAGTTGGATCCAGAGCTCCAAGGGCGAGCTGTTCATCGTTGCCGACGGCATGGGAGGTCACAAGGGTGGCGCTCAGGCCGCCAAGTTGACCGTCGACGTCGTGGAGAAGAAGCTTCGTGAGGCGCCGGCGGACCTGCCATTCAATCGCGCCCTCGAAGAAGCGATCCGTTGCGCAAATGAGGAAGTCCATCGAGCCGCCCACAGCGGCAACCCGGACACAGAGAACATGGGGTCCACGGTCGTCGTCGCGCTCGCCTTCGATGGGAAGGTGCAAGTCGGCCACGTCGGGGACAGTCGGGCGTACCTATATCGCAAACGACAGCTCACGCTCCTGACCCACGATCACACGAGGGTCCAGCAGATGATCGACGCGGGGATGCTCACTCCCGCGCAAGCGCACGATCACCCCGAAGCGCACGTGTTGAGTCGAGCCATCGGGAGCCAGCCGGACGTGCAGGTTGAGATCGGGCCACCACACAGGTTGGAGGAAGGTGACGCGCTCCTACTCTGCTCTGACGGGTTGAGCGGGTTCGTGAAGGATGCCGAGATAAGCAAGGTCCTCGAGCATCAACCCGATGTGCAACGCGTCCCCGACGATCTGGTGCGTCTGGCCATGGCTGCCGGCGGTAACGACAACATCACCGTCCAGTTTGTTCGGTTTGGCAAGAGCGTGCGCGAGCGGTGGACCGCCAAGCTGCCGATCGCGGCGGAACCGGTAGTGCAAGTCTCTCGTGTCGGCGTCTGGGGATCGGTCGCGCGAATCGTGAGACGTCCGGTCGCATGGGCAACGGTCACCATGGTTCTTGCCGTTGCGGCTGTAGCGGCTTTCCCAATGCCGAGCCCGAGCGTCGAATTCTCCTATTCGCTCGAACAGACGCCGACGGGACCACAGGCCCAGCTCCAATGGACGACGCACCAGGCGAACGCACTCGTCATTGAGCCGGATATTGGCCTCGAACACGTGCCGCTCGCAGGCAGCGCTCCGGTCCCGGTTCCGGTTGGCGCTCCGGTGACGTACACGGCGAGGGCCTCGGTCACGCGCTTCATGTTCTGGACCGTCAACTCCGACGAGAGCCTGACCATCGCGCCGCCCGCCGAAACACCGAAACCCGAGACGCCGGCCGCCGCGCCCGCACCACCGATCGAGAGCACGCCAGCGGACGTACAGCCTCCAGACCCGCCCGCTGCCGCGAAAAAGCCGCCGGTGGCAGCGAAGCCGAAACGCCCGGCGAAGTCGTCCAACGCCCCCGACGCATCTGCACCGTCCAGCAAACTGCCGCCGCCGGCGACGAAGGACCCAGCACCGGCACCACCGGATCATCCGGCCCCAGCACAACCGGATGAACCACCCTCGTTGCCCCCGGACGGACCGACACCCATCGTGCCAGCGCCCGTGAACCAATAGCCATGGTAAGGACTGAAGAAATGCAACCGGGCGAGCAGATTGGTGGTTACACCTTCGTCTCGAAGATTGCCGAAGGTGGCCAGTCGATCGTCTATCTCGCCAAGGACGCTCATGGCACCCAAGTCATCATCAAGCAACTGAAGGATCTGCATCGCTACGACCAGCAGTTGGTGGACCGATTCCTTCAGGAAGGCGAGATCCTGCGCACGCTGCGCCATCCTCACCTCGCACGCGTCTTCGACTGCCTCGAACGTGACGGCAGGTATTTCATGGTCCAGGAATATCTGTCAGGCGGGAGCCTGGCAAACCTGATCGATCAGCGTGAGCGGTACTCCGAAAAGGAGGCACTGGGCTGGAGTCGCGATGCTCTGCGTGCGCTGAACTACGTCCATGAGAACGGCATCGTGCACCGAGACGTGAAGGCCAGCAATCTGATGCTGGACGAGCGGCGCCGGGTCAAGCTCATCGACTTCGGCATCGCGCGTGTGTTCGGCGAGGACCGCATCACCCGGGCCGGCGACAACACGATGGGGACTCCTTGGTACATGAGCCCGGAGCAGATTCTCACTCCGGACAAAGTCGATCATCTGACCGACGTCTACTCGATGGGAATCGTGCTGTGTGAGCTCTTGACGGGCAAGGTGCCTTTCGATGGCAAGACGCCGATTCAGGTTCAGATAAACATCACGACTCGCCAGCCTCCCCCGCGACTCAAGAGGTTTGGAGCCAACGTGGCTCCAATGAAACCTCACGCGACAGGCATCGACACCAAGCTGGAAAAGATCGTCCTGCGGGCGATTGAGAAAGACAAGGACAGCCGATTTTCAGGGTGTGGTGAGTTCGACCTGCATCTCGGTCGTTATCTCACCGGCACATCGTGGTTGAAACGACTTGGCGAGACCGTCCGCCGGCTCTTCTCCCGGCTCCCCGCCTTCTCGCTTCAGAAGGCAGCGGTCGGATCGGTTCTCTTGATCTCGTTCCTGATCATAGGCGTCCTCGTATGGGATCGCATGAGGGGCGCGCGTCGGCCGGACGAAGGACCACGACCACCAGCGGTTTCCGGACTTCGCGTCGTCAAGAGCGTGGATCCGACGACCGTGAGCGCGGCGGGGACGGTCGTCACCTACAGCTACACGGTCACGAACACGGGCAATGTTGCGCTGCCAGGCGTGAGCGTGACCGATGATGGCGCCACTCCGGTCCTCCAGGGCGGTGATACGAATAGCGACGGAGCGTTGGACGAAGGTGAAACCTGGGTCTACGAGGCCAAAGTGACCATCGCGCAGTGGCAATTGGATGCCGGCATCGCCGTCGCCAGCCCCGCTGTCGCCAGCTCCGGCACCATCAAGTCGGCTCCGCATATAGCACCGGTAGGTATTGAAGTGCGTCGCAGGATGGAGATGGCGACGCTTGTCAATGGGGCGAAGTCGGCGGTGCTGACTGCGCCCGGTCCCGTGACGTACACCTACAACGTGAGCAACGTTGGCAACACGTCGCTCACCGGTGTGAGAATGACCGACCGCGCGCCGATGAAGCCGCGGTTCCGAGGCGGGGACGCCAACAGCAACAAGATCCTGGACCCGGGCGAGTCCTGGCAGTACGACGCGATACTGACGATCACCGAAGCGGACGTGGATAGCACCAACTCTTTCGTCAGTCGTGCCGTGGCGGTGTCCGATCAAATCACGTCACCGCCCGACGTGGCGACCGTGACGCTTTACCGTCGGCCGCCGGTGCGAACGGTGTGGGCGGGTACTGACGTCCCGCCGCCGATCAAGAAGAAGGATGTCCGCCCGGAATACCCAGCCGACGCACAGACGGCAGGCGCACAAGGGCAGGTGGTCGTCGCATTGACAATTGGAACGGACGGTCGCGTGGAGGGCACCCGCATCGTGACCTCGGTTCCTCTCCTCGATTCGGCCGCGCTCGACGCCGCGAAGCAATGGGAGTACGCGCCGACTGTCCTGAACGGAGAACTGGTGCGGGTCGCTATGAATGTCGGCGTCGATTTCAAGTTGGCCGCAAAGGCCCCATCAACGCCGGTTCGGGTTGGCGGCAATAGCATGCCGCCAAAGACGAAGGATGTTCGTCCTGTGTACCCGCCCGAGGCAAAGAAGGCGCGAGCCGAGGGTATGGTGATCATCGAAGTGACGCTGACATCGGAAGGCCGCGTGCAGGACGCGCGCATCCTCAGAGGGATTCCGTTGTTGGATCAGGCAGCGCTGGATTGCGTGAGACAGTGGGAATACGAGCCGACAGTACTCAAGGGTGTGCCTGTGCCGGTCGTCATGACGGTCACAGTTCGGTTCCCGCCAAACTGAAGCGCCGTGCAACAGGCAACAGCCCAGCCCACTCAGGAGTAACTGTATGAGCAAGAACTGCCCGGACTGTGGAAGAAGGATGGATCTGAGTTGGCGTCAGTGCCCGTACTGCACCAGAGAGCAGCAGGCTGGCAAGTCAAAGGATCTGGACTGGATCTCACCCACAGGGGAGGAATCAATGACAGACAACAAACCGCGTCAGGCCACGCGTGTCGGACGCGACGCACCGCGGTCCGGCGCGCGCAGGACCGAACATTATCCCGGATCCGTCGAGCGCAGACCCGATCCCGAAAGGGCCGCTGACAACCGCAGGATCGTCGGTGTGTTGGTCAGCTACACCTGGGAACAGGGCGGGCGGGTGTTCGAAGTGCGGGAAGGCCGCACCCACATCGGTGCCGGCGAAATCAAGGGCGAGGACAGACTCACGGACGTCTCGTGTCCGCAGGACGACATGCTCTCGGACGATCACGCCATGATTCTGGTGCAGGGCGGACAGGACGGAGAGTTTTACATCAGCGATCTGTCCTCGATGAACGGGACCGTCCTGAACGGGAAGCGCCTTCGTCCGGAAATTCCGGAGCCGCTGCCAAGTCCCGCAGAAATCAAGGTCGGCGAGACGGTCTTCACATTCGTTCGGCTCGCGGGCGCGCGTGGAACGGCGATTTCCGAACCGCCGAAAGGGGAACCGCCGCGGAGACCACCAACGGAAATCAGGTAGGTAAGGTTCTCGGATTCTCGGGTGTTGCCGCTTTTGCGGTCGATCGGCACGACCTCGTCGTCGATGAGCTGCGGCTCGGCTGCTGAGAGCTTGACCCGTTTGTCAATCGGCCCCTGCGCCGGACGGCGTTGCACTACTCGGCTGGCGAGCGTGCGCGCCACTGCGCGGTTGCCAGCCCGTCTCTGCAGGGCGAGGAGCGGTCGACTTCCGCCGCGAGCGATGAATCGATTGCTCTCGCGCTTTGCGTGTGTCAACGCCTCACGAGGGACAAGTCGCCTGTGTGTCGTAGCCGAGATAGTAATACGCAGTCCACAATGGGGTCCCCTGATACGGCTCGCCGCTCCACACGGCGAACGAAACCCCCTCAGACGTCGCGCACTGCGTGAACGTGTCCGCGGCGCCGTCGCCGCTCACGTCGATGCCGGCATTTACCCGCGTCACATCACCCGTCACGCCGATCCCCAGATCAACAGTGGTCGCAGGAGGCAGTCGCACCTCGTAGAAGGTCCACCCTTTCCCGGCATTCGCTGCCTTACGGTCATTCAATAGTGCGGGACATGTCTCATTCGATGTCGTCACGCCGCCCACGCGTGCGTTGATCACAGAAGAGACGTCATCGAGCGAAACAATCACCAGCGGCGAATCTGGCGCGAGCTTCGGGTCGGCGATTGCCAGACACGACGCGTGAACCCAGCCTACTCTCTGCTGCAGTGAAGAATCGCCAGCCGCAGGAGCTTGCTGTGCGGGCGCGCTCTCCTGCGCGGCGCGGCAGCCAACGGAGTGAGCGATCCCGAGGAACGCGATGAGCAGCGCAACCGAGGCCGGCTTGTGCCGCCTAGCGACCGTCATGGGACCAATGGGGTGCATCCGTCACCAGTTTCCTGACACCGTATGTAGCACCAATGTCATGCAGTGGCTTGTTGGCGTTCACGTCGGACATGAACGTGATCGTGACGTCTTTGCCCTGTTTGTCCTTGACGCGGAGGGCTCCAGCCCACGTGACGTCCATGTCGATCGCTACACCCTGGATGTGATTGCTGGTCAGCGCCGGTGGATTCACGCTTCGCGGGGGGACAGCCAACCCGAAGCCCGTGACCATCTCCTGAGCGCCACGTTTCGACGCTGGCGTGTCGCCGTGGTCCCATTGGATATCGACGCCAGGCATGGCACTCGCCTCGGACGGCTTGCACCGGCCAAGCGCGATCTTCCATGACCAGTGAAACAGGTACGCGCGACGCGCACTGCGCCTCGTTGCGGTCACATTCACTTTGGCGCCCGCACGGGTGAGCGCCGCGATGAAATCCTTGGCTTGAGAGCGGAAGGTTTCGGCCAGGTCGTCGACGTTGCTGCTGTTAGGGGCGTGCTGGTCAGCCCACGTCACCCAAAACATGCCACTCCTTGTGGACATTGAATCGACCTCGCTCTCGGTGAGACTTCACATCCGCCGGCGAAGTCTACTCCGCTTAAGAGTGATCGGATAGCTGATTCCCTTGCGTGCCCGATCGGTCGGTGGCGACTCCGGGCACTGTCATTGGCGAAGCACAGCCGAATCAAGTGCCCTTATCCTCATATCGACTTTTCGATCGCCACGCTCGGTGGCTTGCACCACTATTACAGTTTGGACTTGGCGCGGCCTAAAGTTCTTGCGGAGTACGAGACTCGCGTGCGTAACGCGGGTGAGAGGACGAAAGGTCTACTTCGGCTTCTCGATTTGATCGAGATCCGCGAGTAGCTCGGCTTTCTCTGAGGCAGCGAGTTCGGCGCGCTGGATGTAAACGCGCGTCCCGGTGTAGCTCCAGTGGTTGCGGAACCCGCGTGGCTTCTTCTGATAGTCGGCGAGAACATCCTGTCGCCCAGCGCTGGAGTCCTGGCCGCTGAGCACACGCGATGCATAGACGATGAATTTCGCGGTCAGCGACGTCTCCGAATCGAGGTCAGAGTCGTTCAGCAATTCGCGGCCAAGACGCTCGGCATCTTCATAGCGGCCGGTGGTCAGGCTGGCCTCGGCGAGATTGGCCTGTATGGCCCGCCTGGCCGCCGGATCCACATTGAGCGGCTGCAGCCCCATGAGCACGTCGTAGACATCGTTATACGCCCTGGCGTCTTTCGGGGCGCGTTCCTCATGGTACACGAAGGCGAGGTTGAGACCCACGCTGACCAGTGCAGGATCGCTGCTCGCAATCCTAGAGTCGAGCGCCGCCGCCAGGAAACCCTTGGCATCATCGTATCGTCCCTCGCTGAGGGCTGTGGAGGTCTGCCCAATATAGGCTCGGCTCAGTAGATCTCTCGCCCTGTCTACGCTCTCCGGCGTTGAACGAGCGGAGTCGAGCATCCGCGTCGCCAGTGCGATCGCGTCGACGTATCTGCTGTTCGCGATGTTGAACTCCGCCTGAACGAGCGGATCGAAGGACGCGAGCACTTCTTTTACTCGGCTGGTCAGCCCGGTGTTCAGGGTCTTGCTCTTATCGAGCGCCATCAGTGCATCAAACGCATCGATGCCGCGGATTTCGGCGAGCGCCCCTATCGCCTCGCGGCGCACCTTGAGCTCGTCCTCAGCCACGCGCGGCGGAAGCGGCTGCTCGATGAAGGCGGTCAGCTGACGGATTGCATCACCGGAGCCGACCGCCCTGAGCGTCGCGACGGCGCCCGCGCGGAGCGTCGGCTTCGCCAACAGTCTCGCGACTGCATCGACGAGCGGCCGCCGTTCCTCTACTCGACCGACAGTCGCCATGGCGCGTAGCGCCGCCAACTGCAAGTCGTCGTCCTGACGCTCGAACTCCGGGCTCGTGATCACGTTCGTGAGGCGCGTCTTCGCAATGTCGCCCACAACCACGCTCCGATTCTGGGCAGCAAGCTCCTGGAGCATGTTCAGAGCGTCTTTTCGATCCGCGGGCGGCTTCGTCGCGTTCATGACCGTGGCTTCCAGCCGCGCCGGATCGGTAACAATGCGCGCGTACAACATGGCGAGAACAGCGATTTGGACGTACAAGGCGATGCCTACGGCGAGCAGCAACGGCGTGGGCCAGAGCGCCATGGCAAAGGTCAGCCTCGCCCACACGTACCTGACACGAGCGCGCCAACCAAACGAGGGGGCGACACTCTGCAGGAACTCCAGCGACGCCGAGTCGTGCCGGCGCGCCAGGATCGAGAAAATCTCTCGCCGCGTGGGCGCATCGGCCCCGACAAATCGGTCGCGTAGAGAGGCCCCCATCTGCCGGCCGAACTCCCAGAGAATTCGACGGCTCCAGCGGGCTCGCTGCGATTCACCACTGACGCAGTCCTCCAGCAGAAGGGCGGGCAGTTGGCGGTTTGCAGCCAGGGCTGCGTGCACCGCAGCGATCCGGCGCAGCGATCGCCGCCTGTCCTGGAATGCGAATGCCTCGACCCAGACGGTGCCGATGCCCGACAGAAACGTGACGACCAGCAGAACGCCAGCCACAATCAGAAACGAATTGGAGAAGAAGCTGAAAACGATCGACAGATTGTTGAAGGCCGCGAACTCTGCGTTGACGTACGCGGTCCCGATGAGCAGCAGGATGCCGACCGCTTCGAAGGCCATCAGCAACAGCCCCCGGCGGAACCGTTTCGTGAGCAGGCAGGGCAGGCCGTGGAAGTAGAGGAATGTTCCCAGGCACGACGCACACACCAGCACACTGAGACAGCGGCGATATCGGCTCAACGGCGCGCCGCTTTCGCGCTCCAGCACCAGGAGCCGAAACGACATCAGCAGCCCTACAAAAAGCGTCGCGACGAAGAGGAATATAGCGGCCTCGATCTCGAAGACGAGCGCCGACACGAGAGCGGCAATCCCCAGCGTGCTGAGCACGAGGCCGCGCCGCCAACGTCGGACCGTCATCAACGCGAACCCATGAATCAGTAAGTTGGCGGAGAGAGCCGCCATGGCCAGCAGACCGTTCACGAATGTGAGCCAGGCGGAACGCCACGACCACGATACCTGCCAGGCCCTGGCTCGCAGGTTCAGCTCGCGCAGCCGATCGAGTACGAAGCGCAACGTGACATCCGAAGTCATCGAGCCAAGGGCTTGCGCGGCGCGCGCGCGATCCTCGACATCGCTGTCTGCGATCGAGACCTCGAGTAGCGCGTGGGCAGCCTCGGTCGTCTCCATGCGCCCAAGGACGTCGATCGCGCGCAAGCGCGCGTCGACGTCCTGTCCCGACGCGTTCCGCTGAACGATGGCGCCCAGCGCGTCGATCGCCGTGCGAGTGCGGAAGATGCGCAGGGCATCGATCGCCTGCAGTCGATATGGGCTGTTTGACTCGGCCAGCTCCTTGATCAGCGACGCCTGCAGCTCGTCGTCCTTGACGACATCAAGGCTTTCGACAGCCTGCGCACGTACGGTGTCGTCGGAATCGCGCAACGCCAGCAGATGCAATTGATTTCGGACGTCGGAGCGCGGGAACGATGCAAGATGGTGCGCGGCGCGGCGCCGGACGTCGGCTCGCGAGTCGAACAGCGCCTCGATGAATGTCTCGGCTTGCGCATCCGGATCCGCGACACGCCGAGCCCAGTATCGGGTCGCGCCTTCGAGATCCGCATCCTCGTACACCAGCGCGCAGCGAAGCAGGACAGCGCTTTCCTCCCGGTTCAGTTTCATCGCGGACCGGCGGGAATGAATCCGCCTGAACACCTGTTCCGGCACCAGGTCTTCCGCGTCCGCATCTGTGAGAATCGCCTGCCGAAGCAGCCACCGATGGTGCTCGTCGGCCATCGCTTCGCGCTGACGCCGCGATCGGACGGCAAGCGCCAAGGACGGGGGAATGAGGTCGTAGTCGCCGCCCGAGCGCGGTTGCACCACACGGCGCGAATCTTCCAGCCAGGCGAGCACGCGCGTGGGCACGTCCAGCGAAACGTCGAACCGCGTCGCAATCTCAGCGAGGTCGGCGGACTGCCCGCCGCCGGATATTGCGACGATCTCATCGAGGACTGCCCAGCCGACTTGAGGGTCGAGGCCATCCGGAAGATGCTCGAGCAGCCAATTCAGGTGCGCTTCAAGAATCCCGGCCAGCCGACCACGAGACTCGTAGTACTTGTCGGTCGCCTGGTTGCCCGGTGGTTTGAGTCGGCAGATCTCGAACACGAGGATCGCAGCGAGCTCCGCGGTCGCCACGCCACTATCGGCCGACAGATCACGCGTCAGTGCACCGAGGAACGACTCGACGAGGCCAACGCCGCACCGCGTCGTCAGGCCCGGCAGCCGATCGAGGAGCGACCGCTTGGCCACGCCTGGCAGCTCGCGCACGTCCTCGACGAGCTGCGGGAGCTCGGAACACAGCCTGAGCAGTCGATTCAGCGCGTCGTCAGTGATAACGAGGACCAGCCGGAAGCCACGGCCACGTTCGAGGGCATGCAGGAGGTAGCTGCCCACCTCGCCGCGAGCAACGTCGTCGTCGGTGAGAACCGACTCGAAGCTGTCCCAGAATTCAATTGTTTCAACTCCATCAGGGCCGGGTGGTTGGGAGGGTACGTCTCCCTTGTGATACCGCACTTGCCGATGTCGCGACAGCAGAGGGATCACGCGCCGCCGAATCAGCTCTGTCTTCCCCGATCGCCGCGGTCCGTGAAGGACGACGATCGGCGAGGAGGTATGAAGGAGGTGGTCCGCGACCGCCTCGGCGTCCGCGGCACGGTTGCCCCAGAACTCGTCGGACGCAATCAACTCGTCGAGGAGGGCGAGGTCCGTCGACGCCGATCGACGCATGGTGGCCGTCATACAATCGGCTCGGGAAAACGGTCTTCCTTCACGTCAGGAAAGTGGTTTCTTATGAAGGCAATGACTTTTCGCGGGTTCGCGGTCGGATCGCAGATCAGTTTCAGGAAACTTCTGATCACCCGCCGCTCGTCGGCCGGTAGTTCGTCGAGCACGTCGAGCAGGCTCGCGTCGTCCCGGATCGAGTCGAGCGCGGCCGCCAGGCTGGGGGGCAGCGCATCGGGCCCTTGCCACGGCTGTTCGAAACCCCTTGCCAAGTAGTAGCAAATCGTCTGAACGTGCATCAGGGTGAACTGATGCGGCTCGGATTTCCCGTTGAGACTTTTCTGGTACTCGCCGCACAGCATCGCGATCATCTTGGGATCCACCAGAACGCCGCCTTTTCGTGCGGCGTAGCGGAGAATTCGCGACACGCGTTGTGGCGACAGAGCGGGGATCTCCTCCATCGATCGACTGTGCGGTGAGGCATGGGCGATCAGCTTCCAGAACGGCTCGCCGGACCCCACGAAGATCACACCAAGTCTGTCGTTCGCACGTTCGACGATTGGGTTCACGAAAGCCAGCAACGCGGCTCGTGCGTCGTCGGCGTCCTCCGCGGCGCGGCACGGCCGCTCGAACTGGTCGAGGATGAGCAGGACGCGTTTCGACGTCAGTGCACCGATGCTGGACAGGACTGCCGGCCAGGCGAGGTCACTGAAGGACGCTGCAAAGCGCCGCTCGAACTCGGCACGTAGCTGCGATTCAGGACCGGTCGCCTTGCGACAGCGAATGTAGATGCACTCATACTGCTCGGAATCGATGTACGGGATCAGACCAGCACGCACGAACGACGTCTTGCCCACTTTGGCTTTGCCGGAGAGGTACAGAACCGGAGCCGTCGCGCTGTGGATTTGTTTCAGTAACTTCCTCATCAACCTCCGGCGACCGACGAACCAGGATTTCTGGTCCTCCTGGTAGTGGTCGAGGAACTTGAAGAGATTCTGCCGAGCCGCCGCCTTCGCAAATTCCGGCGGCGCAGATAGCTGATGGTAGAGGGCGTCGACGAACGAATCAAACTTGCCGAGATCGCCGTCAACCACCTTGTCCTGTGAGCGCCGAGCGATCAGGAAGCCCTTGATGTTGTCCACAGCCCCGGTGGGGTTGACGAAGTGGATCGATCCGGCGTCCTTCGACGTGTTGAAGGCGCGCATGACTGCCATATCGTTGAAGCCGTAGCCGCAGATGATGATGTCGCGCCCGGTGATCTCCTTGATTAGGCTTTCGAAATCGCTCGGATAGTTCAGCATCTCCTCTCTTGAGAAAAGGAAGGTATTCACCGACTCCAAGCTGCCATGCATCTTGAGAATCTTGACGCGCGGCTTTGGCGCGCTGACCAGAGCGGCAATCGCCTCGGTGGGCATCTCGCCGCGTATGAGCGTGCGATAGTCGCGAAAGCTCGCCTCGTCCAAAGCGCGCTCAAGCAGGCGGTCGAAGTTGAACGTGATGATCAGATCGAAGTACTCGCGCGCAATGAGATCGGCCAGCTGGTGGAATCCCTCAGACGGCGCGCACGCGAGGTAGGGTTCCAGCATGACCTGCCGGTCTTCTTTGCTCGACTGAGTCCACAGTCGATCAAAGCGATCTTCCAGGCTGCCCTCTTTGGAGTGGAGGTACTTGTCGATGAGTTCCTCCATCAGGGATCTGGTCGGCTTGATTCCGGAAGTCAGAGAGGCACCGGCGCCAAGCATCAGGACGTACTTGTCTCCGCGATCCTTCTTGTCCTTGATGAATTGCGCCAAGTTCCGTATGCGGTCCAGCATCGAAAAACCACCTGGATAGGCTGCGGTCGGAGCTCTGCAGTAATGGGAGGCCGGCGGCCGCAGGCGATGTATGCCACCTTCCTCTCCATGATCAACAACGACCCGTCAGTCGAAAGCGAACGTACCGACCGACTCGGACGCTAGAAGCTACGGTCGGTGCACCCAAGATTAGAGAACGTCGCGGAAGTCTTGCCTGTACGCTGAGTGACGTTACGGTGCCCTTTTTCGTGCGACTAAAGACTTCTCACGAGGGTTGCCTCTCTCGTCCAACCGGAGCCCGGCGTCCGACGAGTTGTGCTTTCAACCCGCGCTTCTCGCGAAGGAACGCGATCACATCGCGCTGCTCACGCTCGAGCCATCCGAGCAGGACAGCGAGGAGTATCTGGAACGGAATCGCGGAGTGAATCGAGAGTACCGCGTGTTGGTCGGTCAAGGCCCTTCGCCTCGCTCCGACCCCGCATCTGCGTCATGCGATGGCGCACGCGAGCGCGTAGGCGACTTCGTTCCCTCTCACGTCGCCATGGCTGCTGATAAACGTGCTCGCCTCCAGGTTGAAGCACTTGCCGGCGACGAACGTGTAGGTGGCGCCAACCGCCAGGAGCGTTCCCAGAACCCGCTCGCCGGTCTCCATCTTCTGGGCGCCGTTGCGGCCCATGCCGCCGAATTTGTCGTTCTCGTCACCGAAGGCAGCTGTCGCATCGCCGTTGATGCGCGAGGCCAGCGGATACGCGATCCCGACCGCCTTGTCATTCTTTGTGTGCGTAATCAGGATCGGCCCGTTCACCCGCTGCCCCTCCATGACGCTGCGGAAGAATCCTTTCATGGTCTTCGAGAGACCGTTGTGCGAGTACGCCGCCTGCAGCAGCGTCATGCTCCGGATCTTGGGCGTCGTCGAGTTGGCTGCGGCGGCGGTCATCCCGCGGCCGCCGAAGCTATGGCCAATCAGGTGAAGGCGCTCGACCTGCGGGGCGAGCTGGCGCCTCGATCATGTCGAGCTCCACCAGCCGCCGGATCACGCGCCCCTCGAGTCGCGCGAACACGCGCGTTCGGGTCGCGCAAGGAAACGGGCCGTGGCACGAGGCAGACGCCAAGGTGTTCCTGTTTGCGACGGACAAGGCGCGCTATGGCCTCCGTCTCTCCCACATGCGTGGATCGCTGCCGCCCACGTTTAAGGAGACGAAGGGGCTCACGTTCGGATTCGTCGCCGAAACTGCCGACGATCGATCGGACGGCAAATCAGCCAACAACTGAGGATGCAGGTTGACGAATGTCCACCATTGTCCTCCGCAAATAATCATTCAGCAACCGATGGTGGCCTCAAATTCTCCGCTCTTTCAGTTCGGTGTCGGCTGCTCAACCGAGTCGATCACGAGCAGTTCGACCGGGCCCCGCGCAGGTTCGAGCTTCAACCCGAGTTGTTCCTGAAGGGCGGTAAAGATCGAGGGATCGTTGGACAGGTGCGGCGCTGTGCTAAACGACGAGAACATCAGCGTGAATCCGAACATGCCCGCGAGGCCGGTTTGGTCGACGACTGGCCGATCAACACCGGTGGTTTGGGACGTATTGAAAAGAGCTACTGCCAGTTGCTGCAGCCCCATCCCCGAAGTCGTCAGCCCTCCCGGCCACACCGCAAGGTCGCACGGCTGTGGGTTACTGCCCCCGCACTCCGCATCGTCGATGCGATAGATCGAGGGTCCGAGCTTCCCGTCCCGGCGCGCCACCACCATTCGGTAGATGGGACGTTCCCGCACGTCGATGTGCACCTGCAGCGCGAACCGTTCCGCCAGCATCTGTCTCACCATCGCCCGCATCTGCGCCGGCGTAGTCGTTCGTTCAGTTCGCGCATCTACCTGAAAACGGCTCGTGGACGCCCAGGCTGGTCCGCCCGTCACCTGCAACGGCTGTACGTCGTATGCGTATTGGACCAGCTGTCGCAGTGTAGCCGCGGCGCGTGCGAATCGACCCTGGGATTGTCGCGCACCGGGCATCCGCGCTCTCGCCATACCAGCGAGTGACTTGATCGAGACGACGTCGAACGCCAGAACAGTCGCGTTACCCGTCGGAAATTCTTGCGCAGCAAACGCTGCGCTGAACCACAGGATCGCGATCATGGCTGCAGCGGCGCAATGCATGTGACCTCGACTTGAAAACCACGCACCCAACCGGCCGTCCTCCGCAAATAATCATTCCGCAACCGATGACGTCCGGTTGCTAACGATAAGATCACCCGACGTGCTCCGAACAGCGCTCGCCCTCCTCGCTGACCTGTTGCGCCTGCTGCGGCTCATGGTCCGGTCCCGTGGGCAATTGGCCGCGGAGAACCTCTTCCTTCGCAAGCAACTTGCGTGTTACATCGAACGCCGGGTCCGCCCGCGACGGACTGACAATGCGTCGCGCATTGCATCCGTGCTCCTCTCTCGCATTGTCAAATGGCGCGAGCTCCTGACGATCGTGCGTCCCGACACCTTCGTGCGGTGGCACCGAGATCTGTTTCGTCTCTTCTACCGCCTGAAGTCTCGTCCACGGGGACGCCCTCGTATTCCAGCCGATGTGCAGCAACTGATCGCGGAGATGGCGGAACAACCATACCTGGGGCGAGGAGCGGATTGCGGCGGAGCTCCGCGTGAAGCTCGCGCCTATCGCTTCCTGGTCCACGATCGCGATGGCATCTTCGCGCCTGTGGTGGACGAGGCCATTCAGTCGATGTCGCTTCAGGTGTTGAAGACGCCGGTACGGGCGCCGCAAGCGAATGCACATTGTGAACGCTTCATCGGGACGGTCAGACGCGAATGTCCAACCACACTCACCGGACATCGCTTACCGGCCGCTCATCGCATCGTTGTCAGCCCGCGTCTCGGCGGTCTGCATCATCACTACCAACTGGTACCTGTCGCGGCGTGAATCATTGCGGAGTACCGGTGTCGTCGGGAAACGCGCGTGCGGATCGCATCCACGCTGGACGCATCCAGTTCTCGACGCGCCGCGATTACGCTTTCGCGATCGGCTGGCGATCCCCAAAATGACAATTGAACACTGAACAAGCATTTCTCGGCTTTTGCAGAGGGAAGGGTTCAACGTTCATTTGTCATTTGTCATTTGTCATTTCTGGAACCCCCGCCCCACTAGTGTCGAAGCTGCGTGGTGATGCTGCTCTCTTCGTAGATTTCGCAATGCGCACGCTCCGCCACAAGTCCGGCGTCGGCAGCTTGGTTGAGCCGCAGCGTTCGTGGCTCCCTCACCCACGGTTCCACGAGCACATCGGGGTCTTCGACGGTGATTTCGTAAAGGATTTCATCGCCCTTACGCGTGAATTTCTCCACGATGTGCAGGTTGGCGGAATGGAAGAGGCCTCCTCGTCCGAACCACGTCGTATCGACAAACGAGATAGAGTCGAGCACCAGCGTGTCGCCCTCCCAGCGCCCCACGGTATATCCCATATAGGTGGCCTCGATCGCCTTCTGTGGGTCGTGCTTGCGGTTGTCGGTTGGAATCACGCGAAATTCCCTGTTTCCGCCTCCGTAATCGCTCGTCGTATACAGCATGGTGATGTCGTTTGCCGTTTGGAAGATGCGGCGGGGCGTGCCCGCCCGCGGAATCCCCATCGGCTGGCACGTCATGATCGGATCGTACTTGTTCGTCCACTGATCGAGTTCCTGAACCTTGTCCCAGAACTCGGGTTTGTAAACGGGACGACTCGGCCCAAACCGCGAGGGCGAGATCCACTCATAATCCACCCAGAAGTTGTCTCGCGCGATTTTGCAATTGGCCTGCGTCGGACCACATCGGCGGGTTCCACTACCCGTGATTGGATTGGGAGCGTTACCCCACACTCCTGTCATGTCCGGCTTCCCATTGGCCAGCCGCGGCGTGACAACGGCCGCAGCCTGCGCCGCCGGTGCCGGTGTGTTGGCGGTGAGAGTCCAGTTGGGAGGCTGATTCGTTGGCTTGATCGCCGCCCTGACGCTTGCCGGAACAGGCATCACGACATACATCTGTCCTGTTTCCGTCAGCGTCGACGTAATGTCGCGGACGATGGTGCCGTTCTTCTTCTCCGTCATCCTACCCGGGTAAAGCGCGTCGGCAGGATTCAGCGGATTGTTCCAGTCCTTGTAGCCGCTGTAGGTGAACTCGGTGGTGTTCGAGCCCTGCTTCACCACGATGCGTTCGGCCATGAATTTGGCATCGAGTGTGGCGGTCGCGGTTGCGGTGGGGACGCCCGGGATCGGGAACGTCAATACCGGCTTGTTGCCTTCCCATGCGACGGACGTCTTGCCTGCCGTCATGACATCGGCTGGTACCCTTTGCGGTCTGGCCGCCATTTGAGGTGGGTCGAAGACCCCGGCCATTGCAGCCTTCCACGCACCCTGCGGACTGGCCCACAGGCGAATCATCCGCTCCTCTACGGTTGCCGGCATCGGAGTGGCTTTGCCTTTGCCCGCGACGAGTTCGGCCCCCGGAATATCTTCGTTCCACGCGTAGGCGCCACTGAGGACTTCCACATTGGAGCAACTCTGCCCATTGGGCCGAGTGCCGGTGATCTGGATCCGCTCACCCGACGTCTGGTAGCTGATGCTGGTTCGGTACTTCGTCGCATTGCAGGGCTGTCCGCCTACTTGGAGGGTGCCGTGGCCCTGATATTCGAGCGACATCATGAGGTCGTATTCCTCGCTGCTCCGCAGCATGCCCGTGTGCCAGGCCCAGTTGAACAGGACTGACTTCAGGTCCTTTGCGCCGGCTGCCGGGGTGTACAGCGCACCGCCGCCTCGCCCTCCGCGGCCGCCGCCTTGGCCGCCTCCCGCCGCCGGCTCCTGTGCACCTGCTGCCGGCGTCTGAGCACCGCGAGCCTGTGCATGAGAGAAGGACGGCACGCTGATTGTGAGTGCGGCCGCGAGAGCGACACTCGTCCGAATGATTTTTTGAGAAGTCATGCTGATCCCCTCTTTGCTTAGTCGTTGGGGTTGCCGGAGGAGATGTTGAGCACGCGTCCGTCCGGCATTGTCACTGACGTCAAAAATCCCAGCGGACTTCCGTTCCGCGCGGGAATGAACTTCACGGTGATCTTGTCCCCTTGATGAAGAGCATTCTGCCCCGTCGGTCCTATGCCTCTCTGTGCCAGGCGTGTCGCGGAGCCGAGGGTGAACGTCCATTTGACGGACGTACCATCTTCCTTGTTAACCACGATGGTGAGCGACCCATGGGGATTGACAAACTTAATGCTGTCGACCAACCCCGTCAATTCACTTTCTTTGTCCATGTCGTACACGCCAGCCAGGGAATGATGGGCCAGCAACGAGCCACTGGCCAACAAGCCGCACAAGACCACGCATACTAGGGTTCGCTTAGGCATTGTTGCACCTCCATCAAATTGTGATGTGTCATTGGTGTTCCCTGCACTCCCGTAATGTCCACACTCGAACGAGCCGGCCAGTCATGCTGCCGACCGGTAGTAGATGAGAACGCCGCCCGCTCGCCAGCGGCGGCGAGCGGGACCGCCTGTTCGTTGGACGAGTGGCCGCTCCATGAGCTCGTTCCCGATGCCCTGATGATTCCGTTCCGTGTGGTAGTGCTCCACGAGGCGCCGCCCTGCCAGCTGCGCCTTCAGCACTCGAATCTCTTCCCGCAGGAACGCGATCACGTCCTCTTGCTCGCGCTGCGACCAGCCGCACAGCATCGCCACCATGAACTGAAACGGAAACACCGCCAAAGTCTATGTCAGCGCCGCGATCCAAGATGGGGCACTACGGGGTCGGCGAGCTTCTGGCGCTGCGTTGGGGCGCTCTCGATCTCGATGTGGGGACGCTTACGGTGCGCGAGTCGGTTTACGAGGGCCAGCTCCCGGCGCCGAAAACGGATCGGGCGATGCGGACGATCCCGCTCGGCCGGCACGCAATCAAGGCGCTTGCGGACCATCTTGAGCGCGTTGCAAAGTCAGGGACGGACGGCCTGGTGTTCGCGAATCAGAAGAGGCTGCCGTTCCGTGAGTCGAAGCTGCTGACGCGCGTGCTGCAACCCGCGGCAATCGATGCCGGGCTCGGCAGAGGCGCCGCCCGGATTTGAACCGGGGATGGAGGTTTTGCAGATTTAACGGGGTTGTCGATCGCGTTGTCTCGTGCTGGCCTGGTCGGTCCAGCACCATCGTTTTAGCCGGTGTTGGGGCAGTATTGGACTACATCTGGACTACGACATGACGCGCGCGGTTTTGCGCGGCTGCCGCATCACGGCCCGTCCCGCAGGACTTCGATTCTGTCGGTCACGTCTGACTAAGCCCTGCGTTCTTAGCGCCGTAGCGACTCGTGCTCAGGGAGAAACACGCTCTCCCGTCACTTGCGTGTTGTCGGGAGGCTCTCGCTGAAGCTCCGTCTCCGCGACATCGAATCGACTTTTCGGTAGGCCCAGGTATATAGTCCGCTGCGTCACCGAAACACGCTGGTCGTTCTCGGCTCGACGGCTAGCGACACCGGTGCGACAGGACGCCTGATTGGAAGTCCAGGCAGGTAACAGGCCGGCGCGAGCCCGTCAGCCGCTCACGGCAAGTATCACCCTGCTGGCGATACTGCTCGCGACCATGGTGTCGCTCGCGGGATGCGGCGGGAATCCGGTCGCGCCCTCTGAGCCCCCTCCGCTCTCGGTGGACGTTCCTTCTGTGGCTCCCGGCAAAGTCGCAATCATCTCGATCGATGGACTCCGCCCCGACGCACTTCTGACCGTTGGCGCACCGAACATTCTGGCGCTGGCCGATCGCGGCGCGTACTCGTGGCAGGCACAGACGGTCATGCCCTCTACGACGTTACCGTCCCACATATCGATGCTCTCGGGCTTCACTCCCGATGTGCACGGCATCGTGTGGGACGACTACATAAAAGAACGCGGGCCGATCCCGGTGCCAACGCTGTTCAGCGTCGCCCGCAGTTTCCGACGCCGCACGGCCGTGATGGCCGGCAAACCCAAATTCACTTATTTCTGCGAAGGGGCCGGAAGCGACGTCTGTGCGATCACATCGAACGGAGATGACGAGGTGACGTCGGGCGCGGTGAGCAATCGAGCCGTCGACCTGCTCTTCGTCCATCTCCCCGACGTGGACGTGAACGGGCACCGCACTGGATGGATGTCGGATGCGTATCTGACGGCCATTCGTCGGGCAGATCTCGCGGTGGGCCGGATCGTGTCATCGTTGCCCGCCGACACCACGGTGATTCTCTCGGCCGACCACGGCGGACACCTCAGCGAACACGGATCGAGCCAGGCGTCGGACCTGACGATTCCGTGGATCATCGCCGGGCCTCGAATCGCACAGGGGCGTCGGTTGTCGTCCACGATTCGCACCGTCGACACTGCGGCAACGGCGGCCTACGTCCTCGGCTTTCCGCTTCAACCGGGCGCGGCGGGTCGGCCTGTGCTCGAAGCGTTCGCGACTCCCAATTTAGCCCGTTAGGACCGAAAGCCGCACGAGGCGCGCGAAGCGCCAAGGAGACGCGGCTATCGTCCACCAAACAGCCGCTGGACTTCAGACCGGACAAAGGCGGGCCGCCTCCTTGCCAGATCGACGACCACGGCCACCTCCGCCTCGAACTCCTGGTTCGTATATGGCTTGACCGGATCGGCGAGCGCCGCCTCGCGAATCTGCTCGTACGCGCGCTGGGCCTCCTGCTCGAGCCAGTCGGCAGCGGTCGCCGACTCCACCGCCTCGACGAGAAAGCCGGCGTAGAGAGTGCGTAGTTCCGGATCTTCGAGTGCTCGCCGTATCAATGGGTGTTCAGACGTACCGTCCATGATCGGGTAGTTCCATTGAAAGAGAGCATAGTCCTTATCCCACGGCAGGAACTGATGGCGCTGAGTCGTGCTGTGACGGTGCAGGTAGAAGTTGTTCATGCCCGCAAAGCTGACGATGCCGTCTGCTTCGCCGAGGAGCACGTCCGCCGCAACGAGACGCAGCAGTGCGGCGAGATCGAGGCGCATCCAGACGGCGTCGCGGAAGCTCTCCGCTGGCGTATCGTTGATCGCGCGCAACAACTCCCGTATCGGGTCATAGAGATCGAAGACCGAGCCGTATTCCCGGGCTCGCGGTTCGAACAGCTGCCGGTAAAGATCCAGATCGTCCCCGAGGTACTCGCCGTAGTACGGCCGCAGCCATCGATATTCGAAGAGGGCGCCGTTTGCATCGCCGAGCGCGCGCTGGGCGAACATACTGTCGACCTCTTCGACCATCGCGTAAAGTCCGGCATACTGGCCGTTGACAAACACCGTGGCGAACGCCTCACGAGAAGCCGGAACGCCAAAGCGCCGGAGGAACGCCATGGCCACGCGTTCCCGAATCATCGACTTGTCCTGAAGCAGATTGTCGAGAACGAGCCCCTGCAGTCCCAGGAACTGACCGCGCGTGCTGTAATGAGCGAAGTCGATCTGCAGGCCAGGCTTGACGCCGCTGCGTGAAACGCGGCCACGCGACCGCACACCCACGTTGGTCACACGGATGCCATTCCATGTCAGATCGGCCGGGTAGTAGTCGTTCTCGAGATACGTGCTGCGCAGCCGATCCCAGTCGCGAGAGTGAATGGCGATCTGCAGCGTATGCAGAACGCTGTCGTCGAATAGAGTGGACGCGGTCTGGGCGCCCACTGACCCCGCCCGAAGGAGCAGAAGGAACGCGAGCAGACAGGCAGGGCGGATTACGCGAGACGGTGCGTGGCGGTCTGACATCAGAGTCACATCGCGAACTGAAGTCGCATCAGGCTCCTCCACCGAGCCTGCGGTATCTCGGGTCGTATCCCCGTTTCGTCGACGAATGACTGGCGGATCGCGTTGACTTGCACCTTGACCCAGCGGTTCACCAGCCAGGTGCCGCCGAACGTCCACGCATCCTGACGTAGCGGTGCGATGTGATCGGCTCGCGGACCGAGGGAGGGTGCATCGGATTGAGCGGCGCTGTGGAAGCCGAGACGCTCAAATCGGACGGCCACATCCACCGCTCGTCTCGACCGTCGGGGGGACCCGACAACTCGCCACACACCGCTGACGTATCCGCCGTCGACGATGAGATCCGACAAATCGCTGTTCGAGACAGATTCACCCTCTCGTGAATCAGCCTGGCGGAGAAGTTCGCCTTTGATCGAGAGCCTCCCGGCTGTCCATCGGCCCTCGACCCCCAGCCGCCGGCGGCGGCCGTTGACATAGAAGTCCTCGGAGGAGAGCAGGCCATCGTCGTCGAAGTAGCCCGATAAGCCATGAAGGCTCTCGGGAAGACGGCTCCCTGTGAACGCGATTCCGATGCTCGCGTTGCCGGGCGTAAAAGTGAAGCGCGCGGCCGTGAGCATGGCGCCGTCTGTCCCGCTCTCGACCGATGGCGGGAGTGGAGGCTCGGCGAGCCTGAACACACCGAACTCGTACTCGAAGAATCGGCGCGGACCTCGCCCGTGCAGCATGATGCCCGTCTCACGCCCAGGCGAGATGTCAGTGACCGAGGCGGCCCGAGCGATGAAATCCAGGTCGAATGCACTCGTTGTCCGTTCCATGCTGAACGGCACCTTGAAATGTCCGGCACGAATGCCCAAGGCGCGGTGTACACGCACGTCGGCAAACACATCGCGCCATGGCTCGACGTCCGAGAACTCTCGCTCGATTTGAAACTCGACCCGTTTGAACAGGACGCCATCAACGCCGATTCGACGGTTCCCCAACGCGAGGCGGTCCCGTGCAGCACCTGACTCTTCCTGCAGGCTCACGTCGGCCTGAACACGAGCGTGCAGGTCTATTCGCACCTGATTGCCCAAACGCAACGAGGGGCTGTTGCCCATCCTGAACACACCGGCCTCGCCGTCTTGTGTCGAAGTTCCCTTAGACGTCGTCTGCTCTTCAGACGTGGTCTGCGCAAGCACCCCGGCAGGCACAGCAAGCGTTACGATGAATGCCACCGCGCAAGCGATGTTCCGCGCGCGATTGCTCGAGTTCATAATCTTCCTTCTCTGGTGACGGGCTACGTCCACGCCAGGATCACGAAGGCCAGGCTCAACCCGGCAAGTGCCAGAGCCATGA
>Ga0247825_10000615_pt1 | contig 22743 bp, 20 predicted proteins | sample 13C_Vanillin_Day_FD_194413 | JGI IMG/M metagenome (GOLD analysis project Ga0247825, IMG submission 194413) | Soil microbial communities from agricultural site in Penn Yan, New York, United States - 13C_Vanillin_Day48 | ecosystem: Environmental > Terrestrial > Soil > Agricultural land | place...
TCCCCGGACTTGGCGCTGACCCGCAACGCGTCGGCGGCGGATATGCCGATGATTTCCTCGATCTCGCCGATCACCCGCTCCGGCTCGACCTGCGGCAGGTCCATCTTGTTCAGCACGGGTATGACTTCGACTCCCTGCTCCGTGGCGGTGTAACAATTGGCCACGGTCTGGGCCTCCACTCCCTGCGAGGCGTCCACCACCAGCAACGCGCCTTCGCACGCCGCCAGCGAGCGCGACACTTCGTACGAGAAATCCACGTGCCCCGGCGTGTCGATCAGGTTGAGCTGGTACTGCTTGCCGTCCTTTGCGCGGTACTCCAGCGCCGCGGTCTGCGCCTTGATGGTGATGCCACGCTCGCGCTCCAGGTCCATCGAGTCGAGGACCTGCGCTTCCATCTCGCGGTCCGCGAGCCCGCCGCAAAGCTGGATAAAGCGGTCCGCGAGCGTCGACTTGCCGTGGTCGATATGGGCGATGATGGAGAAGTTGCGGATGTGCTGCATGGAAAAGGGCACCTGCCAGTGCCCTTGATGTTAGCTAAGGTATTGCATTTTATCGGATTTTCGACAGATATGCAGTAACCTTCGCGGTTTCGAGGCGGTAATGGCAGAGCTCCTGCTTGCCATGCATCAGTACCGGCACCTTCTCGCCGTGGCGACGCTCGAATTCCGGGTCTGCATCGACATCAACGACAGCGATCTCGAAACGCTCGAGGCCCTGCAACCTGCGCAGGGCCCCGATCATTTCCTCGCAGAGATGGCAGTATTGGCGGCTGTATACCGTAAGCGTCGGGGCTCGCTTAGTTGCCATTGATGCGGAACGGGATATACAGGGAATTGGCACCGCGGCGCACGAGTAGAGCCACGATTCGCCCCTTGTCGTACTGTCCCATCATCTGGTTGAAGTTCTCGACCGACTTCACATCCTGGTTGTTGATCGCGAGGATGACGTCGCCGCGGCGGACACCGGCACGGGCCGCGGCTCCCTGGGCATTCTCGACCAACACGCCGCCGCCGACCTTGAGCTCGGCACGCTGAGCCTCCGTCAGGTCGGCCAGCGCCAGCCCGAATTGCCCGGGTGCTGCGGCTGGGGGCTTGCCGCCGCGCCGCGCCTGCCGCGACCGGTCATCCTGTATCTCGGAGACCACTACTTGCACATCGCGCGCGGCCTTGTTGCGCCAGATCTGCATGGGCACCTTCGAGCCCGGCCGTGTCGCGCCGACGATGCGCGGCAGGTCTTCGGAGGCGTTCACGGGCTTGCCGTCGAAACGCAGGATGACGTCGCCGGGCTCGACCCCAGCCTTGTCAGCCGGGCCGCCCTTCTCCACGGAATTGACCAGGGCACCCTGGGGCTTGGACAGCCCGAACCCGTCGGCCAACTCCTTGGTGATGGGCTGGATCACCACGCCGATGCGTCCACGCGTCACCTTGCCGGTGGTACGCAACTGCTGAGCGACCTCGTTTGCCACGTCGATGGGAATCGCAAAGGACAAGCCCATGAATCCGCCGGTGCGACTGTAGATCTGCGAATTGATGCCGACGACCTCTCCCCGCAGATTGAAAAGTGGCCCTCCCGAGTTGCCGGGATTCACGGCAACGTCGGTCTGGATGAATGGGACGTAATTTTCCTGAGGCAACGAACGTCCCTTGGCGCTAACGATGCCGGCGGTCACCGTATTCTCGAAGCCGAACGGCGAGCCGATCGCCAGGACCCATTCCCCGACCTTGAGCCGGTTGGGATCGCCGAACCTCACTGCGGGCAGGCTGGACGCATCGATCTTGATGAGTGCGATGTCGGTGCGACGGTCCGCCCCGATGACCTTTGCCTTGAACTCGCGCTTGTCCGTCAGCTTGACGGTGATCTCCTCCGCGGTCTCGACGACATGCGCGTTGGTCAGGATGTAGCCGTCCTGGCTGATGATGAAGCCCGAGCCCAGAGACTGCGACTGGAATTCGCGCGGCCCCGGGTTGGGTATGAAGCGCCGGAAGAATTCGTAGAAAGGATCGTCCTCCTGCAGCTGCGGCGCCTGCGGCAGCAGCGGATTCCGAACAGATTGCGTAGTGCTGATGTTGACGACCGCGGACCCCTGCTTTTCGACAAGGTCCGTGAAATCCGGCAACTGCGCCGCGAGCGCGGTCGGGACGAGCAGAAACAGCACGAGAAGAATTCGTTTGAGCATAGATGGAGTGGGTTATTGTTGTGGAACGAACGGACTGCGAAGCGTCAGGGCACTATCTGCCCTGCGTGCCCCTGAACTCTAACGAGTTGGCGATTTGCATGACCGTGGCGGCCGGCGCCTCGCCGAGCACCGTCACCATGTGATCGGACACGGTGCGGGTATAGATATTTACCGCGCCCTGGTGCGACAGGCTGCGCAGCGCGCGGGACTTGGGCAGCGGCTCGATGAACACCGACACGGCCGCAAGGCCGTCGGAAAAAACGATGTGGGAAACCTTCGCTGAGCGGCCGGCGAACGACCGGGTGAGCTCGGTCATCTTCTTGAAGCCGGCCGGTCGCTGAGTCAGCACCCACCCGGTCTCGCCGGGGGCCTCGGCAATGGCAAACTGCGAATGGTCGACGCGCCAGTCCTTGCTCCTCGAGGCATAGCGCGAGCGGACGTCATCGCGGTTGAAGCTGCCTCCCATCCTGAGCTGCGTAAACCCGAACGATTCCAGCGGCTCGTTCTTCTCGTTGAACGTGCGCGCGCGCAGCAGCAGCCCGGACGTTGGTTCGGCGCAGAAATGGTGGCCGTAGCGCATCTTGTCCCGGGGGATCAGCTGGATCACCTGGCAGTCATGTCCTGCCACCCGGTCCATCTGGGTCGCCTTCACGGTGTAGTTGTCCGCCACGCCGGTCAGTTGCTCGGGCAGGAGGGCCGGGAAGCGGCGTTTGCCGCGTTTCTCGATGATGACGGTCTTGCTCCCAGGCAGGTAGCAGACGACCTGGTCGTTGGTGCGGATGATTTCCCGTGACGGGCCATCCAGGGTCTCCATGCGCTCGAACTCCCCGCCGGCCTGGTTGACGTAGTGAACGATGCGCGAAGTCTCGGTCTGGTTGCCGTGGCGATAGACGAAGGTGCCCTGGTAATTCAGCTGGCGGGAAGCGCCCGCCATCTTCTTGAGCCAGCTTATCCCGTCCCGGGAAACGTCGGATTCCGCCGCCAGGACCGGCGTCGCGAGGCCCAGGAGCAATATGGGCCAGACCCGTGTCACGCTAGCGGCTTTCGCCGAGTTGCGTGGCCGACACGCCGCGGATGTAGGGCGCGACCCCCTGGATCGAGGTGCTGGGCGAGAATCCCTGGTGCGCGATCAGGTACTCGTTCATCGTGCCGTCGTTGGGCACGCTGGCAAGCTGGGGTGTCGGGGCCAGGGTGGTTGCCACCGGCGCAGCCGGGATAACCGGGGCAGGAATGGCTTTCGCCACCTGCGCAGGTTGAGGGGTCTGCGGGTCGCCGCCGAGCGCTACCCAGCCTACCAGCGCGATCGCGGACAGCGAAGCCGCCGCGGACAATGCGTAGGTGGTAAAGCGCCGCACCGGGCTATGCCGTGGTGCAAGCACCGTGGGCTCGTCCTTCAGCCGCCCCGCCAGCCTGCTGCCGAAATCGCGCGACAACTCGCGATCGCCGCGCAGCGCATCACCAATTTTGTGGAAAGTGTGCCAGCTGTCGACCAGGTTTTCGTCCCGGTTCAGGCGGGAAAACTGCTCGCGCGCCTGCTGCTCGTCCAGCTCGCCATCCATCAATGCCGAAATCTTGTCCATCTCACCATCTCCTGTCGTCCCGTGTTCCGAGCATCGGTCTTAACTTCGCCGCTATCGCTTCGCGCGCCCGGAAAATACGCGATCGGACTGTGCCGATCGGGCAATTCATTATGTTTGCTATGTCCTCGTAACTCAGTCCTTCTATCTCTCGCAGCGTTATCGCCGTCCTCAATTCCTCTGGCAGTTCGCCGAGCGTTTGGTTCACCGTCTCCGCAATCTGCCGCGTCGCCAGCTCGTTCTCCGGCGTGTTCAGGTCGCGCAGCTGGTCGCCGTTTTCAAAGCCCTCTGCTTCCTCGCTATCTATGTCCGTGGTGGTCGGCGCCCGCCGCCCCATTGCCACCAGGTAGTTCTTAGCCGTATTGATGCCGATACGGTAAAGCCACGTATAAAACGCGCTATCGCCGCGGAAGGTCGGTAGCGCCCGGTAGGCCTTGATGAAGGCCTCCTGCGTCACGTCTTCGACCTCGGCCGCGTCGCGAATGAAGCGGGACAGCAATCTGGCCAGCTTGCGCTGGTACTTGCTGACCAGCAGTTCAAAAGCCTTCTTGTCGCCCCGCTGCGCGCGTTCGACCAACTGCTGATCGACCTCGCGATCGCTCATCAAACCCGTCCCTGACCTTATTTTTATCCAAGTCGGGTGCAGCCCCGGCCGGACAAAACGGCAAGTATACCTGCCCGACTCCGCCCGGATGCTGCGAAGCTGATCGATATTCCACTGACAGGGCAGGCGAAAATTAGTTCACCCCTGCCCGGCACTCTGACACGTCCCTGCCCCCAAAACCTCTCCGACGGGCCCGAAAGGCCTCCACGGACAGGAAATCGAGGGTAAGCCGGCCTATTTGGCCCGTCGGCCCAGCGCAGCCGACAAGACCAGCCCGGTCACGGCCACGGTGCCAATGAAGGCCAACAGGCACAGCAGTGACTCGTTCATCGCTGGCCTGGCGAACTCGCCGTGGCCCGCGAGGGTATACCAAATGGCAATCACCGATACGGTGGCACCGAAGGTGGTCACTTCACGCTGGCCGAAGCGGAAAGCGCTCCAGACGACGAACGGCAGCACCAGGAAGGACAGCGGCAGCGGCCTGTCTTCCACGAACCAGTCCCCGAATATGGCCGCCACGACCAGCGAACTCGATACCATCAGGGCGAAAAATTCAGCCGCCCGGACGCGAGACGCAAAACCCGCCTGCAACGTCCAGCTCAACAGCAACGGCGTCACGATGATGATTCCCGTGAGATCTCCCTGCCACCACGTCCACCAGTTGACCGCGAACTCGCTCCACGTCATCGCGCCGTCCGCAATCAGCACGTGGACCGCCACCGTGGCCGCGATGACGCAGCTCAGCGCCGCGCTCGCGACGAACTTGATCACGTCCTCACTCCTCCCGAAAAGCGGCCCGACGCCACTGAGGGCGCGCACAAGCGCCGCGCAAGCCACGGCTTCCAGAGTGTTGCCGCAGGCTATTGCAGGAGCAGCGAACAGCGAATAGGCCACGGGCAGGTTGGCGAGCGTTGCGCCCAGCCAGATGGCGGGCCAGATACGCTCACCCAGCAGCAGGCAGGACGCCACCGCAATGCCCGACGCGGGCCAGATTGCGGTCGCGTAGCCTGGCGGAATCGCGAACAGCAGCGCCGCCTTCGCAGCGGCGAGGTAGACCGCCGCCACGAGGCATACCTGCAGCGAATATGGCAGTGACCGGGCGGCAACCACGCAAGCTGACATTGCGTTTCTCCCCTGATGGCCCGGACGCTATGCTATTACGAGCCGGGGACGCTGGCGAGTTCAGGTTCCGCCACGCAGCCCTCGCGGAGCTGTCAGGCGGTCGGCGACCTCGAACAGTCCCTGTATAGCAAGCGCCATGACCGCGGCAGGCACCGCTCCTGCGAGCAAAATAGCGTGATCGTTCACGGCAAGGCCGGCGACGATGCGCTCGCCGTATCCTCCCGCCCCGATGAACGCCGCAATGGTGGCGGTGCCGACATTGATGACGGCTGAGGTCTTGATGCCCGCGAGTATTGTGCTGGCGGCGAGCGGCAGCTCGATCAGCCGCATGCGCGGCCATTCCGTCAGCCCCAGCGCCGTGGCCGAGTCGCGCATCGGGCGCGCCACGCCCGCGAGCCCTGCTTCCGTGTTGCGGACGATCGGCAACAGCGAGTAGAGAAACAGCGCGACGATGGCGGGCGCGGTGCCGATGCGATCCAGCATCGCGATCAGGAAGGCAAGCAGCGCGAGCGACGGCACGGTCTGCAGAACGCCCACAACACCCAGTATCCAGGCACGCGTCCGTGGCGCCCGATGCGCCCAGATCCCCAGGGGCACCCCGGCCGCCACGCCGAGAGCAAGCGATGCAAAAACCAGGACCAGATGCTCCAGCGTGAGTCGCCAGATATCCGGGGCGAGCAGCGCCGCCAGGAAGGTTCTCCTTTCCACCTCTGAGGGCGCAGCCTCCGTCGTGTGGCGCCCATCGAGGAAATCGCCGGCAACCCTGGCAAACGGTATCGCCGACAGTTCCGCCGCTGCATTCATCGAAACCATCTGGTCGGCGCTGATGCGCCCCTGCAGGCCTTGCAATGCCTGCCACGAACGCGGGTGCTGCTGCGCCAGGTCCTTCCGGTGCAGCAGGATTGCCTCGTAAGCCGGGAAGAATCCGCGGTCGTCCTGCAGAACGCGCAATCCGTAACGCACGATCTTGGCGTCGGTCGAGTAGACATCGATGACATCCACCTGTCCGCCTGCCAGCGCTTCGTAGGCCAGGCCGTGGTCCAGGCCGCGCACCTGCGCGGACGTCAGCTGGTACGCCTGGCGGAGTGCCGGCCAACCGTCCTTGCGATTCAGGAATTCCTGCGACAGCGCCATGGCGAGCCGGGGATGCCGCGCAAGGTCGGAAATACGCGTGATGCCGAGCGCCCCCGCCCGGCTCTCCTGCATCGCGAGCGCATAGCCGTTGCTAAACCCGAGCGGCACGCTCGCCGCGAGCCCGTGACGTTCGAGCTCGCGATTGAGTCCGGCGAGATCCGGCACGCTTTTCAACCCCAGCAACTCAAAGGCGATTGTGCCGGTGTACTCCGGGTAGAGCTGGATAGCACCGCTCTTCAGCGCTGCGAACAAGATCGCAGTGTTGCCGAGACCCTGCTGGTGCGCGGCGCGACCCTCGCCGGTGCGGTTGACCGACTGGGCGGCGATCTCGGCCAGGATATAGGACTCGGTGAAGCGCTTGGAGCCCACGTTGACGACGGGCTGGGCGAACCCAAGCGCAGGCAGCAGCAGCAATATCAGGAAACGCAGCATCGGGGTGCTTATTGTTGCGTTCAGTATGGCTGAACCCCTGCGGCACTGGCAAAATACCCATTGTCCACTCATCTTGAGCGCACGCCATGCCGCCACGCGATTATCCTCTCGACCCGTACTGGATGCCGTTTACGGCAAACCGCGCCTTCAAGGCGGCGCCACGCATGTTCGTGGCGGCGAGTGACATGCATTACGTGACCGACGACGGCCGCAGGATACTCGACGGCACCTCGGGCCTGTGGTGCGTCAATGCGGGCCACTGCCGGCCGAAGATCGTGGAGGCGATTCGCAAGCAAGCCGGTGCGATGGATTACAGCCCGGCGTTCCAGATGGGCCATCCGTCCGCTTTCAGGGTCGCCGAGCGGGTAGCGAAGCTCGCGCCAGGCGATCTCGAGCGCGTGTTCTATACCAACTCGGGATCCGAGGCGGTGGATACCGCGCTGAAAATCGCGCTCGCCTACCATCGCGCCCGCGGCGAGGGTCAGCGCAATGTCCTGGTCGGCCGTGAGCGCGGATATCACGGCGCCGGATTCGGCGGCATCTCGGTCGGGGGCATTCCTGCCAATCGCAAGGCGTTCGGCAGCCTGCTGCCGCGCGTCGATCATCTCGCGCAGACCCATAATCTGGAGCACAACGCCTTCAGCCGCGGGCAGCCGGCGTGGGGCGCGGACCTGGCCGACGAACTGGAGAAGCGGATCATCCCGCTGCACGACGCGTCCAACATCGCCGCCGTGATCGTCGAGCCGATGGCGGGCTCGGCCGGCGTGTTGATTCCGCCCAAGGGCTACCTCGAGCGCTTGCGGCAAATTTGCGACAAGCATGGTCTCCTGCTCATTTTCGATGAAGTCATCACCGGCTTCGGCCGCACCGGCCCCTGTTTCGCCGCGGACGCCGTGGGCGTCGTGCCGGACATGCTGGTGATCGCCAAGGGCATCACCAACGGCGCGGTGCCGATGGGGGCGGTCGTGGCGCGCAAGGGCATATACGATGCAATCGTGGAGACGGCTCCACCCGGCACGATCGAGCTGTTCCACGGCTATACCTATTCCGGGCATCCATTGGCCACGGCGGCTGCCGAAGCCGCGCTGGACCTATACGAAGAGGAGCAACTTTTCGAAAAGGCGCAGGCGTTGGCGCCCTACTTCCAGGAAGCCGTGCACTCGCTGCGCGAAATGCCCCATGTCATCGATATCCGAAACATGGGCATGGTCGCGGGAATCGAGCTCGAGCCGGCACCGGGCAAACCGGCGGAACGCGCACTGAAGGCTTTTCTGAAGTGCTACGAGAAAGGCGTGCTGGTCCGCACCACCGGCGACATCATCGCACTGTCTCCCCCGCTCATCATCAGCAAGGCCCAGATCGACGAGCTGGTGGGCACGCTGGGCGGCGCGCTGCGTGAGCTGGGCAGGAGCTGACGCGGATCACACGCGCTGCATGTCCCGGCCGCCGAGTTTCACCAGGCAGTGGTCTATCCACTCGGCGGTCAGCTTTTCCTGCACCGAGTTCTGCTTGAGCCGCTGGTCGAGCGCCGCCCAGTCCACCTGGTCAAGTGACTGGTCCTGGTTGAAGCAGGAAAACACGTAGGTCATCTTCCCGGTCGCGGGGTCCACGTGCGGCTGCAGGCACTGGGCGCAGATTTCCTTCATCATGCATTGCATCGGCGAGTTGATCGAGCCGATGCCCACATGTCCCGGCTTGAGATAGGGCTTCAGCATTCCATGCCGTGCCCGCGCCACCGCCGCCATCATGCGGTCCGAGCCGATAGCGATAATGCGGTCGGCGTCCTTGAACGGGATCGGCTGCGCGCCGAGCGCGTCGCTGGCGTAGGCCTGCATGGCCTGCACGATATTGCCGACGAATGTCTTGTCCTGGGGCCGGTCGGGCGTGAAGCCCGGCTCCTCGTCACAGCACCAGACCACGGCGTCCGACGCCGCTTCGATCTCCGGGATCTTGTAGCGGTCCGTCATGTGCTTGTAGGCCGCGAAGTACAGCACGCGGTTGCCCGCCCGGCGCATCGCCTGTCCGATCGAGAACAGCACGGCGTTGCCGAGCCCGCCGCCCGCAAGCACTACCGTTTCTTCGCGCGGGATCTCGGTGGGCGTGCCCGTCGGGCCCATCACGATGACCGGCTCACCCGGCTTCAGCACGACGCACAGGTCGGATGAGCCGCCCATCTCGAGCGTGATCAGGGAAATCAGCCCGCGCTTGGCATCCACCCAGGCGCCGGTGAGCGCGATGCCCTCCATCGCGAGCCGCGTGTCCTCGGAGCGCGGGGCCAGCGTCTCGTAATTCTGGAGACGATAGAACTGCCCCGGCCGGAAGCGCCGCGCCGCGAGCGGCGCGTGCACCACGACCTCCACGATCAGCGGCGTCAGTCGCACCACCTCGTGCACCGTCGCGCGCAATTCCTCGTTGAGCCCGGCAAAGAATTGCGCATCGCTCAGGTTCGACGCCGGCTTGACCCGCTCGAGCGCGCGGCTCACCACCGGGTAGCCTTGTCGCGCGCTGCCGATCGCCTTCACCACGTTGCCGAAGTACGAGGGGTGCACATCACCGAAATAGCTGAGACAGCGTCCGTCTGGCTGTTTCGACATTAACACGTTGATTTTATTAGGTTTTGATATCGACTTTTCAGGCGAGACCGGATTGCCGTCCTCATCGCAGGCCTGGAAATAGCGGCCGTCGAGCCGGAAATTCTCAGGGTCTTCGCGCGCGAGCACGGTGTTGGGCTGCGTCCCGGCGGCGATCAGCAGCGTGCGCGCGGGCAATGCGGCTTTGCCGATCTCGCTCCACTTGCCCTCATCGTCGCGGCGCTGGATGGAAACATTCAATGCGCGCGCATGATTGTTCCCGTCCACTTCCACGGCGAGCGGCGTCAACCCCTCCGCGAACCGGATGCCCTCCTCCAGCGCCTTGTGCACCTCCTCGTGATTCAAGGTATATGACGGGCTATCCACCATCCGCCTGCGGTAGGCGATGGTCACGCCGCCCCACGACTGCATCAGCTCGAGCGTGCGCGGCGCGCGCTCTTCCGCTACCGCGCGCATGCGCTCGCTGCGGATCGCGCGTGCATGAGCAAGCCATTCGTCCGCGATCTCCCGCTCCTCGTCGTTCCACGAGAGCCGCGCTGCCATCTCGCCGTGCTCGCGGGCGAGCTGTTCGTAGCGTTGCAGGAATTTATCCACCTGCAGCGGGTAGTAGGCGAGCGACTCGGTGGCGGTGTCGATGGCGGTCAGCCCGCCGCCGACCACCACCACCGGCAGTCGCAGCTGCATGTTGGCGATCGAATCGGGCTTGGCCGCCCCGGTCAGCTGCAGCGCCATCAGGAAATCCGACGCGGCACGCACGCCTCTTGCGAGGCCGCTGGGCATCTCGAGCACGGTTGGCCGTCCCGCTCCGATCGCAAACGCGACATGGTCGAAGCCCATCGCAAAGGCTTCTTCCACGTTCACCGTGCCGCCGAAGCGCACGCCGCCGTGCATGGCGAACTCACGCCTGCGCTCGAGCAGCAGCCGCAGCACCTTCAGCAGGTTCTTGTCCCACCGCACGGTAATGCCGTACTCGGCGACTCCGCCGAAACCCGCCATCACGCGCCGGTCGAGCGCCTCGTAGAGCTCGCGCACGTCCCGGATCGGCTCGAACGGCGCCCGCCTGCCGTCCGTCTCCACGCCTGAGAATTGCGGCGGCAGCGGCTCGATCTTGAGCCCGTCGATACCGACGACCGTATGGCCTTCGTTCATCAGGTAGTGCGAAAGCGCGATGCCTGCCGGTCCCATGCCGGTCACCAGCACCCGCTTGCCGCTTGCCGGCCGCGGATAAGGCGAACGCACGTTGAGCGGATTCCAGCGCGTGAGCAGCGAATAAATCTCGAAACCCCACGGCAGCTCGAGCACGTCCTTGAGACTGCGGGTCTCGGCCTGGGGAATGTTTACCGGCTCCTGCTTCTGGTAGATGCAGGACTTCATGCAGTCGTTGCAGATGCGGTGACCTGTTGCCGCGGCCATCGGATTGTCCACCACGATGATCGCAAGCGCGCCGACCACGTGGCCCTCGGTCTTGGCCTTGTGGAACTCCGATATTTTCTCTTCGAGCGGACATCCCGCGAGCGTCACGCCGAAAGGACTCTTCTTGAACGAGGCGGCGCCGCGCCCGCTCGCCCCTTTCTCGAGCAGCCCCTTGGAGCACGAGTCCTTGCCCTGCTCGTGGCACCAGATGCAGTAGTTCGCCTCGTCGAGCGCGCCCGTGAGATCGGTGCCGGTGTCGGTCAGCTTGAACCCCTCGCGTCGGCGCAGGCGCTCCGGTCCGAAGCTGTGCTCGACGTAGCCGCGCGCGGTATCCGTCCTTGCCGGTACCAGGTGAGCCGGGTCGAGCTTGTGCGGGGCCTTGAAGAGCACGCCGGAGCGGTGCCGGATCCGGCCTTCAGCCGTATGGGCGGCCCACGCCGCATACTGGAGCGCCAGCTCGAGCGCAGCGGCGTTGGCCGCCTCATCCGCCTGCCAGCGCGTCACGTGCCGCGCGAAGGCGAGCTCGGACAGCGGTTCTCCCATCGCGGCTTCGAGCTGGTGCGCCAACGCGGTTGCGTCGAGCTTGTCGGCCGCTTCCGCCTTGTACTTGTGCATGGCTTTGCGCTGCACGAACAGCCGCTTCACGCTATAGATCGGCGCGAGCTCGTGGTGGCGCGCCTGCACGGCGGTCAGTTCCGCCTCGATGCCGAAGACGCGCGCAATGAACGTGTCGAGATGGGGCGCGAGTGCGAGCAGCAGCTCGGATTCCTGCTTCTGTGCGAGCGCAGAGGGCTCGACTCGCGCGCGCACGAGTTGCTCACGCAACACCGCGTCGTCGCGCGCGAGATGGTCGAGAAAGAGCTGGTCGAGCTTCAGCAGGCCTTCGCGATGATAGAGATCGTCGAAAGCGAGGCCCGTGCTCGTGACTGGTATCGGGGTAGCGGCCAATGGCGTGAAAACGGGTCTAAAAGAGAAATTATATCAATTGCTTACGCAGTATTTCATAACCGCGTGTTCTATCCATATGCGGAGCCCGGCCGGCAAGGGGCACTTGGAGGTCGTGCAATAATCAAATGCAGGGAACGGGAAAGAAAAGGTAGCGCCAGCGATGCTCGAAGTCCGCATGACCCAGTGGAAACGCATCCTGCTATGGCTGATGCTGCTCGCTCTCGCCGTCAGTGTGACCTACTTCGGCTTGCGCGCTTATCTCAGCCCCGAGCTGCTTCTTGGTTTCTCGAGCAGTTTCAGCTGCTGAGTCCGTCAGCGCCGCGCTGGCGCACTACGCTCAGCGGCCAGCACGGTATTTGCAATCAGCATCGCGACGGTCATCGGTCCAATGCCGCCGGGCACGGGCGTGATCCACCCCGCCGTCTCGCGCACGCCAGCATAATCCACGTCTCCGGCCAGTTTGCCGTCCGGCAGGCGATTGATGCCGACGTCGATGACCGCCGCGCCCGGCTTTACCATGTCGCGCGTAATGAAGCGCGGCTTGCCGAGGGCGGCAACCAGGATGTCGGCGCGGCGGGTATGCTCCGCAAGGTCGCGGGTGCGGCTATGGCAGATCGTCACCGTCGCTCCGCGAGCCATCAGCATCAGTGCCATCGGCTTGCCGACAATGACGCTGCGTCCCACGACGACGGCCGTGCGTCCATCCGTGCCGATGCCGGCACGCTCCAGCAGCACCATCGCCCCGGCCGGCGTGCATGGCTCGTACGCCGCTCGGCCGGCGAGCAGCGCGCCCAGGCTGACCCAGGTAAGGCCGTCGACATCCTTCTGCGGAGCCACCGACTGCGCAATTTTCTCGGCGTCCAGGTGTGCCGGAAGCGGCAGCTGCAGCAGGATGCCATGGACGGCCGGGTTGCGGTTGAGCTTGTCGACCTCCGCGATCAGCCTTTCCTCGGTACAGCGGGCATCGATCTGGTGTACCTCGGAATAGATGCCAGCCTCGTCGCAGGCTCGCACCTTGTTGCGGAGATAGACCTTCGAGGCGGGATCGTCCCCAACCTGGATAGCAGCGAGCCCAGGTCGCACTCCCGCTTTGCCCAGCGCGGTAATGCGCTCCTTCAGGCCGGCGTAGATCTCGCGGGCCGTAGCGGCTCCATCCAGCACCGCTGCCGGCTTGACTGCAGTCGGGGAAGCCATGTCAGCGTTTGGCGGGCTCCGGAAGGCGCGGTGGCGCGGCTTCCAGCACCTGGAAGAAAATTTCGTCCTGCCGGATCATGCCGAGCTCGCTACGCGCCCGTTCCTCGATCGCTTCCTGCCCTACCTTGAGATCGCGCACTTCCGCCTCGAGCGCGTCGTTACGCACCTGCAGGCCACGGTTGGTGTCGCGTTGCGCCTGAATTTGCTGGTCCACTTCCCATACCCTCAGCCAGCTGCCCTTGCCCAGCCACAGCGGATACTGGATCAGCACGATCAGGGCGGCGAGGGTCAGGGTCAGCACTCTCACGCCGTTCTAGCGCAATTGGTAGAACGCCCCGCGGCCCGGGTAGCTCGCCGTTTCACCCAAATCTTCCTCGATGCGCAGCAGCTGGTTGTACTTGGCCAGCCGGTCGGAGCGGCACAGCGATCCGGTCTTGATCTGCAGCGCATTCGAGGCCACGGCGATGTCGGCAATCGTTGTGTCCTCAGTCTCTCCCGAGCGGTGCGACACGACGCAGGTATAACCCGCGCGCTTGGCCATTTCCATTGCCGCGAAGGTCTCCGTCAGGGTCCCGATCTGGTTGATCTTGACCAGCACGGAGTTCGCGACGCCCTTGTCTATGCCTTGCCGGATGAACTTCGTGTTGGTCACGAACAGATCGTCGCCGACCAGCTGGACCTTCTTGCCGAGACGCTTGGTAAGCAAGCGCCAGCCGTCCCAGTCGTCCTCCGCCATGCCGTCCTCGATGCTGATGATCGGGTACTTCTCGACCCACCCGGACAGGAAATCCACGAACTTCTCGGCATTCATGGAAAGGCCTTCGGCCGCCAGCGTGTATTCGCCGTCCTCGTAGAACTCGGAGCTGGCGCAATCGAGGGCCAGCGCGACCTGCTCCGCCGGGCGGTAGCCGGCGGCCTCGATGGCCTCGAGCACGACCTGGATCGCGGCCTCGTGCTTGGGCAGTCGCGGCGCGAACCCGCCTTCGTCGCCCACGGCAGTGGACAGCCCGCGATCAGTGAGCAACTTCTTCAGCGCGTGGAACACTTCCGCCCCGCAGCGCAATGCCTCGCGGAACGATCCGAAGCCCACGGGCACGATCATGAACTCCTGCATGTCGAGGCTGTTGTCCGAATGCGCTCCGCCGTTGATCACGTTCATCATCGGCACCGGCATGGCCATCGCGCCTGCGCCGCCAAGGTAACGGTGCAGCGGCAGTCCGGATTCTTCCGCGGCTGCTTTGGCCACCGCGAGCGACACGGCAAGGATGGCATTCGCGCCCAGCCGCGACTTGTTCTCAGTGCCGTCGAGGTCGTTCAGCGTCTTGTCGACGAAGCCCTGCTCGGTGGCGTCTACCCCCACGACGGCCTCGCAGATCTCGGTATTGATGTTCTCCACCGCTTTCAGCACGCCCTTGCCACCGTAGCGCGCCTTGTCCCCGTCCCGCAGCTCGACGGCTTCGTGGGTTCCGGTGGAGGCACCGGACGGCACCCCCGCGCGGCCCATCACGCCTGACTCGAGCAGGACATCGGCTTCGACGGTGGGATTGCCCCGAGAATCCAGAATCTCCCTGGCAACTACGTCTACAATCGCGCTCATTGTTGTTCCTGTCTTATGAAATGTTCCCGCTAGGACCTGGACAGCAACTGCTCTTCGAAGCCGCGTTTCTTGACCGTGGCATCGAGGACGCACAGGGTTTCGATCAACTCGCCCATCAGTTTCAGCGGCCAGGAATTCGGCCCGTCGCAAAGCGCCTCATCAGGCTTCGGATGCGTCTCCATGAACACACCCGAAACGCCGGCCGCGACCGCCGCTCGCGCCAGGACGGGGATGTACTCTCGTTGTCCGCCGCTGGCGGTGCCTTGCCCGCCGGGCAGTTGCACCGAATGCGTTGCATCGAAAACCACCGGGCAGCCGGTGTCGCGCATTGCCGCGAGTCCGCGCATGTCGACCACCAGGTTGTTGTAGCCGAAGCTGAAGCCACGCTCGCAGACCATCACTTGCTGATTTCCCGTATCGCGAGCCTTGTCGACAACGTTCTTCATCTCCCACGGCGACAGGAACTGCCCCTTCTTGACGTTCATGGGCTTGCCTTGCTTCGCCACGCTGCGGATGAAGTTGGTCTGGCGGCAGAGGAACGCCGGTGTCTGCAGTACGTCCACCACCGCCGCAACCTCCTGGAGCGGGGTGTCTTCGTGCACGTCGGTCAGGACGGGCACCCCCACTTTCTTCTTGACCGCGGCGAGTATCCTCAATCCCTCTTCCACGCCCGGGCCCCGGTAGCTCTTGCCCGAAGTGCGATTCGCCTTGTCGAATGACCCCTTGAATACGTATGGCATGCGCAGCTTTGCCGTGCGCTCCTTGAGGTATCCGGCGACATCGACGCAGAGCTGCTCGCTTTCCAGCGTGTCGGGACCGGCAATCAGGAAAAGCGGCTGGTCGAGTCCAACCGCGAAGCCACACAGCTTCATCGTGCGCCTCAGGCGATGTTCTTGAGACGTCCGGGGTCCCCGGCGATGCCGGCCTGGTCCGGTTGGACGTTGTTCAGGGCGGCTTGCACGAACGCCTTGAACAGCGGATGGCCGTTGCGCGGGGTCGAGGTGAACTCGGGATGGAACTGGCAGCCGACGAACCAGGGATGCCCCGGCAGCTCGATCATCTCGCACAAGGCGTCCTTGGCCGAGGTCCCGCTGACCCTGAGCCCCGCATTCTTGATCCGGGGCAGGTAGTGGTTGTTGACCTCGTAGCGGTGCCGGTGCCGCTCCATGATGCGGTCCTGCCCGTAGACGCGATGCACGACGCTGTCGGCTTCGAGCAGGCATTCCTGCCCGCCCAGGCGCATGGTCCCGCCGAGATCCGATTTCGTATCGCGGCGTTCGACGCGGCCGTCGCGGTCCTGCCATTCGGTTATCAGCGCGATCACCGGGTGCGGCGTTTCCGGGTCGAACTCGGTGCTGTGCGCGCCGACCAGCCCTGCCACATTGCGCGCATATTCGATCACCGCGAGTTGCATCCCGAGACAGATGCCGAGGTAAGGGATCCCGTTCTCGCGAGCGTAACGGATCGCCTTGATCTTTCCCTCGACGCCACGCTTGCCGAATCCGCCAGGCACCAGGATGGCATCGATCGAGCCAAGCGCGCCGGTGCCGCTCTTTTCGATGTTCTCGGAATCCACGTAATGAATCTTGACCTTGGCCTTGGTGTGTATGCCCGCGTGGATCAACGCCTCGGTCAGCGACTTGTAGGACTCCGTGAGGTCCACGTACTTCCCGACCAGCGCGATATTGACCGTCCGCTGCGGGTTCTCCAGAGCATAGACCAGGCCATCCCAGCTCGAGAGGTTGGCCACGGGCGGATTGAGGCCGAATTTCCGGCACACGATGTCGTCGAGGTTCTGCGCGTGCAGCGCGGCCGGTATCTTGTAGATGCTGTCCACGTCCACGGCCGAGATCACGGCTTCTACCGCGACGTTGGTGAACAACGCGATTTTCCTGCGCTCGTCGTCCGGCAGAGGCCGGTCGGCACGGCACAGCAGAACGTCGGGCTGGATGCCAATCTCGCGCAGCTCCTTCACCGAATGCTGGGTGGGCTTGGTTTTGATCTCTCCTGCGGCGGCGACATATGGCACCAGCGTCAGGTGGATGTAGCAGCAGTTGTCGCGCCCGAGCTCGATCCCCATCTGCCGGATCGCTTCCAGGAACGGCAGCGACTCGATGTCACCGACCGTGCCGCCGATCTCCACGATGGTGATTTGCTCGTCCCCCGCCCCGCGCCGGATGAACTGCTTGATCTCGTCGGTGATGTGGGGAATGACCTGCACCGTCCCGCCGAGGTAGTCGCCGCGGCGCTCCTTCTTGATCACGCTTTCGTAGATCTGGCCGGTGGTGAAGTTGTTGCGCTTCGACATCTTCGCGTGCAGGAAGCGCTCGTAGTGGCCAAGGTCGAGATCGGTCTCGGCACCGTCCTCGGTGACGAAAACCTCGCCGTGCTGGAACGGGCTCATCGTCCCCGGATCCACGTTGAGATACGGGTCGAGCTTGACCATCGAGATCTTGAGGCCGCGGGACTCGAGAATGGCCGCCAGTGAGGCGGCAGCGATGCCTTTGCCCAGGGAGGAAACTACACCACCTGTGACAAAGATGTATTTGGTCATCGCATAAGCCAGCGTTTCGCTATTTTAGCGGGAATCAGCGCGGCGTTCAATGAGTTAGGGCCTTAAGGCCGCGCAGCGACACTGGTCAGGGCTTCTTCGGGGCTGTAGCGCACTCCCGCGCGAGAAAAAGCCAGGTCTCGATGACGGTGTCGGGGTTGAGCGAGAGGCTTTCGATGCCCTCCTCCACCAGCCACTTTGCAAGATCGGGATGATCCGACGGACCTTGCCCGCATATGCCGACGTATTTGCCGGCCTTGCGGCACGACTGGATCGCCAGGTGCAGCATGTGCTTGACGGCCGGGTCGCGCTCGTCGAACTGCTCGGCGATGATGCCCTAATCGCGGTCGAGCCCCAGCGTCAGCTGCGTCATGTCGTTGGAGCCGATGGAAAAGCCGTCGAAGTGCTCGAGGAAGCTGTCTGCCAGGATCGCGTTCGACGGCAGCTCGCACATCATCACGACGCGCAGGCCGTTTTCACCGCGCTTCAGGCCGTTGGCGGCCATCTGTCCGAGCACGCGCTCGGCCTCGCCCACGGTACGCACAAACGGCACCATGATCTCGACGTTGGTGAGGCCCATCTCGTCGCGCACTTTCTTCAGTGCCCGGCATTCGAGCGCGAAGCAGTCCCGGAACGAGGGGTCGACGTAGCGTCCCGCCCCGCGAAAGCCGAGCATGGGGTTCTCTTCCCGCGGCTCATAGCGCGAGCCCCCCGTCAGGCTCGAATATTCGTTCGACTTGAAATCCGACAGCCGCACGATCACCGGCTTGGGCCAGAAGGCAGCGCCCAGCGTGGATACCCCTTCGGCGAGCTTGTCCACGTAAAAGGACACCGGGTCGGGATAGCCCGCGCTGTGCTCCTGCACCGCCACTTTCACGTCCGCCGGAACGTCGGGATAAGCCAGCACGGCACGGGGATGCACGCCGATCATGCGCGCGATGATGAATTCCAGCCGGGCCAGCCCCACCCCCTCGTTAGGCAGGCGCTGGAATTCGAAGGCGAGCTCGGGATTGCCGACGTTCATGGTGATCTTGACCGGCGATTTCGGCATGCTCGAGAGCGACAGGTCGATCACCTCGGTTTCGAGCACGCCGCGATAGACGAAGCCGGTGTCACCTTCAGCGCAGGAAACGGTGACCGGGCGTGCGTCCTTCAATACCTGCGTGGCGTCGCCGCAGCCCACTACCGCCGGGATGCCCAGTTCGCGCGCGATGATGGCCGCGTGGCAGGTACGCCCCCCGCGGTTGGTGACGATGGCGGCCGCGCGCTTCATCACCGGTTCCCAGTCCGGGTCCGTCATGTCGGTGACCAGCACGTCGCCGTCACGCACGCTCGACATTTCCCCGGCGGTTTTCACTATCCGCACTGGTCCGCTGCCGATCTTCTGGCCAATCGCCCGTCCCGTCGCCAGCACTTCCGAGCGCTGCTTGAGACGATAGCGGCGCAGCGTGTCCACCTTCTCGCCCGCTTTCACCGTTTCGGGGCGCGCCTGCAAAACGTAGAGCTTGCCGTCGGCGCCGTCCTTGCCCCACTCGATGTCCATCGGCCGCCCGTAGTGCTGCTCGATGATCATCGCGTAGCGCGCGAGCTCTTCAACTTCGGCGTCGGTGATGGAGAACTGGCGGCGCTCGGCGTCGGGAACATTTACGGTCCTGACTGAATGTCCCGCCTTGGGATCGTCGGCGTAGATCATCTTGATCGCCTTGGAGCCCAGCCCGCGGCGCAGGATCGCCTTCTTCCCGTCCTTGAGCGCGCGCTTGTAGACGTAGAACTCGTCCGGGTTGACCTGCCCCTGCACCACGGTCTCGCCCAGGCCATAGGCCGACGTGATGAAAACGACCTGGTCGAACCCCGACTCGGTGTCTAGCGTGAACATCACCCCGCTTGCGCCGAGGTCGCTGCGCACCATGCGCTGCACGCCGGCCGACAACGCGACGTCTTGGTGCGAGTAGCCCTTGTGCACGCGGTAGGAGATGGCGCGGTCGTTGTAGAGCGACGCGAATACCTGTTTCATGGCGGCGTAGAGATTGTCGAGGCCGCGCACGTTGAGGAAGGTCTCCTGCTGCCCGGCAAACGACGCGTCGGGCAGGTCCTCCGCCGTGGCAGAGGAGCGGACCGCGAACGAGACGCCGTCTCCCGCGCCATCGGCAAGCTTGCCGTACGCGCTGGCGATCTCGTCGCGCAACCGCCCGGGGAATTCCTGGGCGACGATCCAGCCGCGGATTTCTTCGCCCGCCTTCGCCAGAGCCGCCACGTCGTTGACGTTGAGCGTTGCGAGCCGCGATTTGATGCGCTCTTTCAGCCCGCCCTGTGCAAGGAATTCCCGGTAGGCGTCAGCCGTAGTGGCAAAGCCACCCGGCACCCGCACGCCCGCGCCTCCCAGCTGGCTGATCATCTCGCCAAGGGAGGCGTTCTTGCCGCCGACGCCGGCCACGTCCTTCATGCGCAGCGTTGCGAGGTCCAATACCTGGGGGGTGGTCATGCTCATTCCTGCGGGGTGTGGTAATTTGCCAAGGCCGGGAAGCATGTCATTCATTTTACCGGAACATCTCAGTACAACCGCATATGGCCGATCCGAAGCGCACCGCGTTCTTTGTTTCCGACCGCACCGGCATCACGGCCGAGATGCTGGGCCACAGCTTGTTGACCCAGTTCGACGGGGTTCGGTTCAACGAAATTACCCTGCCATTCGTCGATTCCCTCGAAAAAGCGCACGACGTGGTGAAGCAGATCAATGACCAGGGGGCGGCCGACGGAACGCGACCTCTCGTCATCAGTACCCTCGCCCGCACCGAGATCGCGCAGATCATCGGCCAGTCCAGTGCGTTGTTTCTCGACTGTTTCGAGATCTTCATCTTGCCGCTGGAGCAGGAGCTGGGCATCCAGGCCTCCCACGCCATCGGCCGCACCCACAACGTGTCGGATTTTGTCAATTACCACCATCGCATCGAGTCGGTAAACTACACGCTGTCGCATGACGACGGCGTGTCCAATCGTGATCTCAGCGACGCCGACGTCATCTTGGTGGGTGTCTCGCGCTGCGGCAAGACGCCAACCTGCCTCTACCTCGCCATGCAGTTCGGCATCAGCGCAGCCAACTATCCACTCATACCTGAGGATTTCAGCAGCATGCTGCTGCCCTCGCCGCTACGGCAACTGCGCGGCAAGCTCTACGGCCTCACCATCCGTCCCGAGCGGCTCCAGCAGATTCGCACCGAGCGCCGACCCGGCAGCCAGTACGCGACGCTGGCGAATTGCGAGTTCGAAGTGCGCGAGGCCGAAGCGCTGATGCGCCAGGAAGGCATTCCCTACCTCGACGCCACCAGCAAGTCGGTCGAGGAGCTCGCCACGACGATCCTGCACGAAGCAAAGCTGGTGCGGCGCATCTATTGAGTAAGCGGTGAGCGGTAAGCAGTGAGCAGCAAGAACAAACTTACTGCTTACTGCTTACTGCTAACTGTCTTACGCGCTCGAACAGGCACACCGCCACCGCCGCGGCGACGTTGAGCGACTCGGTTTTCCCCGGCATCGGTATGGAGACCTCGGCGTGGGCCGCCGCTCTCAGCTGACGGGACAGTCCCGCTCCCTCGTTGCCAAAGGCAAACGCGATCTTTCCCCTGAGATCGGCGTCGAACAGTGATTGCGGCGCCTTGCGGCTGGCCGCCAGCACCTTTCCTCCGAACATTGCGGCCGCAGTGAGCAAATCCGCCTGTTCGTGTATCCGTAGCATGAAATGAGCGCCCATACCGGCCCGCACTACTCGTGGCGACCAGGCCTGGACGGAATTTTTCGATAACAGCACGTGGCCGACGCCCGCGGCGGCGGCGGCGCGCAGGATCGATCCAAGATTGCCCGGGTCCTGAAGGTCCTCGAGCAGGATGCAGGAGTCCATATCCGCCGGCACGGGCTGCGGCCGCGGAGTCTTCACCACGGCCAGGATTCCCGTCGGGGTCGTCAGCTGCGACAACTGTTTGAACAAGCCGTCGCTGGCTTGCAAGATTTCAGATGAGGAAAAATTCTTAACTATTTGTTTTATCTCATTATTTAGTGAACCGGACTCACTGACTATGATGCGCTCCGGTGCTCCAACGTGGTCGCGATAGGCCTGCACCAGATGAATTCCGTCGAGAACCGTCAGCCCCGCTTTCCTGCGCTCCCGCGACGAATCCACGAGCTCGCGCAATTGCTTGAACTCGGCGTTCGCGCTCGACGAGATCTTCTTCACTCCGGCGTGCTCCGCAGATCCAGCACCAGCCGCACCGGTCCGAACGTGCGCCGGTGCACGATGGAAGCGCCGTGCGCTCGCAGCGCCACGAGGTGATCGGGGGTCGGGTAGCCTTTGTGCTGGTCGAAGCCGTACTGGGGATGCAACACGTGCAGCGCCCGCATCTCCTCGTCGCGCGCGACCTTGGCAAGTATCGACGCCGCCCCGATAGCCACCACGGTGCCGTCGCCCCCTACCACCGCGCGCGACGGCATGCCAAGCGGCGGACAGTGCAGGCCGTCCACCAGGACTCGCTCGGGCACGACCTGGAGCGCCTCCACGGCCCGGCGCATCGCGAGCAAGCTGGCCTGGAGGATATTGATGGCGTCGATTTCCTCCACGCTCGCGCTTGCCACGGTCCAGGCGACCGCGTGCGCGCGGATTTCCCGGGCAAGCTCCTCGCGCCGCTCCGGGGCGAGCGCCTTCGAGTCCGTGATTCCCTTGATGGATTTTCCCGGGCCCAGGATCACGGCGGCGGCGTACACCGGCCCCGCGAGCGGCCCGCGTCCCGCCTCGTCGACGCCGCAAACCAGTTTCATGGCGTGGCCGCCCGCACCAGCGGCAACAGCCCTTCGGCGATACGCTGCGCGCTGTCCTGCTTCAGTTCTTCCGCCATCGCCGCAAAGCGCGATTCGAGCCTGGCCCTCACCGTGCCGTCGAACAGGAGATTCAGCACCGCCTGCGACAGGTTCTCCGCCGTGGCCTCGTCCTGCAGGAACTCGGGCGCCACGAACTCCCCGGACAGGATGTTGGGAAGCCCGACGTAGGGCAGCCGCTTATGGCGCTTCATGAGCTGCCAGGACAGCGGTGGCATGCGATAGGTAATCACCATCGGCCGCCCGACCAGCGCTGCCTCCAGTGTTGCAGTGCCGGAAGCGGCCAGGACCACGTCCGCCGCAGCCATCGCGTCGTGGGCGTGACCAAATAGCAGAGTCATGTTCAGCTCCAGGTTCTCACGGGCGTACAGCGCCACCTCGAACTTCTCCCGGGTCGGCCGATTCACGAGCGGCACGAGGAACTGTACGTCCGGCACGGTAGAGGCAATTTGCGCGGCGGTGTCGACGAACAGGGCGGCCATCTGCTCCAGCTCGCTCACGCGGCTGCCGGGAAGCAGCGCGATGACCCTGGCCGAAATGATAG
>Ga0247825_10000616_pt1 | contig 22736 bp, 16 predicted proteins | sample 13C_Vanillin_Day_FD_194413 | JGI IMG/M metagenome (GOLD analysis project Ga0247825, IMG submission 194413) | Soil microbial communities from agricultural site in Penn Yan, New York, United States - 13C_Vanillin_Day48 | ecosystem: Environmental > Terrestrial > Soil > Agricultural land | place...
CCATCAGGGCGGGGGCGGTGGGCAGGTTGCCGGCGATGGCGGTGAAGTTGAACGGGGTGATGGCGTAGACGAAGCCCTCGAGGGAGCGGTATTCGAGCTTGTTCCACACGCCGGGGGAGGAGATCGGCTGGTCGGCGAGGATCTGCCGGGCGAACTGGACGTTGAAGCGCCAGAAGTCGATCAGTTCGCACGGGGTGTCGATCTCGGCCTGGTACGCGGTCTTGGACTGGCCGAGCATGGTTGCGGCGGCGAGGGTTTCACGCCACGGTCCGGACAGCAGGTCGGCCGCACGGAGGAACACTGCGGCGCGGTCCTCGAAGGACAGTGCCCGCCAGGCCGGGGCAGCGGCGGTCGCGGCTGCAACGGCGTCCTGGATGTCCTGGGCGCCGGCATTGGTGAAGGTGCCCAGGACCGCGGCATGCCGGTGCGGCTGGACGACGTCGATCGCGGGGCCGTTGCCGCGCCGGTGCGCACCGCCGATGACGTTGTGGATCTCGGTGGGGTTGGACCCCAGCTCGGCCAGTTTCGCCTGCAGTCGGGCACGCTCGGGGCTACCCGGGGCGAAGGAGCCCACCGGCTCGTTGATCGGCTGGGGCGTGGTGGTGACGGCGTCCATGGAACCTCCTACGGGGGTGTGGCGGCGAAGGAACCGCCGCTCGAACTAGGTGTAGTCAACACCAGAACAGAGCCGAGATATTGAGCCAACAGGACAAGAAATGCTGATGAAGGTTGTACTGTTGGCTAAACCTGTTCTCACCCTCCGAGCGGAGCGATGTCGGTGCCTTCCGGAAATCGAAGTCCTGCCACGGCAGCCGCGGCGCCCGATCCTTCTGCCGAAACCATCACGCTGCGTGAGCTTCTCCGTGCTCTCGACACCGCGGTCGTCGAGCTGATCGACGCTCCCGCGGGTGACGACGTCGCCGTTGCATCGGTGGCGCTCGTCGACAGCTCCGATCTGACGGTCGAAACCGAATCGCAATCTCCGATGCAGGACTTGTATCTCCATGTGGGGGTTGCGGACGCCGACGCCGTGCGCTGGTTCGACGACGTCTCCGGGCGGGCGCGACGGCACCGGCCGCATGCGGTGATGTCGAAGACGGCGCACGAATCGAGCGCAGTGCAGGCGGCGGCGCACCGTGCCGGCGTCGCCCTCGTGGCGGTGCACCCGAAGGCGCGATGGGATCACGTGTTCCCGCTGGTCCAGCGCATGCTCGACCGGTCTCGCCGCGGGCGTGGCGCACCTGCGGACCCGGATCTGCTCGCCACGGACACTGACCTGTTCGGCCTCGCGCAGATCGTCGCCCAGAACGCCGGGGGGATGGTCTCGATCGAGGACGCCCAGTCGAAGGTGCTCGCATACTCTGCCTCCGACGAAGCGGCGGACGAACTGCGCGCCTTGTCGATCCTCGGCCGTGAGGGCCCACGCGATTACCTGCGGACACTGCAGAAGTGGGGAGTGTTCGACCGGCTCCGGGAAAGCGACGAGGTCATCGACGTGCCCGCGCACGAAGAACTCGCCACCAAGCGGCGCCTGGTGGTCAGCATCCGCCAGTCCACCGAGGACACCTCGACCGCACCGCGGCTTCTCGGTTCGATCTGGGTGCAACAGGGCGACGCACCGTTCAATCCGGATGCGGTGGACGTGTTGCGCGGCGCTTCGGCGATCGCAGCCCGGATCATCTCCCGAAGTCTCAACGCCCCCTCCACCGAGGGGTTGCTGGTCCAACGGTTGTTCGGTGCGCGTGGTGGGGGCGTCGATGTTCCCTCCGTGGCCAGCGCCCTGAACTTGCCGATGAGCGGCGCGGCCGCTGTCGTGGGCTTCGCGCCGACCGGATCGGAGAGCTCGACGGCCACCGGCGAGTTCGCCGGAATGGGCAGCATGCTCCGCCTGCACGCGAGCTCGTTCAGCCGCCATTCGGTCGCCACCGTGATCGGTGATCGCGCCTACGTGCTCCTTCCTCGCTACAAGTCCGCTGCGGGGGTCACCGCGTGGACGCGGCAGCTCGTCGACCAGTTCGAGGCCAAGCGGTCGATCGTGCTGCGGGCCGCGATCGCCGTTCCGGTTCCCGACCTCGCGCAGGTGGCCGCGGCGCGGGTCGAGGTCGACCGGGTTCTCGACGGCACTGCCGCCACGTTCCCGGAGGGACGGGTGACCACGCTCGCCGAATCCCGCACCGCGGTGCTGCTCGGGGAGATCCTCGACCTCGTCGGCGAGCACCCGGAACTGCACGATCCGCGCGTCGATGCGCTGTACGAGTACGACCGCAAGCATGGTTCCAACCTGTGCGAGAGCGCCGAGACCTACCTCGCGGAGCACGGGGACGTTCGTAATGCCGCCGCCGCACTGAGCGTGCATCCCAACACGCTGCGGTACCGGATCCGCCGAGTGGAAGTTATCATCGGGATCGGTCTGCAGGACGCCGCCGACCGGCTGCTGTTCGAACTGCAACTTGCCGTGCACCGGCGCGCGACACCGGAGAAGCCGCCGCAGGGTTGACGCGTTGGTCAGGAGATGACGGCAGACCAGATCTCGTCGACGGAGAGTCCGGAGTCGTCGCTGAGAACAGCTTGGGCGACAAGGAGTTTCCCGGTGTTGACCAGATGAACGCGCATGGCGGCTTCCGCTCCGTCGGGGTCCCCGGCGATGATGGCATCGATGATGGGCGCATGCTCGTCGTCGATGTCGGTGAGTGTTCTGGTCTTGTCGGCGGTATTGGCCCCGAGCAGCCGGGTGGTCTCGCGAAGGGTCTTGACGATCGCGCGGGCTCGGGCGTTGTCGGCGGCGTCGAGAATCAGGTCGTGAAGCCCGAGATCATGATGGGCGAACTCGTGTTCGTCGCCGCCGGCGGCGGCGTCCTGCATCAGGCGTCGTTGCCGCTGCAGTGCATCCGAGAGCATGGGGTCGGCCGCGGCTGCGGCCTTGCGGACCGCGGGTAGTTCGAGGGCCAACCGGACTGCGAAGATCTCCGCGATCTCCTTCGGCTGGGGGAGGAGAATGCGGAAGCCCTGGCGTGCTTCGAACTTGATGACTCCCACTTCTTCCAGGCGCAGTAAAGCGTCCCGCACCGGGGTTCGGGAGATGCCCAGACCCTCGGCGAGTTGGTAGACCGAGTACTTCACTCCCGGTTTCATGCGGCCGTCGTCGATGGCCGCCCGCACCGCCGCGATCGCCTGCTCCATCCGTCGTCCCGCGAACGGGGTGAGCGGTTCGAGTTCGAGCGCTTCGTCTGCCACCCGATCACTGTAACAACACGGGGCTGTTCGTAGCATGCTAGAGGTTGTAGCATGCTACGAATGATCTCCGCTGAATCACTGGCCGCTGAGCTGCGCAGTTCGGGAGTGAGCGACGTTCTCTCCGACGGCACCACCCGCGCTGCCTATTCGTCCGATGCGTCCCTGTACCGGGTGCGACCGCTGGTCGTCGCGCGGCCGCGCCATGCCGACGAGGTGGCGGCCGCCCTCGCGGTGTGCCGCCGAGAGGGCGTGCCGCTGACCTCTCGCGGTGGCGGCACCTCCGTTGCAGGTAACGCTGTCGGGACCGGACTGATTCTCGACTTCAGCCGGCACATGAACCGGGTGCTGTCGATCGACAGGGACGCACAGACCGCCACCGTCGAGCCGGGCACGATTCAGACGGTGCTGCAGCAGGCCGTCGCACCGCAGGGCCTACGATTCGGGCCCGACCCATCGACGTTCACTCGATGCACCATCGGCGGCATGATCGGAAACAATGCCTGCGGTTCGCGCACGCTCGGATACGGCCGGACCTCGGACAACGTGAAGGGCTTGCACGTTCTGACCGGGACCGGGGAGTCGTTGCAACTGGGTTCGGCCGGTGAGGTGACGGCCTCCCCGGCGCTGAGTGCACTACAGCAGGTCACCCGCGCCGGTTTGGCGACCATCCGCACCGAGCTCGGGCAATTCGGCCGTCAGGTGTCCGGATACGCCCTGGAACACCTGTTGCCGGAAAATCGGTTCGACGTGACCCGCATGCTGGTCGGCACGGAGGGCACCCTCGCGGTGGCAACCCGCGCGACGGTCCGCTTGGTGTCCGAGCCCGCCCACCGCGTCCTGGTCGTGCTGGGGTACGCCGACATCGCGTCGGCGGGTGACGCGACCCCGCTGGTGCTGAAGTTCGATCCGACCGCCTGCGAGGGTATCGATTCCCGGATCGTCGACGTGGTGCGCGAGCGCCGCGGTCCGGATGCGGTTCCGCCGTTGCCTGCGGGGGCGGCCTGGTTGTTCGTCGAGGTCGTCGGCGACGACCTCGACGAGACGATCGCCAGGGCCCAGCAGGTCGGACGGGACTGCGGAGCCGTGGACAGCCTCGTCGTCACCGACGAGGGCCGCACGGCCCAGCTGTGGCGGATTCGCGCCGATGGCGCCGGACTCGCCGGCCGCAGTCCTGCCGGCCTTCCCGCACACGCAGGATGGGAGGACGCGGCCGTGCCACCGGCCATGCTGGGCAACTATCTCCGCGACTTCGACGCCCTGATGGACGAATTCGACGTTACCGGCCTGCCGTACGGGCACTTCGGTGACGGATGCATGCACGTGCGCATCGATTGGCCGCTCGACAAGCCCGGCGGGGACCGCATCTTCCGGGACTTCCTGGTCGCGGCGAGCACACTCGTCGCCGGCTACGGCGGATCCCTGTCCGGTGAGCACGGGGACGGCCGCGCCCGCAGCGAACTATTGCCGCTGATGTACTCACCCGACGCGATGAAACTCTTTGCTGCCGTCAAGCACGTCTTCGACCCGGACAACATCCTCAATCCCGGAGTCGTGGTCGACCCCCGCCCGGTCGACGCGGACCTGCGCATTCCCGCAGCCCCACTCCTGCGCCGCAACCTGGCCCTGGCCTATCACCACGACGACGGAGATTTCACCCAGGCGGTGCACCGCTGCACCGGCGTCGGAAAATGCCGGGCCGACAACACCGCCACCGGGGGAGTGATGTGCCCGTCGTATCAGGCGACCCGGGAGGAGAAGGACTCCACCCGCGGCCGCGCGCGCGTGTTGCAGGAGATGATCAACGGCACCGACATCGACGGTGGCTGGCGATCGCCCGAGGTTCACGACGCCCTCGACCTGTGTCTGTCCTGTAAGGGGTGCTCCTCGGACTGCCCTACCGGTGTCGACATGGCCGCGTTCAAATCCGAAGTGCTGCACCAGAGCTACAAGGGCCGCATCCGCCCCGCCTCGCACTACTCGCTGGGATGGCTTCCGCGTTGGGCGAAGATCGCCAGCCACGCGCCCGGTCTGGTCAACGCCACGATGCGCGTTCCCGGCATCGGACCGCTGGCGTTGTCGTCGGCCGGAGTGGACAAGCGCCGCACCATTCCACCGTTCGCGAAGCAGACGTTCCGGTCCTGGTTCAAGGCCACCGAAAACGACCGTGCCACGACCGGTGACCCGGTGCTGCTGTTCGTGGACTCGTTCACCAACTACTTCACCCCCGAGGTCGGGCACGCCACGGTGCAGGTGCTCGAAGCCGCCGGCTACCGGCCGCAATTGACCGACAAGCAGCAGTGCTGCGGACTCACCTGGATCTCCACCGGGCAGCTCACCGCGGCGAAGAAGATCCTCGGCCGCACCGTGGACGCACTGTCCGGTAGCGCCGCGGCCGGAATTCCGATCGTCGGAATGGAGCCGTCCTGCACGGGTGTGCTGCGCTCGGACGCCGCGGAACTGCTCGGTAGGTCGGCGGCCGAACCGGTCGCCGACGCAACCCGTACCCTCGCGGAACTGTTGACGGACCGCGGGTGGGAACCGCCGTCTCTCGAAGGCAAGTCCGTTGTCGCGCAGCCGCACTGCCACCATCATTCGGTGATGGGGTGGAGTCCGGACGCGCAGCTTCTCGAGAAGGCCGGTGCACAGGTTCAGCGGCTGGGCGGATGCTGCGGGTTGGCCGGCAACTTCGGGGTGGAGAAGGGGCATTACGAGGTGTCGGTGGCGGTCGCCGAGCAGCAACTCCTACCCGCCGTGGCCGGGGCGGACGCGGACACCACGATCCTGGCTGACGGCTACTCCTGCCGGACGCAGTTGGCGGATCTGACCGATCGTCGCGGTGACCACTTGGCGCAATTGCTCGCCGCGCAGCTCGACGCCGGTGCTGCGCGCCGACGGGACTGACCCTCGGGGGTGCACACACAAGGGTGGCGGCGGGTGAGACCGTGTATCTGGTCTCACCCGCCGCCACCCGGGGTGTTACTTCGAGGCGGGCCTGGTGACCGGCCCGGGAGCGGGAGCGGAAATGTTGTTCGCGAGCGGGCTCTGCGGGTTGATGCGCCGGCGAAGCCGGTAGGCGATCAACGTCGCGATGAGGGCTCCGACGCTCAGGGAGATCTGCGAGCGGGACGATTCGACGTAGAACATCGACACCAGCACGGCGAGGATGCCGCCGGCAGCGAGGATCGACAGGTAGGGGAACAGCCACATCTTCAGGCGGAGTTGGGCGACCTCTTCTCGGGTCATCAGGCCACGCAGTTTGATCTGCGACATCGCGATCATGAGGTAGACCATCAGGATGGTGGCGCCGGAGGCGTTGAGGAGGAAGGCGAAGACGGTGTCGGGGGAGAGGTAGTCGAGGCCGATGCAGGCGAAGCCGACGAGGGTTGCAAGGAGCAGCGAGTTGCGGGGGACGCCGTGCTTGTCCAGCTTTGCGATGCTCTGTGGCGCATCGCCTTTGTGCGCGAGGGTGAAGAGCATCCGCGAGGAGGTGTAGAGGCCGGAGTTCAGGCAGGAGAGTACGGCGACGAGCACCACAGCGTTCATGATGTCGGGTCCGCCGGGGATGCCCATGTGGGTGAGGGCGTCGACGAACGGCGACTGGCCGACCTTGACGTCGGTCCAGGGCACGATGATGGCGAGCAGCAGCACGGAGCCGATGTAGAAGAACCCGATGCGGGCGATCACGGAATTGGTGGCCTTGGCGACGGCCTTCTCCGGTTCGGCGGATTCGGCGGCGGCGATGGTGGCGATTTCGGGGCCGACCATGGAGAAGACGGCGACGACGACGCCCGAGAGGATGACGGTCCAGCCGTTGGGGGTGAAGCCGCCGTGATCGGTGAGGTTGGAGAAATCGGCGGAATGGCTGGGCCACAGCCCGAAGACGTAGGCGGCACCGAGGGCGAGGAACAGCAGGATCGCGGCGACCTTGATGCCTGCGAACCAGTATTCGAACTCGCCGAAGTTGCGGACCGAGCGGAGGTTCGTGGCGACCATGGCCAACAGCAGGACGACCGCCATCACCCAGGAGGGCAGGTCGATCCAGCGTTGCAGCAGTTTGCCGCCGATGACGGCTTCGGCGCCGACCGCGACGACCCAGAAGAACCAGTACAGCCAGCCGGTGGTGAAGCCGGCCCACCCCCCGAAGGCCTTGCGGGCATAGCCGGCGAACGATCCGGTCGACGGGTTGGTGGTGGCCATTTCGCCGAGCATGCGCATCACGAGGACGATGACGACACCGGTGATGGCGTAGGACACGAATGCTGCGGGGCCGGAGGTGTGCAGCAGGGCGCTCGAACCTACGAAGAGCCCGGCGCCGATGACACCTCCGATCGCGATCATGGTGAGGTGTCGTTGTTTCAGAGACTTCTGCAACGTCTCGGGCGGTTGTTCGAGAGTGGACATCAAACGCTCCAAAGGTCGAGTCGGACACGAGATCGAAAGCGCGAGCTGTGCCCCGGTGGTCGCAGGCGTGATCGGACGCCGCGATACCGTGACGGGTCGGGGACGGAAATGCCGTCCTGGGCCCGGCGAGATGGCGAACTTCCGTTCGTGTGTGATCAACCTAACGGCCCACCACGTAGCATGCTAGGGACATGTGCCAGAACTTTCCGCCCCGTCAGTCAGACACATGTATGGCCGACTCCGAATGATCGCCATAGTTATCGCTCACGAAATACGCTGTTCACGGAGATGGTGAAGTGAATCTCGATGAAGTGGTCACCGAGGTGGCCGAACGTCTGTCGGCATCAGTCGTCCTGGTCGACCGGGCCTTTTCGCTGATCGCTTACAGCACCCAGTTGCCTGGCGTCGACAAAGATCGGGTGCAGTCGATCCTTACCCGCAGTTGCCCGCCGGAGGCGCGCGCGTGGTACGAAAGCTTCGGGATTGCCGATACCACGCGCCCGGTGATCACGCCGGAGAATCCGGATATCGAAGCGTCGTCGCGGATCTGTCTTCCGGCTCGCTACGCAGGCGCGGCATACGGATATCTGTTCGTCCTGGCGGATGAGAACAGCGCCGTGTCCGACGGCGATCTCACCGCCGCAATGTCCCTGGCCGGCCAGGCCGGCGCGCAACTCGCACACACCGCCCGGGGTCGTGACGATATGGCGGTCGCCGTCGCAGACCTCCTCGAAGGCGACCGAAAGGCGTTCGCCCGTGCGATTACTCGCATCGAAGACTCGGGGCTCTTCCCGGACGGCGGCGCGTTGACCGTGCTGGCCGTCGACGGTCTCCTGCCCGCCCCTGGCGCACGCGCTCTGCTGGCACCGATCGGATCGTTGACCGCGGTGATGATCCCTGCCGGCGACGGCGCCGTCGACCCCGTTCGGTCCGTTGCCGAAAGCGGTGCGGGTGCCGGAGCTCTGGTCGGGGTGGGGGGTTCGTACCAGGGGTTGCGGTCTGCCCGCCGAAGCTGGCAGCAAGCCAAACTCGGTGTCCGGGTCGCCCGGCACGACGAATCGATGGGACCGATCGCGTACTGGGAAGAACTCGGCATCTACCGGCTGTCCTCGTGCGGGCCCACCAGCGTCGTCGCCGATGCAGTCCTCACCCCGTCCGTCCGGGCCCTGCTCGACCACCGCAACGTCGACCTGCTCGTCACCGCACAGACTTACCTGGACCAGGCCGGTGACACCGGCGCAACGGCCGGTGTCCTCGGCATTCACCGTCAGACGCTGTACTACCGCCTCGCGAAGATCGAGGAAATCACCGGCCTCGATCTCTCGGTGGGTGCGCAGCGCCTCGAGTTGCATGTCGGCCTCACCCTCGGGCGCTTCATCTTCGAGCACCTCGGAACCGAAGAGGGCCGCAACGGCGAGCAGACCTGACCGCTGCGTCCGATCGGGCGATCAGATCTTCTCGGCAGCCGTCGACGCCGGGTCGACCGCGGCGCGAACGATGTCGGTGATGGCCCGCACCGTAGGCCTGGTCTCCGAGCCGGCGAGGCGTATGAGGACGATTCGCCGACCGATCTCCTGCTCGAGGTCGACGCGGATGATCGGCACCGAACTGTTGAGCCTGATCATCATGTCGGTGACCGGCGCTGCCCCCAGCCCCTTTCCGGCCAGCGCCAGAGACACCGCGGTATCGACGATTTCGTGCCGCACGATCGGCTCGAAACCCTCCTGACGGCAGGCGATGCGGACAGCGCGACCGAACTGGGTCTCCGCGGGAGGCAGAATCCAGTTCCACTCCGCGGCCTCGCGCAGATCGATGGTCCCCTCGGTGCGGATGCCGTAGGCGCCGGAGGAGACGGCGAGCCCGAATCGCTCGCTGCGCAGGGTGATCATCTCGATATCCGGTGTGCGGGGCATCGGTGAATTGGGGTAGTCCAGCCCGAATGCGACGTCGACCTGACCGCGTTGGACGGCGGTGGCGGCGTCGTCGACGTCGAGTTCGCGGCTGCTCAGGGCGAGATGCGGGTACTTGCGCTGCGCTGCGGCCACCACCGGTGGCAACAACGCTGCAGCGGTACTACCGAAGGTGCCGAGAAGAAGAGGCGCAGCGACGTCGTCGTGCACCGCGCGCAGCGCGTCGAGGGCCCTCTGTTCCGCGCTCAAGATTTTCACCGCATGCTCGGCCAGAACGGTGCCGGAATCGGTGAGCACGACATTGCGACCCACCTTGGTGACGAGCCGGGAGCCGACGGCTTTCTCCAAGGCTGCGATCTGCTGCGATACTGCGCCCGCGGTGTACCCGAGTTCCTCGGCGACCGCGACCATCGTTCCACGCCGGGCCAGCTCTCGGAGTGCGACGAGGTGCGCCAAGCTCATATTCATATAGAGATTCTAAACGGTAGTGGCTAACTTTCTTCGCTGGTGCTATTCATTTCCGCGGACCACGATGAACGTGCGGAACGAGACGTCGGACACGTCGGAGCTCTTCTGAGCCGGCCGGCGACCACGATCTCGATCTCACCCGATCCTCATCGACCCTGGAGTTGCACGCCATGCCGATCACCCAGCAGTGGGAACTGCGCGCCGAGTTCGCTCGCCGTCTCTCGCACATGTACGGGAAGGAAGTTCCCGCATACACCACGTTGCTCGAGGTATCGCAGGGCGTCAACGACACCGTGCTGTCGAATCTCGGTGCGAGCGCAGAACGTCTGGGTTCCATTGCCCGGGTCACCGCCGAACGTCACGGAGCCATCCGGGTGGGCACCCCGCAGGAGATGGCCCAGGTCGCCCGCGTGTTCGCGGCCATGGGCATGTACCCGGTCGGGTTCTACGACCTGCGCGAGGCCGCTGCCAGTTCCGTCCCGGTCGTCTCGACGGCTTTCCGTCCGACGGACCCGGACGAACTGGCGCGCAACCCCTTCCGGGTGTTCACCTCCATGCTGGTGCCCTCGGATCGCCGCTTCTTCAGCGCCGATCTGCAGCAACGCCTGGAAAGTTTCCTCGCCAAGCGCAAGCTGTTCACCACCGAACTGCTGGTCCTCGCCGACCGGGCGACCGAGTACCGGGGGCTGAATTCCGGTGACGCGGAGATGTTCCTGACGTTGGCCACAGCGGCATTCAAGCTGTCCACCGAGGCCGTCGACCGCGCCTGGTACCGCGAACTCGAGGAGGTCTCCTCGGTGGCCGCCGATATCGGTGGCGTCACCAGCACACACATCAACCACCTGACCCCTCGCGTGCTCGACATCGACGATCTCTACGCCCGCATGGAGCGTCGCCGGATCGACATGATCGACACGATCCAGGGTCCGCCGCGGTGGGCCGGTCCGGATCTGCTGCTGCGGCAGACCTCGTTCCGGGCTCTCGCCGAACCGCGGGTGTTCCGAGAGGCCGACGGCGCCGTCGAGAAGGGTTCACTGCGAGTGCGTTTCGGTGAGGTCGAGGCCCGCGGTATCGCAGCCACGGTCCGCGGCCGCGAGGTCTACGATCGGTTGACCGTCGAGATCGAGCAGGCGGTCAGGGAGGCGGCCGCGACCGCGCCGGTGTCGGCCGAGGTACGCAACGAGATCGCTGCGGAGCTGTGGAACCAGCAGGTGCCCGCCACCGAACAGGGGCTCGCGCTCCACGATCTGGCGTACTTCACCTACCGGGTCGACAACGACAAGCAACGCAACGGCACGATGCCCGGACGATCGCTACAGGATCTGATCGATCAGGGCTGGGTCCGCCCGGAGCCGATCGTCTACGAGGACTTCCTGCCGAAATCCGCGGCCGGGATCTTCCAGTCCAACCTGACCTCGGACGGACACAAGGACACCACACAGTCGACGACCGATATCGACGCCGCCTGGATGGAAGGAGTTCTGGGCCGCCCACTGCACGACCCGTACACGCTCTACGACGGGATCCGCCGCGCATCCCTCGATCACGTTGCCAACCAATTGGGAATCCGCGGACCCATCGAAGAACCGGCACCCATCGCTACCCAAGGAGTCAAGTAAATGAGCACCGCTGTCGCCGAGACCATCGCCCTTCCCACCACCGACGAACTGCGCACTCTCGCACGCACCAGCCTGCAGCGGTGTGGGGTCGACCCGGCCGTACTCGATACCGCAGGGGTCGAGAACACCATCACCACCCGCTCCCCCGTCACGGGGGAGAGCCTCTTCGACTATCCCGCCGCCGACGCCACCGACGTCGAGGCCGCGATCGATGCCGCCCACGAGGCCTTCCTGCAGTGGCGCACCGTTCCCGGCCCGGTCCGCGGATTCCTGATCAAACGCCTCGGCGAACTGCTCACCGAGCACAAGGAAGACGTCGCCAACCTGATCAGCATCGAGGTCGGCAAGATCCGCTCGGAGGCCCTCGGCGAGGTCCAGGAAATGATCGACATCTGCGACTTCGCGGTCGGTCTGTCCCGGCAGCTCGACGGCCGCACCATGCCCTCGGAGCGTCCCGGACACCGACTGATGGAGACCTGGCACCCGCTCGGTGTCGTCGGTGTCGTCTCGGCGTTCAACTTCCCGGCCGCGGTGTGGTCCTGGAACCTGGCTCTTGCCATCGTCTGCGGTGACTCGGTGATCTGGAAGCCCGCGCAGCTGACCACCCTCACCGCCGCCGCCTGCTCGGCGCTGTTCGACCGTGCCGCAAAAGAATCCGGCGCCCCGGCCAACCTGAATGTCCTCGTCTCGGCGAGTGCCGCCGACACCCAGGCCCTGATCGACAGCCCGAAGGTGCCGTTGATCAGCGCGACCGGTTCCGAGCGGATGGGCGAGCAGATCGCTCCCCGCGTCGCCGCCCGGTTCGGCCGCGCCATCCTCGAGCTCGGCGGAAACAATGCTGCAATCGTCACCCCGTCGGCGGACCTCGACATCGCCACCCGCGGAATCGTCTTCGCCGCCGCCGGCACCGCCGGCCAGCGCTGCACCTCGATGCGCCGCATCATCGTCCACCAGGACATCGCCGACGAGCTGATCGACCGGATCTCCCAGGTCTACGGCCGCCTCCCGATCGGCGACCCGTTCGCCGACGGCACCCTCGTGGGCCCGCTGATCGACGGCAAGTCCCACGCCAACATGACCGCAGCCCTCGACAAGGCTGTCGCGCAGGGCGGCGAGATCCTCGTCGGCGGCAAGCGCCGCCCGAGCAGCGAAAGCTCGTACTACGTCGAGCCGGCGATCGTGCGGATGCCGGCCCAGAGCGAGATCGTCAAGGACGAAACCTTCGCCCCGATCCTCTACGTTCTGACGTACGACACGTTCGAGGAAGCGATCGCCCTGCACAACGACGTCCCGCAGGGTCTGTCGTCGTCGATCTTCACCACCGACCAGCGTGAGGCGGAGCGGTTCATCGCCGCCGACGGTTCGGACTGCGGCATCGTCAACGTCAACATCGGCACGTCCGGCGCCGAGATCGGCGGCGCGTTCGGCGGCGAGAAGACCACCGGCGGCGGCCGCGAATCCGGCTCGGACGCCTGGCGCGCCTACATGCGCCGCGCGACCAACACCATCAACTACTCCCGCGAGCTGCCCCTGGCTCAGGGCGTCAACTTCGGCTGACATCCCCCTATCGAATCGCACGAGGAGCAACGACGATGTTCGAATTGATCGACGAATGGGGTCCGGAGAAGGTCGTGTGTGTCTCCGATGCACGCACCGGCATGCGCGGCGTTCTCGTCATCGACAACACCGCCCGCGGAATGGGCAAGGGCGGCACCCGCATGTCCACCACGGTCAGTGTCGGCGAGGTCGCCAGGCTGGCCCGCAACATGACCTGGAAGTGGGCGGGGGTCGACCTGTTCTACGGCGGGGCCAAGGCCGGCATCTGGGCCGACCCGACTGCCTCCTCCAAGGAGGCGGTCCTGCGTGCCTTCGTCCGGGCACTCCGCAACGAGGTCCCCGAGGAGTACGTCTTCGGGCTCGACGTGGGATTGACCGAGAAGGACGCCGCGATCATGCTCGACGAGGTCGGCGGACGCGGCGGCGCGGTGGGCACCCCCCACGCGCTCGGTGGGCTCCCGTACGACCAGCTCGGGGTCACCGGCCACGGTGTCGCGGAGTCGGCCGACGCCGCCGCGCAGGCCCTCGGCCTGTCCACCGGTTCGCTGAGCGTGTCCATCCAGGGCTTCGGAGCGGTCGGAGCTGCGAGCGCGAAGCGCCTCGCGGAACTCGGGGCCACCATCGTCGCTGTGTCCACCTCGCAGGGCGGCATCCACAACCCGGACGGGCTCGACGTCGCCACCTTGCTCGATCTGCGCGATCAGTACGGTGACGGACTCGTCGACCAGTACTCCGACGCCAAGCCTCTCGCTGCCGGGGAAGAACTCTCGGTGACCGCGGACATCCTGATCCCGGCGGCGTTGCAGGACGTCATCGACGCCGATCTCGCCCGCACGTTGCCGGCCAAGATCGTCGTCGAAGGCGCAAACCTGCCGAGCAGCCCCGAAGCACAGTCGGTGCTGTTCGACCGCGGCGTGACCGTGGTTCCGGATTTCATCGCCAACGCCGGCGGTGTGGTCGCCGCAGCCGTGGCGATGGATGCCCGCTACTCCGGAATCCGCCCCGAACCGGCAGCCGTGTTCGACAACATCTCGAACAAGCTGCGCGCCAGCACCATCGACACCCTCGATGCGTCGAAGGCTCAGGGTCGAACCACCCACGAGGTGGCCCGCACCACCGCCCAGGAGCGCGTGCGCGAAGCCATGGTGCTCCGCGGGCGTTCCCCGCAGAACGCCGCGTTCTAAAAGGTTCGGAACCCCCCACGCGCAACTGTGTGACCCCACTCCGGTCAGTGGGCGCGCGCCATTCCTCCAGGCAAAGTCATCGACCCGGTCGTTCGTCAGGTGTCCCGGAAACCGGTCGGGCATCACATCACTACTCTCGAAGGAAAGAAGAGGACGACATGAGCAAGGAACTTCCCGAACAGGCATCCGTCGTCGTGATCGGCGGCGGCGTCATCGGCGCCAGCATTGCGTTCCACCTCGCCGAATCCGGGGTCTCCGATGTCGTCCTCCTGGAAAAGGACGAGTTGGCCTGCGGCTCGACCTGCAAGGCCGCCGGCGGTGTTCGCGCCTCCTTCAGCAACGAGGCCAACATCGCGATCGGTTTGCGCGGACTCGACGTGTATTCGCGGTTCGCGCAGGAGTACCACCAGGAGATCGACTTCAGCCGCGACGGCTACCTCTACCTCCTCTCGGACCAGACGAACGTCGACATCTTCACCGAGAGCGTCGCGCTGCAGAACCGCCACGGCGTTCCGAGCCGCATGGTCACCCCCGAAGAAGCACAGAAGATTTCGCCGCTCATCAGCACAGACGGACTCCTCGCCGCCTCCTGGTCGCCCCAGGACGGCAAGGCCACGCCCGAATCGGTCGTGATGGGATACGCCGCCGCTGCCCGTCGACACGGCGCCCGCGTCGTCCGCCACTGCGCGGTCACCGACATCGAGAGCACCGGCGGCACCATTACCGCAGTCGTGACCGAACACGGACGCATCAAGACCGACACCGTGGTCTGCGCCGCCGGAGCCTGGTCGGCCGGCATCGGCAACATGCTCGGGGTGAACATCCCCGTCGTTCCCGTCCGCCGACAGATCGCCTTCACCGAGCCGCTGTCCGAGTTGCCCGAATCCTCGCCGTCGCTGACCATCGACTTCCCGTCGAACTTCTACTTCCACCCGGAAGGCAAAGGCCTGCTTCTGGGCTGGTCCGACCCGAACGAGCGCGAGGGATTCAACCTCAAGTTCGAACTCGAGGACTGGCTGATGGGACTGGGCGCCATCGCCGAGACCCGGGTGCCGGCCGTACTGGACTACGGCATCAGCACCGGTTGGGCCGGCCTCTACGAGGTCACCCCCGACCGCAACCAGATCATCGACCGCTCCACCGAGGTCGAAGGCCTGCTCATCGCCACCGGATACTCCGGCCACGGCTTCCTGATGGGCCCGGCGACCGGCGAGATCGTGCGCGACCTCTACCACGGCAAAGAGCCCGGATACGACATCAGCTCGTTCGCCCTGGACCGTTTCGCGCAGGCCGGTATCGGCGCAGGCGAAACAAACATCGTCTGACCCCACCCGTTGCACCGCCCAGCAGAAGACGATCACCTGCCCCTCAGGAGCCGGATTCATGGCCGAACAGATCGATGATCACTTCACCACCACCGTCGCCGCGATGGCCGATACGACACGTCCGGGAGCGAGCGATCACGACCGGCCCGTCGAGACAGCGTCGAGCCTGTCCGTGCAGCAAACCCTGGACCTGTTCGATTCTCAATTAGGCAGTCGGCACCTGGATCTGGTTGCCCGACGGCTTCGCGCGAAGGGCAAGGGCTTCTACACGATCGGATCGTCCGGGCACGAAGGGAACGCCGTCGTCGCGGGAGCCCTCCGGCCGACCGATCCGGCGCTGCTGCACTACCGTTCCGGAGCCTTCTTCCTCGAACGTGCCCGGCAGGTCCGGGGCAGCAACCCGCTGCGCGATGTTCTTCTCGGCGTCGTCGCAGCCACCGAGGAACCGATGTCCGGCGGCCGGCACAAGGTGTTCGGCCGCCACGACCTCAATATCATTCCCCAGACCTCGACGATCGCCTCTCACCTGCCCCGGGCGGTCGGCGTCGCCTTCTCCATCGCCCGCGCCACCAAACTGAACGTGCTCTCCGCGTGGCCCGAGGACGCGGTCGCGGTCTGCAGTTTCGGCGACGCCTCGGCGAATCACTCGACCGCGGTCGGCGCGATCAACACCGCCATCCACTCGGCCTTCCAGGGCCTTCCGCTTCCGCTGTTGGTCGTCTGCGAAGACAACGGCATCGGCATCAGCACCAAGACGCCGAAGGGGTGGATCGCCGCGAACTTCGGCAATCGTGAAGGTCTCGAGTACTTCACGGTCGACGGATCCGACCTCCCGATGGCCTACGCCACCGCGAAGCATGCCGCCGACTGGGTTCGCGGGCACCGCAAGCCGGCGTTCCTGCACCTGCGCACCGTCCGGTTGATGGGTCACGCCGGCTCCGACTTCGAAGCCGCCTATCGCACCACCAGCGAGATCACCGCCGACTTCGACCGGGATCCGGTGCTGTGCACGGCGAAACTCCTCATCGAGCGCGGACACCTGAGCCCCACCGACATCCTCGACCTCTACGAGAACAAGCGCGCCGAAGTCGACGCGCTCGCACAGGAAGTCGGCGAGCTGCCGCAACTCGACAGTCCCGCCGCAGTGATGCGGCCACTGACCGAGGGCCTCGACGAGGCGATCGACGCCGAACCGCGACGGACCTACCCGGCCCGCCGAGCCCAGATCGTCGGATCCCCGCTTCCCGAGGAGGAAGGTCCGCTCACCGTCGCTCTCGCGATCAACCGTGCCCTGCTCGATGTGCTCATCGAGTATCCCGAGGCGCTGGTGTTCGGTGAGGACGTCGCCCGCAAGGGCGGGGTGTACGGGGTGACCCGGGGTCTGATGAAGAAGGCGGGGTCGGCGCGGGTGTTCGACACGCTCCTCGACGAGCAGGCGATCCTGGGTCTCGCGCTGGGCGCGGGGGTGTCCGGACTACTGCCGTTCCCGGAGATCCAGTACCTGGCGTATCTGCACAATGCGGCCGATCAGATCCGCGGGGAGGGTGCGACGTTGCAGTTCTTCTCCGACCGTCAGTACCGCAATCCGATGGTGGTGCGGGTCGCGGGCTACGGGTATCAGAAGGGGTTCGGTGGGCATTTCCACAACGACAACGCCGTCGCCGCGCTGCGCGACATCCCCGGTATCGTCGTGGCGTCGCCGGCGCGCCCCGACGACGCCGCGGCCATGATGCACACGTGCGCGGCGGCCGCGCGGACCGCGGGGGCGCTGTGTGTGTATCTGGAACCCATTGCGCTGTATCACACCCGGGATCTGTACGAGGACGGTGACGAGCGGTGGCTGGCCGCGTATCCGGATCCGGCAAAGCGGACCGAGAACCATGTGCCGATCGGCTCCGCCCGCACGTACGGTGACGGCACCGACCTGACGATCGTCACGTTCGGCAACGGGGTCCGTATGAGTCTGCGGGTCGCGCGCCGTCTCGAACGGGCGAACATCGCCGCGCGTGTGGTGGACATGCGGTGGCTCGCACCGCTGCCTGTCTCGGACATTCTCCGGGAGGCGAACGCCACCGGACGGGTGCTCGTCGTCGACGAAACCCGATCCTCCGGGGGCGTCGCGGAGGGCGTCGTCACCGCCCTGATCGACGAAGGTTTCACCGGCCGTCTCGCGCGGGTAGCCAGTGAGGACAGTTTCATCCCGCTCGGCGATGCCGCCCTCGAGGTCCTGCTCTCCGAAGACACCATCGAGGCCGCGGCGATCAAGTTGGTACAGGTGAGCTGATGGCATTGGTCGGGCCGGAATACTGGGGCGGACTCTCCCCGAAAGAGCGTCGCCAGTACACATGGTTCCACCCCTCGAGTAAGACTGGGACGTAACCTGTCCGAGCACGAACCGACACCTGGAGCAGTTGTGCCCACCTTCGATCCCGGACCGCACGCTGAACCGTTACGTGCCCAGGAATTCAACGGAATCGCAGTGTTCGACGCCAGCGAACACAACCTCGCCCACGTCGATGTGTTCATTCCCCGGGACTGCATCGTCGCGTTCACCGGGGTCTCGGGATCGGGGAAGTCGTCGTTGGCCTTCGGCACCGTTTACGCTGAAGCACAACGGCGGTTCCTCGAGTCCGTCACCCCGTACGCACGCCGGCTGATGGATCAGATCGGAGCGCCCAGGGTTGGGGACATCACCGGGCTTCCACCGGCGGTCGCCTTGCAGCAGGCCCGCGGTCACACCTCCGCCCGATCGTCGGTCGGCACCCTCACCCACATCTCGAACGTGCTGCGGATGCTGTTCTCCCGAGTCGGCACCTACCCGCCGGACGCCCCCGTTCTCGACTCGAACGCGTTCTCGCCCAACACACCCGAAGGCGGATGCCCAGCCTGCCACGGCCTCGGCCGTACCCACGACGTCGATATCGATGCCCTGGTGCCGGACCCGAGCCGAAGTATCCGCGGCGGTGCCGTCGCCGCCTGGCCCGGCGCCTGGCTGGGCAAGAACTACCGCGACATCCTCGACACACTCGGTATCGACGTGGACCGCCCCTGGTCCGAGCTTCCGGAAGACGAGCGCGAGTGGATCCTCACCACCGAGGAACAACCCACGGTCACGGTGTCACCCGTGCGCGACCCGGGCAAGATGGTGCGCGATTACCAGGGGACGTTCTCGAGCGCCCGCACCTACGTTCTTCACACCTTCGCGACGACGAAGAGCGCAACCCAGCGGGCGAAGGTCGCCCGATATCTGGTGTCCCGGCCCTGCAGTGCGTGTAACGGCAAACGGCTGCGCCCCGAGGCGCTGGCCGTACGGTTTGCCGGCCTCGACATCGCCGACGCCACGGAACTGTCACTGGCCGATCTGGCCTCGGTCCTCGACGCCGTCGTCGCATCCCGCGGTTCCGACGCAAGCGACGCAACCGAACGCGCGTCCGCGGCGCTGGTAGACAACCTTCGCGGACGCCTCGCGGGTCTGATCGAACTCGGGCTGGGCTACCTGAGCCTTGCCCGCTCGACCACCACGCTCTCGCCGGGAGAACTTCAGCGCCTGCGGCTGGCCACCCAGCTGCAATCGGGCCTGTTCGGAGTGCTGTACGTCCTCGACGAACCGTCCGCAGGCCTGCATCCCGCCGACACCGAGGCGCTGGTCACCGCCGTGCGCCGGCTACGAGCGGCAGGTAACTCCGTCTTCGTCATCGAACACAACCTCGACGTCGTCCGCGCGGCGGATTGGATCGTCGACGTCGGTCCCGGAGCCGGGGAGCACGGCGGGCGGGTGCTGTACAGCGGCAAGGTGGACGGTCTCGCTCACGTTCCCGAATCCATAACTCGCCGATACCTTTTCGGAACACCTGAGAGTTACCCCGAGCCCGGTCTGCCGAGCAGGTGGATCGAACTCGCCGGCATCACGATGCACAACCTGCGGGATCTGACGGTGCGAATCCCGCTCGGGGTGCTCACCGCGGTCACAGGCGTGTCCGGATCGGGCAAATCCACACTCGTGAGCCGGGTTCTCACCGACGTCGTCGCCCAACACCTCGGCGTCGACAGCGAACCCGTCACCGACACCGGGGGAGACGACGCAGACGACTCCACAGTCGTACTGGCCGAAGAGCGTGAGAACGACACCGAGCCGACGATCGTGGCCGCCCACGGGCTGGGACACATCAACCGGCTGGTGCGTGTGGACCAGACCCCCATCGGGCGGACTCCACGTTCAAATCTTGCCACCTACACCGGACTCTTCGATGTGATCCGGAAACTCTTCGCCGCACACCCCGTTGCCCGTGAACGCGGATACAGCCCGGGCCGATTCTCATTCAATGTCAGTGGCGGCCGTTGCGAGGAATGCGAGGGCGCCGGTTCGATCACCATCGGCATGCTGTTTCTACCCGAGGCCTCCGCGCCGTGCCCGGCGTGCGCGGGCGCACGGTACAACGCGGAGACCCTCGAGGTCCTCGTCGACGGCCGGACGATCGCCGACGTTCTCGCGATGACGGTCGACGACGCGCGCGCGTTCCTGAGTCACGTTCCGGCAGCAGCGAAAAGCCTTGACATGCTGGTCGAAGTCGGTCTCGGATACCTGCGACTCGGCCAATCGGCCACCACCCTGTCCGGTGGGGAGGCGCAACGGGTCAAGCTCGCCAGCGAACTGCAACGCATCCGATCCGGGCACACGCTCTACGTACTGGACGAACCGACCACCGGATTGCACCCCGCCGACGTCGACCGCCTCATGACGGTGTTGCGACGTCTCGTCGCGGCGGGAAACACCGTCGTACTCGTCGAACACGACATGCCGGTCATTGCCTCGGCGGACTGGATGATCGACCTCGGGCCCGGCGGCGGAGACAACGGCGGCCGGATCATCGCCTCGGGGCCACCGATGGTCGTTGCCGAGACGGCCGACTCCGCCACCGCCGCCTACCTCTCCCGGCACCTCGCCGTGTGACGTTGCGTGTGCGGTACCGGTTCAGTGCGCGTGAATTCCGTAGACGGTGACGACGAAGCTGTGGCCCTTGGCGGTGCAGGTGACGTCGCCCATGAACCCTGCGAGACAGGTGGTTCCCCCGTGGGTGATCGTCTTCTGATACATGCTCTGGCTGGTGGCGACCTCGGAGATGTCGGGGTTGCCGCCGGGCAGGGTGAACGGGGTGCCGGGAGGGTAAGTGGGGTGCGCCGGAAGCCAGGGAAGGTCGATGACGACGTGCTGGACGGGTCCCAGCCACGGCAGTCCGAACTCGCCGAGGATCGGGAAGTCCATCGGCAATGGTTGCGGCAGATCGCATCCCACCGAGTCGTCGGGTGCGATCGAGCAGTTGAAGTTCCCCACCCGGAAGTAGACGGGGGTGGGGGAGTCCGCCTCCGCGGGTGTGGCGAACGCGAGGAACGCGGCTGCTGTGGCCGTGAACAGGCCGATGGCTCGCGTCACTGAAGGTTTCATACGAGGTATATAGGCTGGGAGCGGCGGGCGTTAGCTGGATGTGGCATCGGCGGGCGAAGAGCTGACCGTGAGCACTGCCGTGCGAGTTGCCCTGTGGCGGGCGATGCACGTACAGGTCGACGCTGCACCGCACGTTCTCGTCGACGAGAACGGCCAACCGGCCGCGAAGCCTGGAAGCGGAACCGGCTGATCGAGCTGGGCTTCGGTGTTCCCGACTGGCTGCGGCTGGTGCCAGTGGACTTCGAGGCGAGCGAGTCCTGGTCGGAGCAGCTGGTTGCGGCGGGCTTCGATTCTCGCCTGCCTGCGGTCGTCGTCTCCACCGGCGTGACGATGTACCTCACGAAAGACGCCACCGCGGCCACCCTGCGCCAGCTCGCCGGTCTCGCTGCGGGCTCGACGCTGGCGATGGACGTTCCTTCTGTCGACCGAACTTCTCGACGACGCCGATCGCTCCGGGCGTCCGAGAGCGGTGCACGAGCGGCCGGAACACCGTTCATCAGTTTCTACACCCCGGCGGAAATGCTGACCCTGGCCCGCCAGGCAGGCTTCGGTGGCCACTACCTGAGCGCTGTGTCATGTGACGGCACAGCTGGACATTTGTCTAGATGACAGGCGCGGCGCCGTCGGCTAGAACTGGTGAGGCATCGACAGTGACGTGACTCACATTTTGCGTCCGGACGGGATCGTCGGCACACCGGCGGGTCGGCAGCCGATGCACGAGAGCGAAGGAGCATCGCGGAATGATCGAGGACAGCACCGAACTACTGACTCCGACTCCCGGCCCGACACGCCTGATCCCTCGTAGGCGTCCCGACGGACGTGAACTGCTCGGCACGGCGAAGGGAATCCTGATCGCCGGTCGCGGCTGCAGTGACGCCCAGGCGTTCGACGAACTCCTCGACGTTGCCCGGCGTCATCATCTGACCGTCCTCGGCGCTGCCCGGAGCCTGGTCGACCTCGCTGCCGGCCCCTCGCCCCGACGGCGCTCGCCCGAAGCCGCCCGATTCGAAGAGTGGGAGCAGCTGGTCAATCAGCTTCCGCCCCGCCGACACGCACAGGCGAGCTGATGCGACAGGAGTCGAGCCACCCGCGTGAAAGTACAGGGCCGCTCCCGGCCGACGCGATCGTGTGGCCGGAACCGAGCCCGCTCGATTCGTGGTGGAAGCACGTGGTCAACGACCACGCGGCCGCAGTTCCCGAGCGCGAGCCCGTCACCGACGCCGGCAAGTAGCAGACCGCGACAGGCGGGTTCTCCAGGAAGTCTCGCTTCAGCCTCGACTGCGCGGTGCCCGGCAGTGCGAGCCGATCATGCGAGATCGGCTTCGGTGGCGCGTTGGACCCAGGTCGCGAACTTCTCGGAGCCTTCGCGTCCGGCCACGTACCGGCGGACGATCCGCTCGACGTAGTCGGGCACCTCGGTGGCGGGGAGCTTGTGGCCGCGCAATTTGCGCCCGAAGCTCGTGTCCAGCCCGAGGCCGCCGCCGAGATGGACCTGGAAGCCCTCGACCTGGTTGGAATCGGCATCGGTCACGATCATGCCCTTGAGGCCGATGTCGGCGACCTGAATGCGGGCGCACGAGTTGGGGCACCCATTG
>Ga0247825_10000617_pt1 | contig 22724 bp, 16 predicted proteins | sample 13C_Vanillin_Day_FD_194413 | JGI IMG/M metagenome (GOLD analysis project Ga0247825, IMG submission 194413) | Soil microbial communities from agricultural site in Penn Yan, New York, United States - 13C_Vanillin_Day48 | ecosystem: Environmental > Terrestrial > Soil > Agricultural land | place...
ACGCACCACTGTCCGGCTGAGCGCTTGGCGCGTCGTCTCCGCCGTTGCGATCGCCGCGCCAGTGCATGGCGCCGTGGTTCGCCATGCCACGCAGGCTCTGGGTCGCCAGTGGGCCCTTCATCGGATGGAAGCTCGGGTCCTGGCCAAACGTGGGATCGTTGCCGAACTCAGGCAGCCCCGGGACGATGGGATTCGGGTTGCTCCTCACCGCGCCGTCGGGGTTACCGAGATCCCATGCCAGGCTGTCGAAGTCGCCGAAGATGTGGCAGCTCGCGCAGGACGAGTCACCGTGGCTCGAGCTGTTGCGCGCATCGTAGAGGAACCGGCGTCCCTCGATCACGCTTGGCGGCTCGGGGTTGTACAGCGGCACGTGCGCGATCTCCTGCCGGGTGGTTGTGTTGATGATGGAGATGGAGTTGTCAAAGCGCGTCATCGCGTACAGGCGCCTGCGGGCCTCATCCAGCACCATGCCGGTCGGGCCTCCGCCGCTCACCGGGATCTGGTTCGCCGTGCTCGGCACGAAGGTGTCGGTCTCGAGCGCGGCAGTCGAGTAGACGCCGATCTTCGAGGAGCCGAACGCGGCCACGTACAGGGTGGCACCATCCGACGTCACCGCCATCCCAAGCGGCTGCGCGAGGCTCTTCTCGTTCTCGGGGTTGGGGATCGGCGCGCAGCAGGTGCTGTAGTCGATGTGCTTGTTGAGGTGCCGGGGGGCGACTCCCGCGGGGCTCAGCACGGTGATCCGGCTCTCGTGCAGATGCCCCCGAAGGCTGCTGCCAGCGAAGGTGCCCGGCCCCTCGAAGCGCAGATCATTCCGGCCCTGTGTGTTGCTGACGTACACCTTCCCGTTCACCGGGTTGACGGCCATGTTGAACAGGATGGTGCCCACACCGGCGTAGAAGCCGTTCTGCCCCGGGAGCGCAAACGGAGTGTCCGCGCTGGCGGCGATAACGAAGACGTCCTTGTCCGGCAGGGAGAGCTTCACCCGGTTCGTCCACGGGCGGTTGAGCGCGTCCACCCAGTCCTGGCCGTTGTGCTTGAGGATGACCGAGACCTCGGGACGCAGCACCCCCTCGACATTGGTGTCTGGTCCGGGGACGCCGAGAGCAGCCTCGCCCCTATTGGGCACGGCGCTCTCGTGGAGCACGGTGGTGCGGTTGCCAGAGTGAAACGCTGCCGCGTAGACGCGCGAGCCATCAGGTGTCGCTGCGAGCGCCCGAGGCGCGTCACTGAACAGGGTGATGATCGTGAGAGGAGTGCCCCCGAGCGAGGTGCCGAGGTTGTTGGCATCGAAGACCCAGACGTCGGCCCGGCCAACACCCGGCGTGGTGAGCTGCGGATCGAAGGGCGCATTCTGACCCCGATGGGCCGCGGTGATGAAGGCTCGCCGCTTCTGGGGCCCGGCAAAGACGATGTCTCGCGGCTCGTCACCCACGAGCAGCGTCCGCACGACAGCGCCATGGCGCCCATCGTGATCGAACCGGACCACGCTCACGCTGTCGGAGAGGTGATTGACGACCCAGACCTCCTCGTCATTGCGCGCGGCCACCGCGACAGGCTCGAGCCCCACGGGCACCGAGGAGCGATGAACGAGGCCGCTGTTCTCGATCTTGAAGATCTCGATGCGGTTGTCCGGCGTGTTCACGGCGAACAGAAGCCTGCCATTCGGAGAGAGTGCCAGGGGCCGGACTTGCCCGCTCTCGAAGAGAGCGAACGTCGAGGGCGAGGGCGCTCCTTGCGCTGCAGCCAGTCCCGCGACCAAGAGGACTGCAAGCCTTGCCCCCGAAAGCCATCCTCGGACGACCCTCTTCCTGCAAATTTTCACATCCCACCCCACATGTGAATTTTGCATGCCACTGTAGCAAAACCCACTCATTATGTAGAGTAGTAAAAAAAGCAAAATCCTTACGCCAGCGGTTTGAGGGCAATTCCACCCCAAGCAGCGGCGAAGGATTTTACTGTAAGTCTATTGGTAGGATTTGGACTGACCCGCCTTAAGCGCGAGCTGTGCGATCCCAGGCCGCCTTCTGCGCGTTGCGTAGGAACCGCCAGAAGCCCACCACGATGGCCAGGTTCATCGTCACGAAGTAGTACGCCACGGAGGCGCTCCGGCGCCCCGTCCCCTTCAGCACGCCCGCCTTCCCCAGGTAGGCCAGCGCGTAGAACATGGCCTGCGTGAAGAGCGTCAGCCGGTAGAACACGCTGTCCAGCAGGAACAGGTTGGCCAGCAGCGCCACCGCCATCAGCGCCGGCGCGCACCAGCGCAGCAGCTTGTGCGACCAGAAGGCGAACGCGGGGAAGCCCGCCGTGGGCAGCAGCAGCCCCGGCACCATGCGCAGGCTCTGGAAGTTTCCCGCGGCGATGCGCGCCCGCCGCCCGAACTCCTTGCCGTAGTCCTCCGTCGTCTCCTCGTGCGCCAGCGCCCCAGCCTCGTAGACGACCTTGTAGCCCTGCTCGAGGATCCGCAGCGGGATGACGAAGTCATCCACGATGGTGGACGGCGGCAGCTGCGTGAAGAGCCGCCGGCGGATGGCGTACAGCCCGCCGTTGGCGCCCACCACAGCGCCCCGCTTGCCCTCGTAGAACTTGATGAGCGACTCGTAGCTCCAGTAGGCGCTCTCCTCGTAGTCCTTCTTCGTCGGGTTGTAGAGCCGCAGCTTGCCGCAGACCGCGCCCACGTCCGGATCCTCGAAGTGACGTACCAGCGCCTGGATGGCCTCAGGCTCGATCATCGTGTTCGCATCCGAGAGGACGATGATGTCCCCCTGGGCCGCGGGGATGCAGCGGTTGAGCACCGTCGTCTTCCCCGCGCGCGGCGCCGGTGACAACCGCACCCGCCGATCCGCGCACGCCCGGACGATGTCATCCGTGCCATCCGTCGAGCCGTCCGAGCCGATCACCACCTCGAAGCGGTCCGCCGGGTAGTCCAGCGCCAAGCTGTTCTCCAACTTCTGCCGGATGCAGCTCGCCTCGTTGTAGGCGGCCACGACCAGGCTCACCGTGGGCAACGACCCGGGCCTGTGCTCCAGGTGACGGTTCTCACCCGAGCGCATCCCACGGAGGTTGTGGAACACTTGTGCCACACCCTCGATGGCGAACAGACACAGTGGGTAGAAAAAGTACGTGTGCAGCAGCAGCAGGGCCGCACACCAGAAGAAGACCTCCGCCATCACCCTCGCCTCCGTGTTCCCAGTGCCTTGGACTCAAGGAGGGACAGCAAGGAGCGTGCCGGAGCTGCCAGCGGCTACCTCCTGTGAACCAGGGGGGCTGGGCCTCATGGCTCAGCGTATGACGCTGAACTTTCTCCTGTATTGAGAGGGAGGACAGGCTGAAATCTGCTCAGGGCGTAGGCGAGGCCGCGGCGGCGGCCCCCTGCTGGAGCTTGCGAGCAAGCGTGTGGTTCGGGTTGAGCGCCACCACGGTATCGAGCAAGGTCCGAGCCGAGTCCGGGTCGTTCTGCCGCAGTGCGAGCCGGGCGCCCAGCACGTAGGCGCGGAAGAAGGTCTTGTCCTGCTGGCGCACCTGGGCCAGCTCATCGGCCAGCGGAGGTAGCGCGTTCACTGGGGACGGAGCGTTGAGGCCGTACTCAACGCGCGTGACGACGCTCCAGAGTCGCGGCGACTCCACCTTGTCCAACCGGTCCGCCAGGATGATCGCCTGGGGGTTGCCCAGGACGCCCTCGTAGACAGCCTGAGCCTTGTACCGAGCCACCACATCGGATGACGGCTCCGTCTCCGGAGCAGCGCGGATGAAGGTGAGCGGAGCCTGGAGCTGCGTTGTCAGCCCTGCGATAGCGGCGTCCAAAGGCTGCCGCTGCGCATTGAGGGCTCTCAGCTCCTCCTTGCGTATTCTGATGCGGCCCTCCCAGTCGGCCGTGGACTTTGCCAGCGACAGGGCGTCCATCTCCTTCTCGAGCCGCTTCTCCTCCAGGTTGATCAGCTCGAGCTCCGCCTTCACGTCATCGAGCTGAAGCGAGAGCGCCACCACCAGCTCCGCTTGAGCCTCTGTGAATTTCGGATGCTTCTCCACCAACGAGCGGAGCAACGCGATGGCCTGCTCCCGGGCTGGCGCGTCGTCCCGCCGCAGCAGGCTCACCGCCTGGTCCCTGGCGGTGAGCGCCTCGGCCGGCAGCTCCGAGCCCTGGTTGCGCCAGACGGGGTATGAGAGCCAGGCGGTCAGCCCCACCGCCACCAAGGCTCCCAGGATGAGCAGGACTCGCTCCCACCCGCCTCCTCCCGAGGTCTCCTTCGCGGCTGGCTTCGGGCTCTCGGCGCCGCCATGCGCGAGCATCTCGGGTGGCAGCTCGATCGGAGCGCTCCGCTGCGAAGCGGCGAAGGCCCCGCTCCGGCCGACGGCAGGCTCTGGCGAGAACGGAGGGAGTGCGCCTCCTGGCAGCTCCGCAGGCTCTTCAGGCAGCTCGATGGAGGGAGCGGGCGGCACGACGGAGGGACGCTCGCTCGTAACACTCCGGGGTGGAGCGGGCGCGGGCCCGGGCTCAGCCATCCACGGCGCGGGAGCACTGTCAGACGAGGGAGGAGGATCGGCACTCTCCACGGCCCTGCGGGCGGCCTGGACCTCCGCTGCGCCAAAGGTCTGGGTCGTGGCAATGGTGGGCTGAGGGGGCGGAACGGAGGCAGCACCAAAGACCTGCGTCGTCGCCACCGAGGGCGCCTTCGCGGCCACAGCGGCGGCGCCAAACACCTGCGTGGTGGCCGGAGACGGCGGCTGCGGCTGCGGAATCGACGCCGCGCCAAACACCTGTGTCGTTGCGGGCGAAGGGGCCTTCGGAGCCATAGCTGGGGCGCCGAACACTTGCGTCGTGGTGGCCGGAGATGACGGCGGCTGCTGCGGAACCGAGGCCGCGCCGAACACCTGCGTCGTGGTGGCCGGAGACGACGGCGGCTGCTGCGGAATCGACGCCGCGCCAAACACCTGCGTCGTCGCCACCGAGGGAGCCTTACCGGGGATCGAGGGCGCCCCGAACACCTGCGTGTTGGCTGCCGCAGGCAAAGGCTGAGGTGCGGCGCCGAACACCTGGGTCTTCCCAAGGGGGGGCAAGGACGTGCCCTGGGGCTGGGTGCCAGGGCCGCCAGGCTTCGAAGGCACCGCGTAGGGACTCCCGAAGACCCGGGTCGTCGTCCCGACAGCCGGGCGAGGCGCCTCCCCGGCCTTGGAAGCAGGACCTGCTTGAGGGCCTTGCGCCTGGTTCGGGACGACGACTTCCCCGGTGGGCATGGCCGTGAAGACGAAGCCGCAGCGCGTGCACTGCACCGAGGCCCCCGAGGGCGGCAAGAGCCGGGGGTCGAGGTCGTACTGCATCGAGCACTGGGGGCAGGCGATCTGCACGCTCCGTGCTTACCACACGCCGCCGGGGGACGGCGCCTCTCGTAGCTCTGTCATGGCCCGGAGGGTGTCCAGCTTGGCCCCCCCTACACCAGGCACGGCGTCCACCTCGGCCCAGTTGGAGAAGCGCCCCTGGGCCTCGCGGGCCTCTACCAGCTTGCGCGCCAGCGAGCGGCCGACCCCAGGCAGCCGGGCCAGCTCCTCCTCGGAGGCGGAGTTGAGATCCAGCTTCAGCCCCAGCGCCAGGGCCTGCGCTGCGGTAGGCAGGTCGCCCTCTCCACAGACGGCCACGCCCTCCCGGAACCGCACCGCCGCGGGCTCGCAGTTCAGCGCCGGGGTGGGGCTCGGCCACCGCCACCGAGCCACTCCTCCCACGGCCAGCAGCCCGAGGGCCGCGACGGCCAGCGAGCCCGTGCGGTTCACGCTCAGCTCTTCAGCGGGACGGACTCGGACACTCCCTCGGAGGAGGGCTTGTCCAGGCCGAACGCCGTGTGCAGTTCGCGCACCGCCAGCTCCGTGTAGTTGGAGTGGATCACGCACGACACCTTGATCTCCGAGGTGGAGATCATCTGCACGTTGATGCCCGCGCCCGCCAGCACCTTGAACATCTTCGCCGCCACACCCGAGTGGTTGCGCATGCCCACGCCGACAATGGAGACCTTGGAGATCTGCTCATCCATCTCCACGTCCTCGGGCTTGATCTTGATGGCCTTGGCGATCTTCTTCACCACATCCTTCGCCTTGACGAGGTCCGCCTTGCCCACGGTGAACGTCAAGTCCGTGCGGCCGTCCTTGGAGACGTTCTGGACGATGAGATCGACGATGATGTTCTTCTCATCGAGCGCGCCGAAGATCTTCGCGGCCACGCCGGGCACGTCCGGCACGCCGCGGATGGCGATCTTCGCCTCGTTCTTGTCATAGGCAATCCCGCTGACCACCACGTCTTCCATCGAAGGATCCTCCTCACACACCAGCGTGCCCGGGTCGTCCGTGAAGGACGACTTCACCCAGAGCGGCACCTTGTACTTCATCGCGAACTCGACCGAGCGGATCTGCAGCACCTTGGCGCCCACGCTGGCCAGCTCGAGCATCTCCTCGTAGGAGATGCGCTCCAGCTTGCGCGCCGCGGGGGCCACGTTGGGGTCGGTGGTGTAGACGCCGTCCACGTCCGTGTAGATCTCGCAGGCATCCGCCTTGAGCGCAGCGGCCAGGGCCACCGCCGTGGTGTCGGAGCCACCGCGGCCCAGCGTGGTGACGTTGCCGTCCTCGTCCACGCCCTGGAAGCCCGCCACGACGACGATGTGCTTCTTCTTCAAGGCGGAGCGGATCTTCTCCGAGTCGATGCTCTTGATGCGGGCCTTGGAGAAGGCGCTGTCGGTGGTGATGGCGACCTGGTGGCCCATGAAGCTGACGGCCTTCTTCTTGTGGGCCTGGATGGCCAGGGACACGAGGCCGATGGTGACCTGCTCGCCAGTGGACGCGACCACGTCCTGCTCGCGCTCGTTGGGACGGTCCGTGATCTGCGACACCAGCTTGAGCAGTCGATTGGTCTCACCGGACATGGCCGAGACGACGACCACGACGTCATTGCCAGCCTTCTGGGCCGCGATGCAGCGGCGAGCCACGTTCTTGATGCGCTCGACGTCGCCGACCGAGGTTCCGCCGTACTTCTGGACGATGAGTGCCAAGGTGCTTGAACCCCTCTCTGCTTGACGGGCGGACCCTATTGGGCGCATCCCCTGCTGTCAAAGCCCTCGTGATACACCCTGCGTGCGGCTGTCCCAGTGCCCGGTTTCGGCTACGGTGCGCGCCTCTTCGTTGGAGCTCTCATGTCCTTGCCCCGTCTGTTGATTGATGGAGACACCCTGAAGCTGGAGGAGATCCTCCAGGTGGCTCGCCATGCCGTGAAGGTGGAGCTGTCCCCCGAGGCCGCAGCCCGGGTCCGCGCCTCTCGCGCCCTGGTGGAGAAGGTGGCTGCTGGGGACGAGCCCTCGTACGGCATCAACACCGGCTTTGGCACGCTGGCCGAGGTGCGGATCGACAAGAAGGATCTGCGCGAGTTGCAGCGCAACCTCATCCTCTCGCACGCCGCGGGGGTAGGCTCGCCGCTGCCGTTGCCGGAGGCCCGCGCGCTTCTGCTGCTGCGGTGCAACGTGCTGGCCAAGGGCTACTCGGGCATCCGCTCGGAGACGCTGGCGCTGGCGCTCGAGATGCTGAACCGGGACGTGGTGCCGGTGGTGCCCGAGCGGGGCAGCGTGGGGGCCTCTGGGGACCTGGCGCCCCTGGCGCACCTGGCGCTGGTGTTCATCGGCGAGGGCGAGGCGTTCTATCAGGGCGAGCGGCTGCCGGCCCGGCAGGCGTTGGAGCGGGCGGGTTTGCAGCCGGTGGTGCTGGAGGCGAAGGAGGGCCTGGCGCTGGTGAATGGCACCCAGGCCATGTGCGCGGTGGGGACCCTGCTCCAGCTGCGCGCCGAGATGCTGGCGGATCTGGCGGACGTGGCGGGGGCGATGACGTTGGAGGGGCTGCTGGGGAGCCACAAGCCCTTCATCCCGGAGATCCACGAGGTGCGGGCGCACCCGGGCCAGAAGGCGTGCGCGGCGCACCTGCGCAAGCTGCTGGCGGCCAGCGATCTGGTGGAGACGCACGTGAACTGCAGCAAGGTGCAGGATCCGTACAGCCTGCGCTGCATGCCACAAGTGCACGGCGCGGCGCGCGAGGGGCTCTCGTTCGCGCGACGCATCCTGGAGGTAGAGGTGAACAGCGCCACGGACAACCCGCTGGTGTTCGTGGACTCGGAGCGGATCGTCTCGGGCGGCAACTTCCACGGGCAGCCGATCTCCCTGGCGCTGGACGTGGCGGCCATGGCGTTGACGCAGCTGTCGGCGATCAGCGAGCGACGGGTGGAGCAGCTCGTGAACCCGTCGTTGTCGGGTCTACCGCCGTTCCTGGCGAAGAACTCAGGGCTCAACTCGGGGTTCATGATCGGGCAGGTGACGAGCGCGGCGCTGGTGGCCGAGTCGCGAGTACTGAGCCACCCGGCTTCGGTGGACTCCATCCCCTCCTCCGCGGGCCGGGAGGATCACGTGTCGATGGGGATGACCGCGGCGCTCAAGGCGCGGCAGGTGGCTGAGTTCACCCGCTCGTGCCTGGCCATTGAGATGCTGGTGGCGGCGCAGGCGCTGGACTACCGCCAGCCGGTGAAGGCAGGCCGAGGCCCGCAGGCGGCGTACGAGCTCATTCGCAGCAAGGTGCCCACGATGGACAAGGACCGCGAGCTGCACAGGGACATCGCGACCGTGAGCGCTCTCATCGACTCGGGCGAGCTGCTGGAGACGGTCAGGGCCGCCGTGTAGCGGCCCCGAACCTCGATCCGTTACTGCGCGGCGGGCGCGCCGATGGCCACCGGACGCACCTGGGAGACCGCCACGCCCTTGAGCCGCAGCGGCAGGATCATCGTGCAGGAGGTCCACACCTTGTCCGCCGCCAGCTCCGCCAGGTGGGCGTTCTCCACATGGTAGATGCCTGACTGCGCCAGGTTCTGGTGGTGGATCGCCAAGGGCAGCCCCGGCGGTGTGCCCTCGGCCGGCGCGGCCTTGCCCTGAAACTGCCCGTCCACGACCGGATCGAGGAACGGAGCGTCAAGCGCCAGAGCCGTCACCGCCTTCTCTCCGATGTACTTCGCCGCGTCATACGAGAGCCCAGGCCCCTGCTTGTAGTACCCCTTTCCTCCCTCTGGATCCGCCCAGTTCTCCTCCCAGCCTGTGTAGATGTAGAGCACGTCTCCAGGCAGCAGCCCACGCCAGCCCAGCCCCTGCGCCTGGAGCATTCCGTCGATATCCTTCGCGGTGATCAGCTGGCCCGCCTTCAAGGGCTGCCCCTGCCCCAGGTAGCTGCGCGCATCCAGCAGCACCGCCTCGGTGATGAGCGGCGGCACCCTCTCCATCCCAAACTTCAGCAGCGGCGAGTCCGGTGTGGGCTTCACATCCTTCTGCGCGTGCCCTCCGTAGTACTGGACCGCATCCATCGGGTACTCGCCCTGCCCATTCCAGGGCTCGGGCAGCACGCCGAAGTGGCCAAGTCCATCGAACTGCGTGCCCTGGTTGCCCGGATCTCCCTGGCCGAGGCTCTCGCCGTTGACCGCGTGGCGCGCGCCCGGGAAGCCCGTCGTCGGCCGATACTGGTAGCTGATCGGCGGCGCGAACGGCGACATCGGCATGGTGTTCGAGGACACCTGCGCCAGCTCGTACACCTTCGCGTTGGGATCGTTCATGTGCCAGGCGCAGCGCCCCCACGTCCCACGGCCCTGCGTGTTGGCCATGCCTCGATCATCCCCTGCGGGCCACGGGGGCGCCGGTACCTGCGCGCGCGTGCGCTCCACCATGACCTGTTGCGACTCTCGCCCTGCTCCGCCCGCCGTCGCGCAAGCCACGTTCATCCCTAGTCCAAACAACGCCATCATCTTCAGTGTGTTCTTCATGGTTTGATCTCCAGTGCGCACTGCGAGCCGGGACAAGCCACGGCGATGCGCTATGCGGCCACGCGCCCCAGCGCATTCGACACCACCGTCTGCGTCCCGGTGAGCGACAGCGGGTTGTGGCGCACTGCCGTCTTCTCCAACTCCACGCCGTTCTGCACCCACCAGTGCGCGGCGTCCTCCTCCGTCCACCGGCCAGCGTCCGCGCACAGCTCCAGCGCGATCCGCAGCTCGCGCGCACTGGCGAAGCGGGACTCCGGGCGCTTCTCCAGGCAGCGGAGGATGACGCCGCACAGATCATCCGGCAGCTCGCGCCCCAGCCGGGCGGAAGGTGGCTCCGGCGGCGTGTTCACGTGGTGAGCGCAAATCTCAGAGGCGGTCTGGCCCTGGAAGACATGGCCGCCTGTGAGCAGCGCATAGGCCACCGCACCCAGCGAATAGAGATCCGCGCGCCCGTCCACCTTGGTGGGCTCCATGATGGCCTCGGGCGCCAGGTAGTGTGGAGTGCCGACCACCGCGTGGGCCTGGCCGGTGCCCCCCTCCTCGGAGGCGCCGAGCTGCTTGACCAGACCGAAGTCCAGCACCTTCACCAGATCTGGCACCCCTCGGCGGCGGCAGAGAAAGAGATTGGCCGGCTTGATGTCGCGGTGGAGCAGCCCCAGCCCATGCGCCTCCTCCAGCGCCCCGCACACCTGACGAAGGATGTGGATGACGCGCGCGGGTGACTGGGCCCCAGCCGCGGCCAGCAGCCGCTCCAGGTCCATGCCCTCCAGGTACTCCATGACGTAGTAGAAGTGCCCCTCGGCGGTGCGGCCGTAGTCGTAGATGGCGATGGTGTTGGGGTGGGTGAGCTGGCTGGTGAGCTGCACCTCGCTCTGGAAGCGCTCCAGGCCCCGGCCGTCCGCGTTGGCGCGCAGCAGCTTGATGGCCGTGCGGCGGCGCATCATGGCGTGGCTGGCCAGGTACACATCCCCCATGGCTCCCGCGCCCAGCAGTTCCAGCAAGGTGTACTGGCCCAGCTTGCGCGCGTCCCGCACCTGCTTGCGCAGGCCATAGATCACCTTGGTGACCAGGCTGGCCATGATGACGGCAATGGCGCTCCACAGCGCCGCCTCCAGCGCGGGCACGAGATAACCGTCGGTCACCTTGCTCCGCATGAGAGCGAGGAGGAACGCGTCCGGGACTACGCCAGCCAGGGAGATCCAGAACGTCCGGCGCACGGTGGTGGGGACGATCACGGCCCGCGAGATGAGCGCGGCGTTGCTGCCCAACATCAGTGAGTGGGAGTCGTTATCAACATATGCATCGATCTTCAGCAGATAGAGCGCGAACAGCAGTCCCACGCCCTCCAGCAGGCGCAAAAGCCGCGCGGATCGAGGCCCTCCGCAGCATGTCTGCCAGAAGCCGAATGCGATCACCACGGCTGCCAGATGGAACGTATACCCAGGCGAGGTGAGGCTCTCCAGCCACGGCTTGCCCTCCAACTGGGGCACGAGGAGGCTGGTGATGGCGTAGAAGCCGGCGGACAGCAGGAAGAGCGTCTTGAACAGGAACATCATCCGCTCTTGCAGGAACGCCCGCTCGTCTTCCGAGGGGGACGCACCGCCGAGCGTGGCCGTGGTCTGAAGCTGCGAGAACTCTGGCCCGAGATGCATCATCCAGGTGAGTGTTCTAGCACTCCTGGTGATGACCCGGTTGCCTTCCAGCCACAGCAGATCTGTACCGCCGTAGCAGGTTGTCCTCACATGCGTGACCCAGCAGGCAATGCCGCATCCCGCCATGCACTGCCTGGGCGCTCCTATCTATCCATCGAAGCGGATGATGTGCTCCACGCGCCAGGTGCCTGCAGGCTCGACCGGCCGCAGCAGCATCAGCCTGGCGCTCTTGCCCACCGAGATCGCGCACTCGCGCCGGGGAGGCAGGGATACGGTGTCCCCCTCCTTGACGTCCGCGGCTGGCAGCGGCACCGCCGTGAGCCCCTGGGCCTCCATGGTCTCGGTGGCCCCGAACACGCGCAGGTCGCCCAGTTCCGCGATCAGCCCCAGGAATCCAGCGCGAGGCGTCCCCTCACTCACGCGCACGGCCGGGCTGACCGCCACGCCGATGTCAGCGACGAAGGCCTCCCCTGCTTCACCGAAGACGCTGGCGCTCTTCACGATCGTGTGGAGCAGCCCTTTGGAGTCGTTCAGCGGGATCGAGTCGTAACGCTCCAGGCTGGCCTGCTCCGCGCGGCCGCTCGCGAGCGCCTCGAGCGCGGAGACCAGGGCCACGAAGTTCAGCCGCAGCAGCGGGCCGTCGGAGTCGAGCGCAGGCCACGGCCCCGTCTCGATCAACACGGAGGGCGTGCCCCAGCGGCCCATGTTGTCTCCGAAGGCCCGGGGCTCAAATGCATCGCTGTAGCGCCCGAGCTGCCCGGGAATGAGTGGCTCCAAGGCGTCCCGGATCACCGCGCACACCCTCTTGGCGAGTACCCGTCCCGGGTTGTCGCTCCGCGCCTCGTCGAAGGCCGGCGCGAGCAGCGAGATCGAGGCGGGCTTGCCGCTCTTGCTCACCGCGGTGCGCCAGTCCTGGTTGTGGAGGTTGAAGCCCAGCGAGGGCTGGAGCCGATCGCGCAGCGCCTTGAGCGTCCGCCCCTCGGGAGTCTGCAACATCAGCGCGTCCCGGTTGATGTCGATGCCCTGAGCGTTGACGCGCTGGAAGCGCTCGGCGCCATCGGGGTTGAGCATGGGCACGGCGTGCAGCGTGAGCGCGGAGAGCAACCCCTCCACCTGGGGCTCGCGGCGGTAGCGCCGCAGGTACTCGAAGATCTCGAACAGCGCCGTAGTGGCGGTGGGCTCATCGCCGTGCATCTGAGACCAGAGGAGCACGGACCGAGGCCCCTTCCCCACCTGCACGTGGTGGATCGCGCGCCCTTCCACCGAGCGCCCCACCTCCTCCACGCGGAACAGCTCCGGCGCGGACTCCTGGAGCCGCCGCAGCCACGCCACGACCTGGGCATGGCGGACAAGAGGGAGAGGCGGACGCTCCTGGAGGCGGACTTCGTCCCAGAGCGCGGCGAGCGTGGCGGGGGGGCTGATCTCGGTCATGAGCCGGGGGGGCGCGAATCTTCCGCACAGGAGGGTAGGCACCAGGGAGCGGGATTTGCTATGGGCTATCGGGCCCGGTGCCCTTTCTTTTGCGCTGCAAGTTTTCCCGAACACAGTCGCTCGCCGGAGTGCGAGCGGGAGGCAACAACCGATGAAGCTGTTCAATCCAGCCGTGGCCGTAGCGCTGCTGACTTTCGTGTCCGCCTGCAAGGAGGTGGATCGCGTCGAGGTGGAGCCCAAGTCGGTGACGTTCACGGAGGCGGGCAAGAAGGAGTTGCTGAAGCCCACGGCCTTCACGAAGGATGGCAAGCCCGTGGAGGGCGTGAAGTTCGACTTCGCCTCGACCGATCCGAATGTGGCCACGGTGGACGCCAACGGCGCCGTCATCGCGGTGAAGAGCGGCTCGGCCAGCGTGGACGTCAAGACCGGCGAGAAGAGCGCGAAGGTGGCGGTGGAGGTGAGCATCCCCGCGGCCATCTCGGTGAAGGGCCCTATCAACCTGACGGGGCTGGGCTCGACGGCGACGGTCGATGCGACGGTGCAGGATGACGCGGGCCGCACGGTGAAGGACGCGCAGGTGGAGCTCGCGAGCGCTGATCCCAACATCGCAGAGGTGAGCGGCAATACGGTGACGGCCAAGGGCGTGGGCACCACGTCCCTCACGGCGACCTCGGGTGCGCTGCGGCAGCAGATCGAGGTGACGGTGAAGCTGCCCGAGGTGGCGTCGATCGCCTTCGACGGCGCCCCGGCGAACATGAAGGTGGGCGAGAGCATCACGCTCAAGGTCGCCGCGAAGGGCGCGGATGACGCCGCCATCGCCGGTGTCACCCCGACCTTCACCTCCAGCAACGCGAAGATCGCGACCGTGGATGCCTCGGGCACGGTGAAGGCCGTGAAGGTCGGCGCCGTGACGATCACCGCGAAGAGCGGCGACAAGACCGCCGACACGAAGATCACGATCAAGAGGAAGTAATCGCGAGGACGCAGCATGGAGAGCACGGGTTCAAGTCCCGTGCTCCTTCGCCATAAGATGGGCCTGGAATCGAGAGGGAAACCTCAAAGATTCCAGGCCCTTCGTCTTCAGGTGCTCCCACTTCGGAGGCTCCCATGACACCCTCGCCGTTGCTCCTGCTGCTGGCCTGCTCGTTGCTGACGGGCTGCGCGTCGATGACACCACCGCCCAGCCGAGGGATACCCCCCACGCCCGCGCTGGCGCAGCAGCTGAGCGATGAGGGGCCGCAGCGGCTGCACTGGCGCCAGAGCTCCCGTAAGACCGTGCCGTGGGCGGACACTCGGAGCACTGCGGGAGACGCTGAGAGCGGAGTCGTCCGCGACACCTCGGTGACTGAGCAGCAGAACGCCACCGGGACACCTCACGCCGTGCGTACTGCCCTTGGTGAGGTGAAGGGCTCCACGCATACTCTGGCCGACGCGCTCTCAAAACTCGCGACTCGTCCACCAAGCCTGGGCAATCGGGGCTTGAGCGGAGCTAACGGCGCCTTCGTCCGCCACTTCGACTACGGCTTCAACCAACTGCTCTGGCTTCGCGGCGCGCTCGGCAGCGCCTCCATGCTGACGGATGTGGCCTCGCAAGTTGCTGACTCTGAGATGGAGCTGGCTTTACTGCGCATGAGCGGCCCCCGGCTCCAGGCATCCATGTCCGGAGCTATGCTGCTCGCCGCATGGATCGACTTCCTCCACCTCGCCGATGTCGTGCTCCGAGAGTGCCCCGCCTACAGTGTCGAGAAGCTCATCCGGGACATGCGCCGCGTGCAGGGGCTGGTGGAGCCTTCCATGGCGGCGCTCGCCTCAGCGGACCCCGAGAGAGTCGAGGCAGCAGCCAGGGCACTTCCCGAGTTGATGGGCCAGCTCACCCGCGAGTTCCTGTCCATTCGTGAGGGAGCACGCGTGGCCATGGAGCGCGCCGGTCAAGCCATCGCAGTCGCGCAGCTCGTGGAGATGATCACCATGGTATCCGCGATGAAGCTGGCGCTGCCACGACTGCCTCCGGCTGCTCCCGCCACGTTTGGCGCGGGGCTTGTCGTCAGCTCCAACGGCGTGATGATGGGCTCGCAGCTTGTCGTCTCCGCTGAGTGGGTGGAGATGATGCGCAGGCTGGTGCAAGCAGGTGTCCTCTCCGCCTCGGCCGTTAGCGCTGCCGTCCGGATTCATGCCGGGATGATGATGGCGCAGGCGCACGGGGATCTGCCCAAGGGCGTGCGCGACGCGCTTGGCGAGGGGCCTGAGGTGCGCGGCATGCACGAAACCGGCAAAGCCGGAGCGGGCATGGCAGAGCCACCGGAGCATCACGTCCTGCCACGCGAGTTCCGCGAGTGGTTTGAGAAGCGCGGCTTCACGGGCGCCATGAGCATCGACCAGTTCTGCGTCCGGATGGAGCGGGCAAGCCACGAGGCGATTCATGGCGGCGGCAACTGGAAGCTGGGGCGCACATGGCCGGGTGAATGGAACCGGATGATCATGACGGCGCTGCTCGACGCAGAGAACAAGGCCGGCCGTATGCTGACGCGGAACGAGATCCTGAAGAACGTCGCGAAACGTATGAGGGACTATCAGATCCCGATGAATTTCATCCCGTGGAGAGGGCCATGAGCGACGGGCGTGCCTGGCAGGGCAACGTGAAGGCGCGCCTGTATGAACGGGTGCGCAAGCGCGGCTACGATTCGCTCACCGCCTTCGCTGAGGCGCGGCCTGCCGTTCCCTTGTATTTGCTAGCCGAGGAACTGGGTAAGGACGACGTGGCCGCCGTGCAGGTATTGAGCGGCTTGCTCGCTGAGGCTGAGCAGCGCAAACAGGTCACGCGCTTTGTACGCGACGTGCTTGTGCGCGAGCTCTCCGAGAGTCTCCCCAACGGCTGGCCGACTGTACTGGACGACGCAAACCGTGGAGAGGTTGCCATGGCGCTCGGAACGTGGACTGCCTACACCCCAACAACCCATGAGGAGCGCGTCAGGAGGGCTGGCGCTGCGCTCCTCGCAACGCCGCCCCCGGCCGGCTGGCGCCCTCTTGGCCCCGACGACGAGCTGCTCCGCATGCTCTTGCCCGACGAGGAAGCCTGACCCGACCCAGCAGGTTTTTTCATGGACCGGAACGCACCGCTCCAGAGTGGCTCGCCCGCTCCATTCTTGATCGTTCCAGAACGGCACAGCCCCTCGCTCCAAGCTGGCGATTCCGCGTCATTTCAGTGCGTTGTGAGTTGGCATCCCGGATGCCTTTGACTCCGCGCGTCAGACGCTCGGCCGGAGTGCTTTGACTACCTGAGGAGTCACTACACCTATGGAGGTTCAGTTCTTCGGAGTTCGAGGCAGCATCGCGGTCTCGGGCTCACGCATCGGCGGCAACACCGCCTGCGTCGAAGTCACCAGTCAAGGTCACCGCATCATCCTGGATGCGGGCACCGGCATCCGCGCGTTGGGCGAGCAGCTGATGCGCCAGGGTTCAAGCCACAAGGCCACCCTCTTCTTCTCCCACTTCCACTGGGATCACGTGCAGGGCTTCCCCTTCTTCACGCCCGCATACGATCCCGGTACCGAACTCACCGTTTACGGCCCTGGGCCCAGGGGAGCGCTGGACGCCCAGCGCGTGCTCTCCCAGCAGATGGAGCCACCCTACTTCCCAGTGAGGCTCACCACCATGCGCTCGAAGCTGGCTTTCAGCTCGGCGCGGAGTGGCCGCGCGATCCCGGTGGGCCCGTTCCTCGTCACGCCCTTCGAGGTGCCCCACCCGCAGGGCTGTCTGGCCTACCGCATCGAGGCGGATGGCCGCGCCTTCGTCTACGCCACGGACGTCGAGCTCTCCGCCACTTCGCTCCCCTGGGCCGTGGCGCGGTACATGGAGGGCGCCGACGTGCTCTGCCTGGACGCCCAATACACGCCCGATGAGTACGAGGGACGCTCCGGCATCCCGAGGAAGGGATGGGGCCACTCCACCATGGTGGACGCGGCGCAGGTGGCCAAGGCCGTGGGCGCACGCCGGCTGCTGCTCTTCCACCATGAGCCGTCCCATAGTGACAGCATGGTGGAGCGCATGGCCGAGGAGGCCCGCAACTCCTTCTCCGAGGCAGAGCCCGCACGCGAGGGCCAGCGCATCTTCCTCGCACCGGCTCCCTCCTCCAGCGACGAGCTGGCCTGGGGACCGCCGCCCCACCCACGAGGCCGAGCGCCCAGGTGGAACGAGTCCGCTCCTCACTGAGATCACGCTCCAGGAGAAGGAATCACGCGCATCCATTCGCGGTAAGCGAGCACCAGGTCCGTCCCGTCCTTCCAGAGAAGGGCCCCGTGCAGAAAGCTCGGCCACGTCGCTCCCTCCAGGACGCGGCCGAGCCCCTGCGCGATAAAGGGACCCAGGACGGTGTCGTGCGTCACGAAGACGTGCACTCCCGGCGTCGCTGGCAGGTGCTTGCTCAGGTGTTCCGCAAGCCTCCGGGCAGCATGTCCAGGCTCGGCGAAACCTGGCGGCACTGCCTCGCCCGTCATCAGCGAGCGGGCAATGGCGCCGGGTCCCAATCCCACCCATGAGCTCCATGCCTGTTGGGGGTCCACGACGAAGACTCCCGGATCTCCCAGCATCCGATCCTGCACCACATCGCAGCGAGCGCCCGAGCCCGCTCGCAGCGCTTCGGCCGTCTCATGGCAGCGAAGGACGGGGCTGGTGTACAGCCCGAGGAGCTTGTCGCCCAGCGCCTGTCCCAGCCGCCTGGCGGCCCCGTGTCCTGCCGCGGTCAGGGCCACCTCGTTGCCAGGCCTGTCGGTGGGTAGCGGTGGACGCTCCGCATGCCTCAGCAACAAGGCCAGCGGTCTCCCGGAGGGAATTCGAACTCGAAGGCTCAGCGGCTCCCAGTCAATGCTCATACCGGCACCGCGACCATGAGGTGGGGTAACGACGGGGTCCGCTCGATCCGCTCCAGCTTCAGGCCGGCCTTGGAGAGGAGCTGCTCGAACTGCCTCTGGGTCCTCTCCTTCCCGCCACTCACGACCAGCAGGTGCAGGTCACACAGCCCTCCATCAGGCTCCTCCTCATCCAGCACCATCTCGAGGATGATCAACCGCCCCGCTGGGCTCAGCGCCGACCGTGCATGGCTCAGCAGCCGGATGGCCCTGCTGTCATCCCAATCATGTAACACCCGGGCGAGCACCACGACGTTGGCCGTGAGAGGCCACGGCTCGAAGAGATCCGCTCCTACCCCACGCACATGCGCGTTGGCTGGGGAGGCTGCCAACTCCGCTACGACACCCGGCAGATCCATCACAATCACCTCCGCCCCTGCGTGGTGCTGTGCCAGCAGCATTGCCAGAGCACCCGTGCCCCCTCCTGCGTCCAGCACCACGTCACCCGGTGACACCGGTATCTGTGGCAGCAGCGGCAGGTAGTCGTGGAGCGCATAGCTGCGAAGCATCCGATGGTGCGGCGCGCGGCGTGCCTCACTCGAGGCCACCTGGCGGAAGATGTCCTCCGGGTGCCAGGAGTGGGTCTGGAGGGCTTCGGAGAGGGATTGCCAGCGCTCGCGAAGCGGCCCGGCGTACTCCAGGGCCGCATCCGCAAGGGTCAGCGGATGGACAGAACGCAGATACTCGCCCCTCGGAGTTGCCTCCCAAAAGCCCGCAGGCGTGCCGCGTACAAGCTTGAGCTCTCCCAGCGCGCGGAGCAGCCGTCCGGTGCGCTCGGAGGAGAGGCCACAGCGGGCAGCCAGCTCGGAGAGAGAGGCTGGAAGCGCATCGAAGAGCCCGAGCTTCACGGCGCCTGCGATGGCATCCGTCCTCCATGAGCCGACCAGCTCCGCCGAGAGTGCCGCGAACTCGCTCTGCCGGGCCGGCCGCAGCTCCACCACCGTCTCGCCTGCCTCATCGATGACTTCGAGTCCACCGTCGAAGCGCTCGACCCGGGCCTGGCCGTTGTAGAAAGGCTCCACCATGGCGAAGCGGCGCGCGGAGATGGGGTGGCCCCGCTGGTTCACGTGAGTCCAGCCCCTCGCATCACGCGCTCGCGCAAAGCCCTTGTGGAAGACATCCAGGTCCAGAAAGCCCCGGCCATGAAGCGGCGCGCCCTCCATGTCGACATGCGTGCACAGGCCCGAGCTGTCCTGAACGACGGCTATCCCCTCGCGGTAGTCGCCCGCATAGCTCCAGCGCGAGGAGCCCACAGGCCGACCTTCGGGCGTCAGGTAACGATAGAGCCCGGCTGAGTCGCGAACGGTGCAGCGCTGGCCCTGAAAGTTGCCGCACCACGCATATCGCTCGGGGTAGAGGTCTGTCCCATCGGGCAGGATGTGGCACCAGCCCTGTCCGTCCACAGCGGCGGCACGCCCCTCGTAGAAGCCAAAGGTGCGGCGGAAGCGACGCGCGTACGCTGCGCGGCCGTGCACGTCGATGTGCCACGCCGCGGTGCCAAGGCGGACGGGGGCCAGCCCTGGCTCGTGATAGGCCAGCACCTCGTCAAAGCGCGCCTCGTAGAGAGGGCTCTCCTCCAAGGTGTGGTGAGTGCCGTCCTGGGCTCGACGAATGCTTCGCCAATCCATCAGCCCTCCCCTACTGGCTTGCGCATGTTGCAGCTCAGGCAGAGTGTGCGGTTCCGGTAGCTCTTCATCAGCCGCTGGTACTTCTCGCCCTGCCAGATCTCATGCAGCGCCGTATCCTGAAGATGGCCGAACTCTCCAAGAGTGCGCCGCTGCGCGTCCGGGGCACAGCACGGATCGAACCTCCCGGCCGCGCTCACCCATGCCTCCTGGCCGAGGAAGGGACAAGGCCCACCCGGTGCCAGATCCTCGCTGGCCGAGGACTCCATCAGGAAGATGTTCTCCAGAAGGACGTGCCTGCCGTTGGGGAGAGGCTGCTCGGCCGCCGCGGCACGGGCCGCGAGCACCGCTTGATTCCAGCGCTGGATGGATTCCGGGCTGCGTCGCATCGACAGGGACTTGATGGCATCGAAGTGAGCCCAGAGGTGGTGTCCCTTGACCCGGTCCACTCCCAGCGCGATGGCCAGGCGGACGATGTCGGCCAGCTCGGCGACGTTGGGCTCCAGGAAGGTGAGCTGGAACGTCACACGGCAGCGGTTGCCGCCGGAGGCCGCATGAGCGTCCCGCACCGTGATGAAAGCACGGACGTTCTCCAGGACCTGCTCCCAGCGCGTGCCCAGCATGATGCGCTCCTGGGTCTGCGCGGTGGCGCCGTTCCACGAGATCTTCACATCCGAGGTGACGGGGACGATCCGCTCAGCCCAGGCCTGGGCGCCCTTGCCAGGAAAGGTGCCGTTGGTGGTGAGGTTGAGCTTCACGCCGTGCTCCCGGCACAGCTCCAGAATGTCGTCAAAGTGCTTGTAGAGCAGAGGCTCGCCCATGGTGGACGGAATCACCTCGCGAAGTCCCCGGGGAGCAGCCTCGGCGAACACGCGGCGCAGCAGCTCGATGGGCATGAAGCGCTGGGGACGGCCAGCTGCCTTCCGCTCGCTCTGCAAGGTGCTGTGGGGCGAGTGCTCCTCGCACATGATGCAGTGGAGGTTGCAGGTGTCCGGGTTGGTATCGAACGTGATGCGCCAGGGCCCCGCCTGCGGACGGATCCGCGCCGAATTCCTGCGAGAGAGCACCTGCTCGTACAGCTGCTCGACAGCGCGCACGTGAGGGGTGATATCGGGTACGTCCCCCGTCTCGGACTGGAGGTAGCCACGCTGGCCAAGACGGTGAGCCAGGGAGGGCTCGTCCACGAAGCGCTGCATCTGCTCCGCGAGAGAGGGCGGGCTGCGATGCTCGAAGAGCAGGCCGTTGGCTTCATGGTGAACGTACTCGGCCATGCCGCCGACATTGGCAGTGATGACGGGCACACGGGCCTGGAGAGCCTCGTGGATGACGAGCGGCGAGTTCTCCACCCAGATGGACGGCACGACAATGGCGTCCACCTTGTCGAACACGTCCCGGATGATGTCCGGGTTCCGGTACTCGGGGAGCCACTCGACGCGCGTGGAGGCGTCGCCAGGGAGCCGACAGGCCAGCGCCATGAGAGAATCGCTGTCCTGGCCGCGGTGGCGTCCCCAGATACGAAGGCGTGGGTTGCCCCTCAAGCGCCCAAAGGCCTCGAGCAGGTGGTGAATGCCCTTGGCGGGAATGTGCGTGCCGATGTAGCCGAAGGTGAAAGGCTCACCGGGGATACGCCGCCGCCCCACGAGCCGCCGCGAGTCGAAGCCATAGTCCAGGTAGACGAGCTTTCGCTCAGGCAACCCGAAGGCATCACGGTAGCGCCGGTACAGGTATTGCGCGGGAGCGATGAAGAGATCGACCTCCTGCACCATCTCTCGCACATGAGCCATGCGCCGTGACACCCAGCGCGTCCAGTGGGCCACGTCCTCCTCTCTCTCGGAGGGAGCACCCGAGAAGTAGCGGGCATAGCAGCGCTCCGCGCACTTGCGGTCTTCCTGCCCGTCGCAAGCGGCCCACAGTCCCTGAGGGTCCTCCGGGTGCATCTGCATGAACTGGCCGCGAGGGCACATCACCCAGTAATCATGCAGCGTGTAGAGGACGGGAATCTCTCGCGCGGAAACCTCGGACACCAGCGAGGTGGACAGGTGGTTGAGGTGGCCGATGTGGACCACGTCAGGGTGGAGCGTGTCGAGCAGCTCGGCGAAGCGCTGGTCCACCCCCACGTGCCGGTAGCGGTCTCGGGTACGAGGGACATTGACCAGGTGGAGACGGACACGCGGGTCGTCAGGATCCGTCTCCTGGCGAAGCGCATAATCCAGCGAGAAGGAGTCCTCCTCGCGAGTAAAGACATGCACTTCGTGACGCTCGGCGAGGGCCTGGCAGAGTGTCTGGGTATAGACCTCCGAGCCGGCGTTGTAGCGCATGGGATAGCCGTGGATGACTTGAAGGATTTTCATGGCAGCGTCCCTGTGGACAGACAAAAGAGGGCCGGGCCCCGCCGCTCGGCAAGACGCGGCAGGGGCCTGGCTGAGGTTGCCTCACTTCGATGGGACTACTTTGGGGACGGCTTGCCTGGCTGCTGAGGCGCAGGACCGCTCTCAGGGGTAGGGGTCCTGTCGTGCCCCGCCTCGGATGCCAGCTCCTCTGCTCTCTCGGGCGAGGCACCTCGCGAGCGGTGATAAGCCGAGTGATGGGAGTTGAGCTGGTTGGCGCGGTTGTCCGCAGCCTGCTGCTGCACGGTCTTCGTCTTCATTTTTTGCTCCTCAGTGCAAGCCAGCTTTACCTTGCCCCCTCCGTGATTCTTGGAGGTCGCATGAGCAGTGCATGTCCTGAGGACAGGCAGGTAGGCTGGCAGGGTCGTTATTGAACTTCACGCAGGTACCGCTCCACAACGTCCTACCCTTCGTAGGTGCTGTTCTCCTGACCCGTACGGAGCGAGGGAGCCAGTAGCTGCGCATTTAAACCAATACACACCGTGAAGGCGGCTGTCAACTGTGGCGAGGATGAGAGCCTTTACGCGGAGGCCAGGCGCCTACCGCTTGCCGCGTGGCTTGCTCATGCGTGCGGTCTCCCTTGTCACCGCCTTGCCACCGATAGCACCACCTTGCCGCGTCCGTGTCCTGACTCGAGCCGGCGATGGGCCTCGGCGACCTGCTCCAGCGGCAATACCTGCTCCACAAGAGGGCGCAGCTGCTTGCGCTCGATGAGCGCGGTCATCTCCTCCAGCCTGCGCCGCTCGCGTGAGAGGAAGATGCCGTGCAGCGTCAGGTTGCGCGGGTAGAGCGGACTGACGTCGCCGCTGAACCCGAGGATGGTGGCGATTCGCCCGAACGGACGCGTCGCCGGGATGCTGGGGAGCACGTTCTTCCCCGCGGTGTCGAACACGGCATCCACGCCC
>Ga0247825_10000618_pt1 | contig 22665 bp, 17 predicted proteins | sample 13C_Vanillin_Day_FD_194413 | JGI IMG/M metagenome (GOLD analysis project Ga0247825, IMG submission 194413) | Soil microbial communities from agricultural site in Penn Yan, New York, United States - 13C_Vanillin_Day48 | ecosystem: Environmental > Terrestrial > Soil > Agricultural land | place...
GCTCAGGAGGACGTCTACTTCACCACCCGGTTCTTCGTGGACGACACGGCGCTGACGATCACCCGTTAGGCCGCGCAGCAATCCCCCTGGTAAGTGCCTGTTTTTACGAGGGGCCCGCGCTCAAATGGCGTAGAAGGTAAGATGTAGGCAACTCTAGGCCTACATCTTCCGACAATTTAAGAAAGCCTTCCCCGAGAGACCTTCCATGATTGTCCGCAATGATCGCGTCGCCCCCCGCCCCCCGGCAGCCCCCAGCGCAGAGGCTCCTGCTACGAACAAGCCTGCGGCAGCGGCTCCGGCTCCGCGTCCCTTCGCCCAGGACTCCTTCGAGGGCGCGTCCTCGGTGCAGCGCACGGCCCAGGTCGCGGCGGCGCCCGCGGGTGATCACGGCAAGCTGATGAAGGAGTACCTCACCGGCGCGCGTCCCCCGCCGGCGGACTTCGAGAAGGTGATGGGCTACAAGCCCTACGCGATCCAGACGAAGCACGGCCAGCGGATGCAGGATCCGCACGGCGATGCGTCGGCGCCTGGGAAGATCGGTCCGGACAAGGAGTTCGACCCGGCGGCCAAGACGCACGACTACGGCTACGATCTGCTCCGGTACTACGATCGCAAGGGCACGCCGCTGAGCGGCGATGCGCGCAAGGCCGCGGACGCGCAGTTCCGCGAGGACCTGTTCAACTACGCCAACGATCAAAAGGGGATGGTGGATCGCTGGAAGTTCAAGACGTGGGCGCAGATCTACGCCACTGCGGTGGAGCTGAACTCGCGCCGTCAGGGCTACGGCCCTCCTTGATGGGTGAAGCGCTGTCCAGGCGGGGAATGGCGCGGTAACCCGTGAGCAGGCTCCATCAGCAGCAGCTTGTCTGCCTGGCTGCTCTGTGAGCAGCCCTTGAATGTCGCTCCTTGGACCGTAGGCCCAAGACCGTTCTTCCCCGGAGTCTCGGCAAGCCCCTGCGATTGGACACACGCTGGTTCGGCTCCTTGCCCCCCAAGGGCACGGTGCATAGCTCGATTCCTGAAGGCCTGTTCCTCGCAGGCCTCAGGAGTCAATGCCACGTGAAGCTTGAGAGTGTTGGGGTGCTGCTATTGGCGGCAGGGGTGGCCAGTTCTTGCGGTGAGGAGATGCGCGCGCCAGTGACGGAGCTGGCCCCGGTGGAGGTGGGCGCGACGCATCAGACGGCTCGCAGCACCAACAAGGTGCTGATCCTGGCGAGCTCTGTCAGCGAAAGCGATGGAGGTCGCAACAGCCGCGAGGCGCGGGCCGTGACAAACCTCGACGCCTCGACGGAGATCGACATCGTCACGCCGTCCCAGTGGCGAAGAATGACGGCCGAGCAGTTCATGGAGTACCGCGCCCTCATCATCGGGGATGCGGATTGCGAGAGCGGTACGGACGCGTTCCAGGCGGCGATTGAGACTCGCAACAACTGGGGCGCCATCGTCGACGGGAACGTGGTCATCCTCAGCACGGACCCCTCCACCAACGGCACGCCGCGGTTGGTGGAGAACGCCCTCACGGCCGTCCTCGACTCCGCCCAGGGCCTCACGGGCATGTACATCTCGCTGGGCTGCGCGTACCAGAGCGCCCCTGCCAACACGCAGGTGATGCTGCTGGCGCCCTTCGGCACGTTCAGGGTGCAGGGCATGGCGGAATGCGCTCCCACCGGGCACATGTTCCGGATGCATCCCCCGATGCTCTCGGCCGGCATCTCGGATGGGCAGCTGCCCGGCAATGGGTGCGCGGCGCGCTCGGTGTTCACCACCTACCCGGAGCACACCTTCGCCGCCGCGGCCATCGCGACGGGCCCCGAGGAAGCACCGATTCCCGGCCAGAGACCCTATATCGACTACCTGATCGAGGAGGAGGTGGAGACTCCGTTCACGGGCACTCCCTACATCCTCATGCGGGGCGCGATGGCCATGGGCGCTGGCTGCGGCGGCAACTCCGACTACATCCCGCCGGATCAGCAGTGTGACATGGGTGAGAATCTCAACGGCCAGCCCGCGCGTCCCGGGCAGGATCCGATCGACACATGCTCCTACTCATGCCGCTTCAATTGGTGCGGTGACGGGCAAGTGGATGCGGCGTTCGGCGAGGAGTGCGATGAGGGCGCCAACAACGGCCGCACCTCGGACGCCTCGGGCAACATCGGCAATTGCACCTCGTTCTGTCAGATCCCTCGCGTCAACAGGCCGCCGGTCGCGCTCTGCAGGAGCGTGACGGTGGCCGCGACGGCTACCTGCGGCCTCCCCGCCGACATCAACAACGGCTCCAGCGATCCAGACAATAATCTGGCAGGCTGCACGCAGAGCCCGGCCGGGCCCTTCCCCATCGGCAGCACGACGGTGACCCTGACGTGCAGGGACGAGGCAGACCTGGTGTCCAGGTGCACCGGCATCGTGACGGTGGAGGATCAGGTCATGCCGGAGGTGACTCTCAATGGTCCGGCCAGTGAGGGCATCGAGTGCACTCGCACCGGCAGCTACCGGGATCAGGGAGCCACCGCGAGCGACATGTGCCAGGGCTCGGTGCCGGTCACCGTGTCCGGCGCGGTGAACCCGGCAGCTCCCGGTGCCTACGTGCTGGAGTACAGCGCCACGGACTCGGGAGGCAACGTGGCGACCGCCACGCGCACGGTCAGCGTGGCGGACACGTTGGCGCCCCGGATCGCCGTGTCTGGCTCGAACCGCATGGAGCACCAGTGCGGCACGCCGTTCCTCGACCCGGGCGCCACGGCTGACGACGTGTGCGCCGGGACGCTGCCCGTCTCCGCGACGCGGTCGGGCAGCGCTGACCAGCCGGGCACCTTCTCCATCACCTACTCGGCGGCCGATCCGTCGGGCAACAGGAGCACCTCAACGGGGGCTCGCACGGTGACGGTGGTGGATGACACGCCGCCCACGCTGACCCTGGCGGGCCCGGCCACCCAGACGCTCGAGTGCGGCACGCCGTTCGCGGAGCCGGGCGCCACCGCCAGCGATCTGTGCGCAGGCGATCTGACGGCCCGTATCATCCGCACCGGTGCGGTGAACCCGGCTGTGCTCGGCTCCTACACGCTCACCTACTCCGTGTCGGATCCGTCCAACAACACGGTGACGCGCACCCGCAAGGTGAACGTGGCCGACACGCAGCCGCCCAGCATCGTCTGCCCGGATCCCATCGTCGTCGAGACCCGTGAAGGGGCGCTCGTCACCGTGACGCTGGGAGCCGCCAGGGCCACGGACACCTGCTCGCAGGTCCGGATCTCCAGCCCCACGCAGACGCGCTTCCCGCTGGGCAACACGCCGGTGACGTACACCGCGACGGACGCGGCGGGCAACAGCGCCTCCTGCACCTCGAGCGTCAGTGTCGTTGAGTTCGCGCTGCCGGACACGTGGATCGTCAACGGGCCTCCGCGCGAGACCCAGGCCACGGAGGCGACCTTTGACTTCAACGCCTCGAAGCCGAATGTGACGTACGAGTGCAGTGTGGATGGCAAGGACTTCCAGGACTGCCTGGCCACCAGCACCTTCTCCGGCCTCACCGAGGGCGATCACACCCTGGAGGTGCGAGCGCGGGACAGCGCGGGCAATGTGGACCCGACCCCCGCCTCCACGATCTGGACGGTGGTGCCACCGTCCCGCCTGCTGGATCGCGCCCTGATGGGTGGCGGCAACGGCTGCTCGTCGACGGGCAGCGGTCCCGCGTCGCTGGCGATGGTGGGGCTGGCAGTGCTCGCGGGCCTGCTGGGCCGTAAGCGTGTGCGGCCGGGCCTGCTGCTCCTGCCCGTGCTGCTCCTGGGCGCCAAGGCCTCCGCTCAGGTCGAGGGGATCCCCACCTTCGAGCTGGAGCTCCTGCAGCTCAACCCCAACGGCAAGGGTTCCCTGCTGCTGGGCAGCGGCGAGCTGTTGCCTCACGGCGACTACCGCTTCTCGCTCACCGCGCACTACCAGAAGGATCCCCTCATCCTCTATCAGGACGGCGCGGAGGTGGGCACGGTGGTCCGGCACCGGGCCACGACGCACCTGACCGCGGCTTATGGCCTGTGGGGGCGGCTGGAGCTCGGCGCCCAAGTGCCCCTGGTGCTCCTTCAGCGTGGCGATGACCTGACGAGCCTGGGCGTTGGCCGGCCTCATGGAGGGCTGGCGGCTGGCACGCCGCTGTTCACCTTTCAGATGAAGCTGCTCTCCCAGCGCGAGGATGATCTCGTGGATCTCGCCTTGGGAGTGCAGGCAGGCCCGCCGATCGGCAGTGCGGCGGCGCTCGCCCGCGAGGTGCGCGCCACCCCCAGCCTCATGGCGGGCCACACCTTCAAGTCCCTGCGGGCCGCGGTGGATGCCGGCCTCCTGCTGAGGCCTCGCACCGTGCTGACGCCGGACGCGAACGTCCAGGATGAGCTCGGCCATGCGGTGCGTCTGGGCGGAGCGCTCTCCTCTCTTGGCCAGGGCCTGCGCGGCGAGCTGTCCGTCATCGGCCTGGTGCCGCTCAAGCGACAGGGCTTCTCCGTCGAGGCCCTGTCCGGTGTGCGCTGGCCCATGAGCGACGCGGTCGAGGCGTACGGGCTGGCGGGCGTGGGCTTTGGCTCCGCGCCGGGCACGCCTGACTTCCGGGTGCTCTTCGGCGTGGCCTATGACCGTCCGCGGCCTGCCCGTGTCGAGCTGGCGAAGTATGAACCCCCGGAGGACTCGGACCGCGATGGCATCCTGGACGACCTGGACCGGTGCCCGAACGTGCCGGGGCTGCCTGGGCTCCAGGGCTGCCCGGATCGGGATGGCGATAGCTTGGAGGATGAGGTCGATCACTGCCCCAGCGAGCCCGGGCCCGTGGCTCGGCAGGGCTGCCCGGAGAAGGACTCGGATGGCGACAGCCTGATGGATGAAGAGGACGCCTGCCCCACCGAGCCAGGTCCTCGGGAGCGGCAGGGCTGCCCCATCCGGGACAGGGATCAGGACACCGTCGAGGACATGAGGGACAACTGCCCCGACGAGGCGGGCCCTGTGGAGAACGAGGGCTGCCCGGCCGAGGAGAAGCAGCTGGTGGTCATCCAGACGGATCGCATCGCGATCAAGGACAAGGTCCACTTCGACTTCGACAAGGCCACCATCCAGCCGCGCTCGTTCGGGCTGCTGGATCAGGTCGCCCGCGTCCTGCGCGAGCACCCGGAGATCCTCACGGTGAGCATCAATGGCCACACCGACAGCCAGGGCCCGGCTGACTACAACCGGAACCTGTCCCAGCGGCGTGCGGAGTCTGTGCGCGAGTACCTCATCCAGAAGGGCGGCATTGCGCCGGAGCGCCTGCAGGCCCAGGGCTTCGGCGAGGATCAGCCCATCGAGACCAACGCCACGAACGCGGGGCGCGCGGCCAACCGCCGCGTCGAGTTCCTCACCCGCTACGGCGAGGACAAGCAGTAACGCGTGAGGAGGGCGGCTCCACCGCGGAGCCGCTCCTCCACCGCCTCGGGCCGGAGCGGGCCTGCGGCGGCTCTACTCAGCGCCCTGCATCCAGGACAGCTGGCTGAGCTCCACGATCTGGGTCACACCGTTGAAGACGCCCATCTCCATGTTCAGCCCGTCGGCCCCCTCGCGATCCTGGATGCGCAGCTCGTCGTACAGGCCCGAGAGCATCCGGGCCAGCATGTTGCGCATGTCACCCGCATTGGCGCGGAGATCCCCGTTCATCACCACGTCCGCGATCGCCACGGCGACGTCGCTCACGCCGACGTTGGCAGCCACGCTCGAGGCCGTGCCGCCCAGGCCCGTGGCCGTGCCGGTCACGCCCAGGACTCCATCGGTGATAATACCCACGAACGCGGTGCGGCCCTCCGCCGTGGCCTGATTATCCGCCAGCGCCTGATAGAAGCCGATCTGGAGCGAGCCCGCGACGTTGCCCAGATGCATGGCGTGCGAGTTGGCCAGCTGCACGTCCCCCGCCTCGGCCGCGCTCAGCATGTCCTGGCGGATGTCGCTCATGAGCGTGGTGACGGAAGCGATGAACGGGTCATTCCTGTTGTGCGTCCGGAAGAGCGCCTGGTCGAAGAAGTTCCCCAGCACCGACCAGGTGGGATCCGCGGCCGGGTTGGAGGCGCTCTGGGTGAAGAGCTGGCCGGTGATGTACTGCGGGTCAGACTGGAAGAGCGTCTTCAGGTTGTCCAACAGCGGCCCTGAGCTGGCGGAGCTTGGGGTGGGCGAGATGCCGGCGAGCACGCTCGCGCCGATGCTGAACATGTGAGCGCGGAAGTCAGGGTTGGTGCTCTCGGCTGCCATGCCGATCAGCCGCTCGGCGCCGCCCAGCGACCCCAGGCCCTCGATGGGCTGCTCCGGGGAGTAGCTGAGCGCGTTCTCGAGGAAGTGCTCGCGGTCCGCGGGGTCCATGCCCTCCAGGAACGCGATGCCCTCCGGATCGTTGGCCAGCATCTCCGCGGCGATGCGTGCCGTGGCGGTGCCCTGGGGCTCGCTGACGGCCCGCTCGACCAGGGCCTCTTGCACGGCCGCGCGCGTCGCCGCCAGGTTCGAGGTGGAGGGGTCAGAGACGATCGCAGCGAGGTAGGGCATGCCGCTGCGCCCTCCCTGCTCGGCCATCTGGGTGATGAAGTCCGGCGAGATGGGCCCCTCGGCCAGTGCGTTGTCCATGCCCTGGGCGATGGAAGAGATCTGCCCTTCCAGGAGGACTCGCCGATCCCCCTCGGGCTGGCTGGACAGATACCCCATGAGCTGCATGGTGTTCTCGGGGCCCAGGGCGTTGAGCATGTCCGAGATGAACTGGGGATCATCCGCGTGCTCCCGCATGAGCTGCGCGAAGTCCGCCCCGCGGAGCGCGTCTCCGTTGATGCCGTTGTAGACGTTGAGGCCCGGCTGCATGAGCAGGGCGGCCGCCTCGGCGCCTGTCTCGGCCTCTGTTGGGAGAGCGAAGATGTCCACCTCATCCGCCACGGCCATGTTGACCAGCGCGGGGGAGATGCCCGAGGCGGCGATGGCCTTGTTGCGCGCATCGCCCACTGGCGCCTCCAGGATGTTGTGCACCGCTTGCCCGCTGGCCGTGCCCGCCACCTGGTACTGCGGGTTGGCGCGCAGCCATTGGGCCGCGGGCGACCACTGCTCGGTGGCGGGATCCCAGATCTCATTTCCGCGCTTGATGACCACGTGGCCTGACTGACCCTCTGCCCCCGCGCGCGTGTCGCGCAGGAAGATGACCTCGCCCTGCGCGCGCAGCGCCGGGTCCGAGGCGAGCATGTCACCGACCTGATCCAGGCAGTTGCTCTGTCCGTCCCTTCGGTTCTCGGTGGCCAGCGTGGAGGTCTTCGCCACGGCCTGCTGGCCCCCGAAGAGCTGCGCCGGTGCCGAGCGCTGGAACGTATCTCCACCGATGATCTGCTGACGGAGTTGCCCCGCCTGGGCTCGCACCTGCTCCGCCGCCCTCTGAGCTGCCGCCGCCGCCGCCTGCTCCGCTGCCCTCTGGGCTGCTGCCGCCGCCGCCTTCCGCGCAGCTTCCTCCGCGGCCCTTCGCGCGGCTTCCTCCGCAGCCTTCCGAGCCATATCGGCTGCCATCTGCGCCATACCACTCTCTGGCCGATTCACTCCGCTCATCATTCACCTCATCTCAATGAAGCTTCTGCAACGCGACAACGTTAGCCCCACGAGATGACGTGCCTCGCTCGCAATGCTCTGGCCGAGGGTTCTCCTTTAAGCGTGTTCGTAAGCGAGGGGCGGAGAAGGTGGTGGAGGTGCTCGCACGGTGCGAACAAGTGTGAGCATCACTTCACGGCTCGGCTCGGAGTTGCCGCCCACTCCTCGAGCGCAGCGCGAGCTCACGCAGCTCCGCGCAGAAGAAGACGAAGAGCACGGGCTCCAGGAAATACCGGAACCGCATGTTCTCACCTTTCTCGAAAAGAATGGTGATCGCGGCCACGTAGAGGATGGGCAGCGCCAGCGCCGCGACCCTCCTCCAATCCTCGGAGCGCTTCAGCCGCCGAGCCGCGCTGGCCCCCATAGCGAGCAGCAGCAGCCAGAACACCGGCGCCGAGAAGACGAAATCGAACGCGCCACGCCAGGGCAGCGAGTCCACGAGGACGTTGGGCTGGTAGCGGCTGGAGGGCTGGCCATAGAGGGCCAGGTTCTCCGCGAACGAGGCGAGCGTGGCGCTCAGCGGCTGCTCCCGAAGCGCCTGGCTGCAGGCGTACCTCAGCCCCACCGAGTACCGCAGATAGTCCAGGTGGTTGTAGTTGTAGAAGCCGCCGATCTTCTCCTCGTCACGCAGCACCGCGGCGCGCGAGGGCGGCGGAAGCGAGGCGGGGAACCTCTCGCGAGGCACCTGCAGGGCACTGATGTCCGGCTCGCCCAGGCCCACGGCGCGGCAGAGGTTGAGCCCGTTGAAAGTGGAGGTGAGCGGCGTCCCGAACAGCACGAGCTGCTTGGCGATGTAGAGGCCCAGGACCAGCCCTGTCACCGCGCCGTAGCGCAGCACCTGCCGGCGAGGCAGCCGCAGCAGCACTAGACACAGCACGACGAGCAGGAGAAAGGGCCACTGGAACACCGAACGCAGGAAGAACAGAACGAGCGACGCCACGGCGAGCCGCACCACCGAGCCTTGGGAACGAGAGAGGCGCCACAGCTCGAAGCAGAACCAGAGGAACGCAGCGGCGCTGGCGGCGGTGCTGTCCAGCAGCGTGGCGAAGGCCAGGGCTCCCGGGTGCATCACCCACAGGGCCGTGGCGCCCAGAGCGAGCCTCCGGCCGGCCAGGGCGTGGATCCACACGAAGACGAGCGCCGCCGTGACAGCGAAGACAACCGCCCACGCCACATACGTTCCCTGGTCCACGGCGTCCACGAGGGCGGCCCCATCCCGCGAGCGGTAGACCTGCGCGAGCACGGCCCGGAACATGTCGAGCAGCGGCGGCTGGATGTGGAGATACCAGAGGGAGCTCAGCGGCTCGTCCCGCAGGTGCTTCAGGGACAGCGTCTGCATCAGCCGCTCGGAGGTCCACGCCTGGAAGCGCAGCCCATCCGGAGCCCGTCCCCGGCTGATGGACTCCAGGAACATCAAGAAGAGGAAGGCCGCGGCCCCCACCCCCAGGATCCAGCGCCACCCCGGCGAGACGGAGGACGCCTCGGAGGAATGAGCCGGAGCAGCGGGAGAAGAGGACCGCACTCACGGCAGTGTTGCAGTCCGTGGGATAAATGTCTTCTGGACGCTGCCCCTGGACCCGGGTGCAGTGCACCCCCTCCAGCGTCATGAGACGCTGGCTCCGACACCCTCACGAAGGGACAAACAGATGAAGAAGCTCGTGTTCGCGGGTCTGCTGAGTGCAGCGGCCCTCTTCTCGACCGGCTGCGCCAATGCGTGCGAGAAGGCTCAGAGCCGCCTCGAGGACCGCTTGAAGGAGTGCGGCCTCAACGTGGCGGAGGAGGAAGGTGACGCCGAGGTGGAGTGCACGGAGACAGAGGCCGCCAATCAAGAGGCATTCGCGGACTGCGCCGAGCGGGCCTCCTGCGACACCGTGAAGACTGGCGGCTGGCTGTTCACCTGCGGGTCCTGAGCCCGAGCGGCCTTACTGCGAGCCGGCCGCGCGCGCCTCCTCGAACGGGAGACGGAACGGCAGGTAGGCCTGGTCGAGCCGGTGCGTTCCGCTGATCCCGTCGCCGTACTCGTAGCGGCGGACGACGGCGTCACGGCCCGGGTTGCGTGCGAAGTCCAGCGGGCTGTTCCCATCCCCCAGGCCGAACATCGTGGGCACCAGGTCCTTGTTGTTCACGTAGTGCACGTACTGCGGCCCGTCCGGGTAGTTCATCGCCGCCGCCCCGAACGTCTCCACCTTCACCTGGCCCAGCATCTTCTCCACATCAGCCTTGGACATCCCGTCCTCGACGCGCAGCCGGTTGGCCACGTCACCCAGCGCGCGGCTGAGGATGAGCCCGCCCTGGCTGTGCCCCATCACGTGCACCCCACGGCCCGCCTTCAGCTCCGAGTAGATCGTGTCCGCCATGGTGTCCACGGCGGGGTTGCTGCCCTTGTCCAGCTTGTCCTTGATGGCCTGGAGCAGGTCCGTCGCCTGGCCCTCGGTGGCGTTGTGCACGCCGACGATCTTCGCCCCCGTGGTGTCGGCGATCTGCTGCATGCTGTTGAACTGCGTGTCCTTCGTGTTCCCGATGCCGTTCACGTAGAGGATCGTCTCGGACGGGTTCGGGTTGTCCTTCGGCGTGACGCCCGGGATCTGGCTCAGCGGCGTGCCCGGGGCGAACGTCTCCCCTCCGGCGCCCACGAACTTCCCATCGTTCGGCTTGTCCGCCTTGTTCCCGAACAGACCGCCCAGCAGGTCCACCTTCTGCGCGACCTGCTGCTCGAACCCATCCACGAACTGTCCGACCTTCTGCCCGCCCTGCTTCACCGCGTTACCTACGGTGCTCGCGACGTCCTGCGCCTTGTCCACGGTCTTCTGGACGCCGTTCTGGACGTTCTTAACGAGGTTCTGGCCAGCCTTGAGAATGTTCATGACAGCCTCTGGGGAGGAGATATTTGCCTACATTGTCGCAGGAAGTGGACGCAAGTTGCGTAGAACTTCCAAAATTCTCAGGGTTCGGCAGGGCGGAGGCAGTCTAGCTCCAGCTCCCTGAGGAAGGTGAGGAAGGGGTTGTCCCCCACCGCCGAGCGGGCCCCCTCGACGGCGGCGCGCGCGGCCTGCCAGTCGCGGTCCATCTTGAAGCGGGTGGACTCCAGGACCCGGTGGTTCGCCTCCAGCTCGCGGGCCAGCCGTGGCGCCTCGAGCCCCTCGGCTCGTGCCAGGCGCGCTCCCGGGGGCTCTGCCAGCGAGAGCAGCGCCTCCGGCTCGAAGGGATGGTCCGCGTTGAAGAGGAAGTACTCGACGCGGGGGTGGTCATCCGTCATCGCCGGGTAGCCCTGGACGTAGCGCCGCAGGGCCTGGGTGCCCGCCACATAGGTGCCCAGCAGCCCATAGGGGCTGGTGAAGCCTACGTCCATGAGCGAGCGCGCCACGGACGGCTGGGCCCACCCCTGCTGCCAGCGCGCCCAGTCCACCGTGAGGGGCCGGTCCGAGGCCACGAGGATGGCCTCGTAGTCCGAGGGGATCCACAGCGTCACCTCGGAGAAGGACTCCAGCAGCGAGGCAATGAGGCCTCGGGTGAGGTTGTCCGGCTGCTGCTCCAGAGGGATCCACTGGGAGAGCACGCCCCCCGGAGCCAGCCGCTGCTTCACGCGCTGGTAGAACTCGGTGGTGTAGAGATTCACCACTCCGGCCGAGCGAGGCGGTGGGGGCTCGAAGGAGATGATGTCGTACTGCTCGGAGGTGGCCATCAGGAAGTGGCGCCCGTCATTGAAGACGACGCGGGTGCGCGGATCCTTGTCCACATGGTGGTTGTGCTCGGCGAAGTGGGGCGCGGCCTGCAGCACGTCCGGGTTGGTGTCCACGATGGTGAGCGAGCGCAGCGCCGGGTAGCTGGCGAACGAGCCCGCGGTGCTGCCGGTGCCGAAGCACACCTGGAGCACCTCACGAGGCTCGGGGTGCAGCAGCATGGGCAGGTGGGCCAGCGTGGCCATGTAGCGCTTCCGCGGGAGCACGGTGTTGGCATAGCTCACCGAGCCGAAGAGGAGCTGCTGGTGGCGGAAGGGGCGCTCGCGACAGCCCGGCCCGCAGGCGTAGCGCCCCGAGTCGCAGACGGTCTGGTTGTCATACTCGAGCACGGCGAGTGTTCCGTCCGTCCCCTCCTTCACGAAGAGCACCCGGGAGTCCACGTGCTCGGCGAAGGCACGCACCAGCAGATCGCGGGGGACCAGGATGACGCCCACTGCGAGCAGGACGGCCCCCATCCACATGCTGCGCCGGGCCCGCGGCTGGGCGTCGGGATCCAGCGCCTGGACACCCAGGGCGAGCGCCATGTTGAGCGCACAGATGAGGACGAAGCTCCACTGGGTGCCCACGGTAGGGACGAGCACGAAGCCCACGAGGAGCGAGCCGACGATGCCTCCCAGCGTGTTCACGGAGTACAGCAGGCCCACGTTGCTGGCGGCGGAGGCCACATGCCGCGTGGTGAGCTGCACCACGAGCGGGAAGATGATCCCGATGAGGGTGGCGGGCACGAGGATGACGATCGCCGCATGGAGGAGCATCCCCACGTAGGGCGCCTGAGGCCCCCAGCCGCCGAGCCACGCGGTGAGGATCTTCCAGACCGGGCGGGAGAGCCCCAGCAACGCGACGGACACCAGACCGGTGAAGGCCAGCAGGGCCTCGACGGAGACGAACAGCTCCAGCGCCCTCCCCCGCCCCGCCAGCCGCAGCGAGTAGAGGAGCCCGCCGATCACCAGCCCGAGCAGGAAGGTGACGAGCAGGATGGTGAAGGCGTAGGTGGAAGAGTCCAGCACCGTGGAGAGCACGCGGAACCAGAGCACCTCGTAGGAGATGGAGCCGAAGCCGCAGAGGGCGAAGGCGGCCACCAGCATCCAGCGGCGCGCTCGGGTGAACCCGGCGGAGGGCTCCGGTGCATGCGCGGGCTCGAGGGCGGGCAGCGCCTGGTGCGGGAGCCGGAAGTGCAGCACCACCACGATCAGGCCAATAAGCCCATTCAACACGGCGGCGATGACGGCCGTGCGCCACAGCCCCACCGCGCCGATCAGGTAGAAGCCTGCGATGCCGCAGCCGATCGCCGCGCCCAGCGTGTTGAGGGCATAGAGGACGCCGAAGGAGCGGCCCAGCGCCTCCAGCTCGCGGGCAATGAAGCGCGTGAGGACGGGCAGCGTGCCGCCCATGGCAAAGGTGGGCGGCAGCACGGCGAGGAACGCGATCACCCCGCGCACCGGCAGGGGACCGCCCCCGGCGAGGCCTATGGCGCCCAGCAGCTCCGGCAGCCTCGCGAGCACCCAGGTGATGCCTAGGGCGAGCACCGCCGTGGCACCCTCCAGCACTCCATAGACGAGCAGCGGGCGCTGGAGCCTATCCGCGAGCCGTCCGATCCACAGGCTGCCCAGCACGAGGCCCGCGAGGAACGAGGACACCACGAGGCTGACGGCGAACGTGGTGTGCCCCACGACGAGGGTGAGGTAGCGAACCCAGATCACCTCGAAGACGAGCCCGCTCATACCCGAGGCCACGAACAGGAGGCCCACAGCGGCGAACACTCTGGAGGAGATGCGGCTCAATTCGCCCTACCCTACACTGGATCGAGGGGGCCCACACGACCCCAGACCACCTCGGTGAAGCGGGAGGCAGGCTGAGGCGCGAGCCCGAGCTTCTTCAAGTCCTGGGTGTGCCGTGCGCCTTTGACGACGACCCATCGCCGGGCCACACGGCGGCCTTCCCGCAGCGCCTCGGGGGTGAGCGGAGCGTAGTCAGCGAAGCGGCGGAGCACCTCGAAGCCGGGCTGAGCCTTCTTCGGCCGAGCGAACATCGGGTCGAAGAAGACGATGTCGAAGGACCGGTCCGGGAGCGTGCGCAGGTGCTCATGCGCATCCGCGTGCACCACCTCGATGCGGCACGAGTCCGGGCCGAGCTCGTACCGCTTCAACCCTTCGGCCGCGAGGGCATAGAGGGGCAGGCTCTTCTCCACCCCCACCACCCTGCCCTCCGGGCCCACGGCCAGCGAGGCCACGAGCGCGTCCTGGCCCAGCCCCAGCGTGCAATCGAGCACGGCGTCTCCTTTGCGCAGCTCCGTCATGCGAACGAAGGTGTCGCCTTCGCCCGCTGCCAGCCGGAGCCGGCGCAGGTGGGCCATGCCGCCGTGGAAGCCGTGGTGGCCCTCGCGATCCCAGAGCGTCACACCGTCATGGCCGAAGACGAGCAGCGCGTGGGCGCGAGAGTCGAACCAGGGGGTGATGCTCTCCTTGGCCTGGCGAAGGAGGAAGGGCACACCCCACTGGTGCGCGGCGGCCTGGGCCTGGGCGATGAGCTGCGTGTTGGGCCGGGCGCTGGTGGTGACGGCGAACGGGACGATCATGCTCCAGGCAGGGTACGGGTTCAGCTCCTCGCACGGAACCGCATCTGTAGCGTCTTCGGCGCCCGGTCCTGGAGGTTGGCCCCCTCGTACACATACGGCTCCTCACCCAACTCCCAATCGGAGAGCTCGAGCAGCACCCGCAGCGCCTCCTCGATCTCCGCCCGGCTGAGCATGGAGCCCAGGCAGTAGTGGGGGCCGCTGCTGAAGGTGAGGTGCCGTCCCGGATTGCGGCGGATGTCGAAGCGGTCTGCGTCTGGGAAGATCTCCGGATCGCGGTTCGCCGCGGCGAAGAAGCCAAAGACGAACTCTCCCTGCTTGATCGACTTGTCGCCGATCTCCGTGTCCTGGATACAGATGCGGCTCACGGCGAGGCCCGAGGGCTCATAGCGCATGGCCTCCTCCACCGCGTGCGAGAGGAGCCCGGGATCCTCTCGCAGCCGCTGCAGCTCCGAGGGGTGCTTCAGCAAGCACAGCACGGCATTGGTGATCTGGTTCGCGGTGGTGACGTAGCCCGCGGCGAGGATCTGGACACACTGGATGACGACCTCACCCTCGGGCTGAGGGGCCTGGGCTTCGTGTTCGATCAGCCGGCTCACCAGATCCCTGCCCGGTCTACCCCGCCGCTCATGCACGAGCTTCTTCATGTAGGCCATGAGCTCCTGAGAGCTCTGCACCACGCGGTGTGCCACCTCCTCCGCGGAGATGCCCACTCCGGCCGGCTTGAACAAGTCGTTGCTCCACCGCCGGAGCTGGGGCCGATCCTCCTCGGGAACAGCGAACAGGTTGCTGAGCGTCACCAGGGAGATGGGATCCGCATACTGCGTCGCGATGTCGATCACCCCTAACGCGCGGTGCGCGTCGAGGGCCTGCCGCGCCACTGCCTCGATGCCAGACCGCAGCGCCCGGATGCTGGCGGGCGAGAAGCCCTGGTTGAGGAATGACCGGGTCTGGGTGTGGCGGGGAGGATCCAGGAAGAGGACCATCCGCGACCACTGGGCGATCATCTCCTCCGCCCCCTCGGCTCCAACGGTGGCCGCCAGGGTGCTGAGCAACGGTCTGGCGCGCTGAGCCGAGAAGCGGGGATCGCGCAGGAGCGTGTGGATCTGCTGGTAGCTCGTCAGCATCCAAGCCTTCATCGGCTCCCAGAAGTAGACGGGATCCTCCTGCTGCATCCGGCGGAGCGTGGGATAGGGATCTCGGAAGAAGGCATCGCTCGACAGATCGTACGTAGCCCGGCTACCCATGATGTCACCCTCGAGGGGGGGCACCTTGGCGCACGGCAAGAGATGTCTTTTCAAGCGATGGCCCCCGGTGCTCGCTCGTGCCGTCCAGCTTCTGGCAAGACAAGTTTACTGCGCTTGCCATGCGCGCTGGAAAGCACCGCACCTGGGAGGTCTGCCTACCCCGCCTCGGCGATGTGGAGCTTCTTGCCGCCCTGCATCTGAGCCACCGTCACGGTCTGGTTCCGGCCGTGACGCTTGGCGTGGTACAGGCACTGGTCGGCCAGATCGATGAGCTGCTGCTTCTCGTAGCCGTAGTCCGGCCCGGTGGCGATGCCCAGCGACAGCGTCACCTTCAGCGGCCCCATCTCGGTCTGGAAGACTTCAGCCTTCACCGCCTCGCGGATGCGCTCGGCGATCACCTGCGCACCCTTGGCATCCGTCTCCGGCATGATGATGGCGAACTCCTCGCCGCCGTAGCGCGCCACGATGTCTGTGTCGCGAGCCTTGTCGCGCAGGATCTTCGCCACGCCACGGAGCACCGCGTCACCGGTGGGATGGCCGTAGGTGTCGTTGACGCTCTTGAAGTGATCGATGTCCGTGAGGATCAGCGACACCTTGCGCTGGTAGCGCTTGGACTGCGCCAGGTACTCGTCCGCCTTGCTCTGGAAGGTGCGGTGGTTGAGCAGGCTGGTGAGGCCGTCCGTGGTGGCCATGCGCTCCATCTGCTCGAAGAGCTGGGCGCGCAGCACGGCCTGGGCCGCCTGGATCGCCATCACCTCCAGCATCCGCAGCACGTCCTGATCCAGCGCCTTCTTGCGCGAGCCCGCCACCAGCGTGCCCAGGATCCGATCACCCGCCGTGAGCGGGAAGATCTTCAGCGCGCCCAGGCCGCGGATCTGGGTCTCCTCGTCGAAGATGACCTGCCGATCCATGGCCTTGATGTCACGGCCCGGCAGCGGCGCGCCGTAGCGCACCACGTTGGCCACCAGCCCATTGTTGTCCTGGAAGGCGCGGCCCTCCAGCGCCTTGCCCGCGGCAGTGACGCCCGTCATCCGCGCCACCCGGTGCATGCGCTTGCCGTCCACCTCGCTCACCAGCGTCACCGCGCAGAAGTCCAGGCTGGCGATCTGCCGCGCGCTCTCCAGCACCGCGATGAACACCTGCTCCGGGCTGCCGGCGCGGTTCAGCTCCTCGATGGCGCGGAAGAACCGGTCCTTCTCGTCCCGGCTCTTGCGGATGTACGTCATCACCCGCTCCACCTCGATGGCGCGCAGCACCTCGCTGGCGATCGTGGTGAGCAGCCGCTCGTCCTGATCGGAGAACGGCTCGTGCGTGACGCGGTCCGCCACCAGCACGCCGCGCACCAGCCCGCTGGCCTCGATGATGGGCACCGCCAGCACCGCCGACACCTGAGGCCCGCTGCCGTCGTAGTAGGTGATCCCCTTGAGCCCGTTGGGCGAGTGCATCCGCACCGGGGCCTGGCGCTTGAGCACCCCGCCGATGATCCCCTCGCCGGCCTGGAAGCGCTCGCGCTGGATGCGCTCGGAGGTGGAGCGGCAGTCGTACAGCTTCAGGCTCCGATCGTCCGAGGTGAGCAGGAAGGCCGCGCAGGTGTGGGTGCGCAGGGCCGTCTCGGCGATCTCCAGGGCCGCGCCGACCGCGCCCTCGATCTCCTTCACCGAGGCCACCAGCCACTTCTCGTCCTGGTTCATCCCCGAGAAGCTGTCCTGGCTGCCGGAGTTGACGAGGCGGAAGGTGCGGGCGCGCTCCTCCACCTCCTTGATGCGCTTCTGCACCGCGTCGCTCTCGGCGCGGCGGGCGGCGGCGATCCGCGCGGCCAGCACCGCGTGGTACAGGCCCGCGAAGAGCGTGAGGAAGAGCGCGTGCGTGGCGAACCCAGCCCAGTCCCAGTTCTTCTTCGCGCCCAGGGTGACGAGCCCGTCGAACACGAACGCCACGCCCAGCAGCGTCAGCCCCGCGCTGCGCGGCATGAAGGCCACCAGGAAGGCCATGAGCAGGTAGACCATTGGGAAGAGCACGCCGCCCCCGATGGACACCACGACGAAGGCGGCGGCGATGAGCCCTCCGCCCAGTTCCAGGTCATCGCGCAGCTCCACGGGGGCGCCCAGGGCGCTGCGCCGGAAGCGCCGCCACGCCGACAACCCCAGCCCCACCAGCAGGAAGAGCACCAGGAAGGCCTCGGTCCACCCCAGCCGGCTCAAGCCACGGAAGCCGTTGCGCGACAGGTGGACGAAGACCAGGAGGATGGACGCCGCGGGCACCGAGCGCACCACATGACGGACGACCTTGGGCATCATTCCGCTTCCTCCAGATGGAAGACGATCTCGCCCGGCTTCACGTAGCCCAGCTCCTCGCGGGCGGCGCGCTCGAGGGCGGCGGGCTCCTTACGCAGCGCGTTGATCTCGCGCCGGAGGGCCTCGTTCTGCTCGGACAGGGAGCGGTTGCGCTCCTGGAGCGCCTCCACGTCCTGCCTCAGCGTCAGGTAGCGGCGGAAGCCCCGGGCGTCAGCGGCGGAGGCCAGGGACAGTGCCCCCGCAAGCACCGCTGCCACTGCCAGGAACTTTCTCCGCGCTGTCATGAGCCTGCGGAAAGTACCAGCGGAGGAAGAGCAGGCAAGAAAACTGCTCCAGACCTGTAGCACCCCCTCTATCGGAGGACCCAGGCCGCATAGAAGAATGCCGGGGACACGGAGGAAGACGCTTCATGAGCGGAGCCGGTGGAGAGGTCGTCGGCAAGGTGCTGATGGGTGTGGCCCAGGTGAAGATCGGGCGCATCCTGCTGTGGATCGTGGCCGCGCTGCTCGTGCTCGTGTCGTTCACGGTGCCGGAGCGCCCGGATGGAGTCCTCAGCATTCCCATGAGCCTGGCCATCATCCTGGCGGTGTTCGCGATCGTGGGTGGACTGAAGGCGCGCCGCGACAACGGCCCCAGCCCCATCCGATGGCTGGTGCCACGGGTGGCGCTGGCGTTGGCTGGGATGGGTGTCGCCGCGCTCCTGTTCTGGCTGAGAACCCGGGGCCGGAAGCCGGAGCCACTGCCGCCCCCGCCCCGTCCGGAGGAGATTGATGAGCTGGCGCGCCTCGAGCAGGAAGAGGAGCGTGCGGCATGAGCACCGCGCTGGCGCAGGTTCAGGAGCAGCAGGTCCCCTCGAAGCGGCAGCAGTTGGTGAAGGTGGCGCGCGCCGGGATGAGGATCCTGGTGGGTGTGGTGCCCTCCATCGTCGGGGCTGGCTTGTGGGGAGCGGTGAAGGGGGCGGTGATCTTTGGAGTGGCCGGGGTGCTGGTGGCGGTGGGCTACCTGGTCCTGCCTCGGTGGCTGGGCTCGGCGCCGAATCCGATCTGGCTCGACATCCTGAGCGGGGTGCTACCGCCGGTGGCGCTGTCGCTGGCGGGCGGCTACGCCCTGATGCTGCAGGGGGCCACCTCGCGGCTGGCCCATGAGGCGGAGGAGCGCGGGCTGGTGGGCTACCTGTACGCCATCATCAAGCCTGTCGTGATGCAGGTGGCGCGCCGCCTGAAGGGCTCGGGGACGCTCTCCCGGGCGGAGCTGACACGTGCCATTGAGAGCTCCATGGCCGAGCGGCTGGCGGAGGCGGCTTCGGCCAGTGACCGGGAGCCCCCCTCACGCACGGAGCGGCTCGAGCGCTTCCTGATGGAGCACTCCCGCCGGGTGCTGGGCCTGCTGGCCTTGCGCGAGGCCTTGAGGGCTCCCGACGTGCCTGGTGCGGTGCGAAACCTGGAGGAGTTGGGGATCGATCGGCTCGAGATAACGCTCGCGGAGACGCTGGAGGACCTGTTCTTCTTCCAGATGGTGCTGGCGCTGGGCGCGGGCGTGGCGGTAGCAGCCGTGCCCCCGCTGCTCATGTTGCTGCTGCGCTGAGCTGTAGGAGCAGACGTGGAACGGCTTGCGCTCTCGCGGGTTCCGTTTTCTCCAACTGAGCGGCTGGAGCAGCTCCAGCGCATGACCGAGCTGTACGAGTTGCTGCGCCCCAAGGGGCACGAAGGCGATGGCTGCGCGAGGGCCTGCGCTGCACGCGGCGCCGCAGGTACTCGGAGCTGCTGGCATGGACCCACGGAGTAAAGAGACACAGGTCGCGGGTCCCTCGCTGCGGGGCGGGTCCCCCCGTTTGGACGGGTCCGCCCGCCCCGGCGTCCCGCTCTCCCATGGCTCACAGTGATTCTTCACTCCTCACTGGCTGCAGGCGCTGGAGGTGCGCCCCCGGCGGCACCTGCCCCAAACTGGCAGGACGGGATCAGGGCGTCTCGTATACCACCCCGGCCGTAGCAGGCAGCCTTCCAGGTTGTGCGTCTGCTTCCCATCCTGCTAGGTCAGACGGATTATGAGCGACTTCCCACTGTGCCGGTCTGCCCTACTTGCCGTTCTCGTGTCCTCGGTGGCCATGGCTCGGGGCCCTTATGACAAGGTGGTCATCCGAACCGAGAAGATCTCGGACCACCCCGCCAACCCGACGAGCAGCGTCTACGTGTCCGGGCAGGTGGCGACCGTCCTCTGCTTCGAGAAGGGCGTTGATCCGACGAAGACGCAGCTTCTGGGGTGGGAGGGACGGTTCGAGCCCCTCCTTGTGGGGAGCAAGATGGTGGTCATCATGCCGATCCGGGATCTCAACCGCGATGAGGCAGTCCCCTTGCTTGTCACGCTTGTAGACGGGACCGAGATCCCGTTCATTGTGAAGCCACAGAGCTTTGAGGAGTGGGGGTGGACCGACCATCAGGTCAACGTCTTCAAGGATTCCGAGAGCTACAACGCGGTTCTCTCCGAACTCTACGACACCCTGAAGAAGGAGCGAGCGCTCAGAGAGGAGAACCAGCGGCTCAAGAAGGAAGAGAACTCCGTTGATCACGCCTACGCGACGCTCCTCGCAAACGGCGAAGTGAAGAAGACGCCGTTTCTCCGCAAGAAGTTCTGGCGCTCGAAAAACGAGGACATGGACATCGCTGTCGAACTCTTCTCTGGCCCCGAGAAGGCGGCAGTCGTGGTTCACCTGAAGAACACCTACTACGGCGACTCCGGCGAGCCGTGGAAGTTCGATGGCGCCTACGTGACCCGCGACTACACGAGCTTCACTTCTCGCCCCTTCGCGATTCGCTTGGAGCGCTCCACCATCCAGCCCGGCCAGTCAGGGAAGATCGCGGTCGTTGTAGACAAGAAAGCGTTCGCAACGAAGAACGGGGACCTGACCGATCTCGCCCTCCAGATCTTCCGTGGCGATGGTCTGCTGCAGGTGGCCGTAACGCTGGAAGCCTCGCTCATTCGCCAGTAGAACCGCCGCTCATGTCCTCCACCAAAGCGCTCTTGCTTGGCTCTCTCGTCCTGCTCACTACGTACTCCGGATGCAGCTCGACCGGCGGAGTGTCGCTGCGCCCGGACGGCACTCCAGGACCGGAGGAATGCCCAGAGGAAGCCAAGCGGGTGATGGAGGCGCTGAGACTGCACGTAGGGGATGCAGCTTGGGTAGAACTCGACGCCAACCAGATCAGCTCCAAGCGCATCACGCTCTACGACGGGCCGATTGAGAGCATCCTCAACGACGATCTCGGCACGCTCGAAGAGACGACTCGCTTGTACGGAAGGGTCTGGACGGCTGGTCCGCAGGTCGTGATCCGGTGGTACGAGGCCCATCCGCCGAACAGAGGGAAGCTCCCGATCTGCGCGGTGGCCCGGCTCAGCTATGACCAGATGCGCAAGTCGCCCGAGTCCAAGCCCGGGATGGCCATCCTCGATGGCTCCACTGCGGCGGCCTACATCGTTGACGCCTTTCGGTGAGCCATAGGAGAGCGGGACGCCGGGGCGGGCGGACCCGTCAAAACGGGGGGACCCGCCCCGCAGCGAGGGACCCGCGACCTGTGTCCCCCTGCTGTGTGGGTCGTGCCAGCAGCTTCGAGTACCTGCGGCGCCCGTGCACCGCAGGCCCTGTGGAACTCTCTTCACTGCTTGAGGGTCTTCTCGATGGCCTTGGCCACGTCTTCGTGCCCTGCCAGTCCCTGCCAGGCAGCCACCACCCGCCCCTGCCTATCCAGGATGAATGACGTAGGCAGCGCGATGATCGTCCCGAAGACGCTCTGCCCCGACAGAATGCGCTCGTCCGCCACCAGCACCGGATAGCGCAGCTCGTAGTGCTCAGCGAAGGGAGCCAGCACCTGCGCTCCCTCCAAGTCCATCCCCACCCCCACCACCTGGAGCCCCTGAGGGCCATAGTCCCGCTGGAGCGCCTCCAGCGTGGGCAGCTCCGCGATGCACGGGAAGCACCACGTCGCGAAGAAGTTCACCAGCACCACACGCCCCGAGAGGTTCGTCGCCGCGGCCCGCTGCGGCCCCACCGCCGGCAGCGCCAACGCTCCCAGGAATCCATTCCCCGGTGCCTCAATGGCATCAGGGGTGCTCTTGCACGCGGCCAACCCCAGCAGCAGGGCACAAGCCAGGGTGCGGCCAAGCGCGCTCACGCCTCGGTCTTGCGCTCGGGCCCACCGCGCTGGCAGTCCTTGCACAGGCCGTACAGCTCCATTTTGTGCGACGTCACGATGAAGCCATGCTTGCGCGCCACCGCATCCTGCATCGCCTCGATCCGATCGTTCTCGAACTCGACGATCCGCCCACAGCGGGTGCAGATGAGGTGATCGTGGTGCTCGCGCCCCGCCGCGGCCTCGTACCGCGTCTGCCCGTCCCCGAAGTTGCGCGCGTGCGCCAGCCCACAGTCGTTGAGCAGCTTCATCGTCCGGTACACAGTGGCCACCGACACCTTGGTGTCCTGCTGGCGGACCTTGCTCCACAGCTCCTCGACGGACAGGTGTCCGCCCACGGAGAAGAAGGTGTCGATGATGAGGCTGCGCTGGCGCGTGCTCTTCAGCCCATGCTCGGACATGTAGCGGTTGAGGACTGCCTCTTTGGACTCCTCGCTCACGGATACCGGGCCTCCTGACGACTCTCTAAACGTCACTGCGCCACCTCGCCCTACCTGGCGGACGGTAAGCCGCCTCCCCGCTCTCCTGCCAGCCTCCCCCTCCCCATCGGACTTGCGTTGGCCGCATGCTGTTTACATTGAAGTCCGTCAGGCTCATTGACACCCGTCCGCCGCGAAAGATAGAGGCAACCGCCTTCCTAAACGAGCATTTTTCGGCAAGTTTTCCCATGAATAGCCTGTGGCAGAGAAGACGGCAGCCTGAAGATGTACCGACCCCGGTGGCAGTGGCCGTCTCCGACTTTTGTCGGCGTGCCAAGGCCATGGCCTCTCCCGCCGAGGTCCGCGAGGCCCTCGCGCTCCTCTCCGAGGACGAGGATTTCCGGGTACGCACCCTGACCGACACCGAGCCGGAAGTATCGCCGCTCGGACCGTTCGCGGTGGTGGACATGCTGCGAGGGACGGCCCCGTCGCTGGCAGCGCAGCGCCAGGCGTGTGGCTACTACGCAGTCGCCCAGGAGCTGGCCCGGGTGCGCGAGGAGAAGACGCCCGCGCCGGCCCCCGCTGCGGCCCAGGTGCCCAC
>Ga0247825_10000619_pt1 | contig 22624 bp, 22 predicted proteins | sample 13C_Vanillin_Day_FD_194413 | JGI IMG/M metagenome (GOLD analysis project Ga0247825, IMG submission 194413) | Soil microbial communities from agricultural site in Penn Yan, New York, United States - 13C_Vanillin_Day48 | ecosystem: Environmental > Terrestrial > Soil > Agricultural land | place...
GCATCGCCGGCGCCGAGCCGCATCCGTGGCCGGGCTTCACCATGTCGGTGTGCCAGCTGCGTCCCGAGTCCCGCGGCACGGTGCGCATCCGCTCCAGGGACCCCCGGGAAGCCCCGGCGATGCAGCCGAACTACCTCTCCACCGCGCTCGACCGGCGCTGCGCGATCGAGGGCATCAAGCTGGCGAGAACGCTGGCTGCGACCGCTTCGCTGAAGCCCTACGTGGCCGAGGAATATCGTCCCGGCAAGGAAGCGGTTTCCGGGGAGCAGCTTCTCGAGTTCGCGCGCAACTACGGCGCGACGATCTTCCACCCTTCGGGCACCTGCAAGATGGGGAGCGATGCGATGGCCGTCGTCGACGCCGAGCTGAAGGTCCATGGAATAGACGGGCTCCGTGTCGTCGACTGCTCGATCATGCCGACGCTCGTCTCGGGCAACACCCACGCGCCGGTGGTGATGATCGCGGAGAAGGCTTCCGACCTTATCCTGGGCGGGAACTAGGCCTCAAGCGGCGCTGATCTCTATACGGGCAGAGAAGCCGAGCTGCGCGAGCAAGTCTTTGCAGTCGGCCCACGTCAGGCCGAACGTGCGTACGTCTGCAACTCCGAGCCGGCCCACGACGGCGGAAATGGTGGCCGCGTCCTTCTCCTCGAAGTCGGCTTCCATCAAGGCGTTCTCGGCCCAATCGACCAGCTCGGCCAGCGTCAGGCGGTGGTGGAGGTACGCCGCGATCTTCTCCGCAACGTACTGTTTAGTAACAGTCATTTAATGATCCTACGCCTTCGTGTGCCCCTTATCTACCGGGTATTTCTCGTGCACCTCCACAAGCTCCCCGAGTTCGTCATAGATCTCCTGGTAGAAGCGCAATGTCGTTTCGTGCTCGTCGACCTCCTTCACGTAGCGCGCCCGCCAACCCTGCCTGCCCGCGATATCCATCCAGTACCGCCGGCCCCCATCAGGCAACTCTTGCCACTGCCCGAACTTCTTTTCGTTTTGTCCCCGAGTGCCCACCCTCTCGGATATCACGTATGGCGCGGGGTCCGGTTGACATGTGAATCAAAGCGCCGGCGTGCGGTGGTGCCAAGGCGTGGCCTGCTCGAAGGCCCAGCCGATGCGCAGCGCCATCGCCTCGCCGTAGCCGCGGCAGGCGATCTGCAGCGAGGTCGGCAGGCCGCCGGGCGTGAAGCCGTTCGGAGCCGCGAGGGCGCACCAGTCGACGAGGTTGATGGCGCGCGTGTAGATCGCGGCGGAGCCTTTCTGGTCGATGTCCTGCACGCGCGGCGCCGGCGTCGCCGTCCCGGGTGTGAGGAGGGCATCGACGTGGGCGAGGGCGGCGTTCCACCGCGCCTTCAGGGTCTCGCGCTCCCGCAGGAGCAGCAGGTAGTCCCTCGCCGACAGGCCGCGCCCGAGCTGGATGCGCGGGCGCACGTCGTCGTCGACCGGCTGCCGCGGATCGTCGACCAGCTCGCCCACGTAGGAGTAGCCCTCGGCGCCGATGATGCGGCCCACCATTGCGCCAAGTTCGATGAAGGGCTTGGGAAGGTCGACATCGACGAGGCGCGCGCCGAGCTTCTCCAGCACGCGCAAGGACTCGTCGTAGGCCTCGAGCACCTCGGCGCTCGCCGGCTCGCGGTCGCGCTGCGGCATGCGGCCGAGCGTCAGGCCGGCGACGCCGCGGCGCAGCCCGGCCATCGGATCGTCGGGGGAGGGCTCCTTCAGCACGTTGAAGAGCAGCGCCGCGTCCTCCACGTCGCGGCACATCGGGCCGGGCGTGTCGAGCGTGTGCGCGAGGGGCAGCACGCCCTCCACGCTGACGCGCCCGACGGTCGTCTTCAGCCCGACGATGCCGCACCATGCCGCGGGGATGCGCACCGAGCCGCCGGTATCGGTGCCGATGCCGCAGGGGGCGAGCGCCGCGGCCACGGCGACGCCGGTGCCGGAGCTCGAGCCGCCCGGCGCGCGCAGCGTGCCGGGGTCCCAGGGATTCCACGGCGTGCCCATGTGCTGGTTGGTGCCGAAGCTGCCCATGGCGAACTCGACCGAGTGCGTCTTGCCGATCACGATCATGCCGGCCGCGATCAGGCGCTTCACCAGGGTCGCCGTGCGCGGCGAAACGCGCTTCTCCCACACCTTCGAGCCGCCGGTAGTGACGCGGCCTTCGATGTCGACGATGTCCTTCACCGCGATCGGCACGCCGTGCAGGGGCCCGAGGCCGTAGCCGGCGGTGATCGCCTCGTCCGCGGCGTGCGCGGCGCGCAAGGCATCGTCCGCGTACACGCTCACGAAGGCGTGCAGCTTCTCGCCGTATTTCTCGATGCGCGAAAGGTACAGCCTTACCAGCTCTTGCGAGGAAAGCTTTTGCTCGTGGACCGGCCGAAAAGCCGGTTCCATCAGGCGGCGGCGCGAAGGCCCAGGATCTTGCGTGCCTCGGCGGGCGTGGCGACCCTTCTTTCGTATTTCTCACAAACGGATGTAATTTTGCGAACGAGCTCCGCATTGCTCGCCGCGAGGCGGTCGGGGGCGATCTTCAGGTTGTCTTCCAGGCCGGTGCGGCAGTGGCCGCCGCTCTCGAGGCACCACTGGTTCACTTCCCACTGGGCGCGGCCGACCCCGGCGGCGGCCCAGGTGGCTCGCGGCAGGACTTCCGCGATTTCTTTTCTGAGAAAGTCGAAGATCGAGCGGCGCGCCGGCATGGCGTTCGGCACGCCCATGACGAACTGCACGTGCGGCGGGTCCTTGAGCAGGCCCTTCTTCACCAGGTTGGCGGCGTTGTAGAGCATCGCCAGGTCGAACACCTCGACCTCGGGCTTGATGTCGTACTCGAGCATGGTCTTCGCCAGGCCCTCGACGAAATCGGGCGGGTTCTCGTAGACCTGCACCGGGAAATTCACCGAGCCGGTGGCGAGCGAGGCCATGTCGGGCCGCAGGTGCAGCATGGCGCCGCGCAGCGACTGGTCGCGGCCGCGCCCGCCGGTGGAGAACTGCACGATCATGCCGGGGCAGTGCTTGCGCACGCCTTCCTGCACGCGGCCGAAGAGCTCCGGGCTCGACCCCGAAGATTGGTCTGGATTGCGCACGTGGATGTGCACGAGCGAGGCGCCGGCCTCGAAGGCCTCGTGCGTGGACTCGATCTGCTCCGCGGGCGTGACGGGAACCGCCGGGTTGTCGGCTTTCTTCGGCACGGAGCCGGTAATTGCGACCGTGATGATGACGGGCTGGGCCATGGTCAAATATTATCCACCCGATGGCCGAGCGCAACCTCACGTACGAAGACCTGGTGCAGATCGTCGAGCTGATCCGCACCACCTCGCAGTTTTCCGAGTTCCGGCTCAAGGTCGGCGACATCGAGGTCAGCCTCAAGCGCGCCAACGGCGCGGCGCGTCCGGCATTGCCCTTGCAAGGCAATACTGATGTGGAGCCGGCGACGCCGAGCCCCTCCCATCACAAGGGCGAAGTTTCAGTTTCTGAGAATCTGCACGCGGTGCGCTCGCCGATGGTCGGCACCTTCTACCGCTCGCCCCTGCCAGGGGAGCCGCCGTTCGTCGAGATCGGGCAGGCGGTCGAACCCGACACGGTGCTGTGCATCATCGAGGTGATGAAGCTCATGAACTCGATCGAGGCCGGGGTGCGCGGCACGGTGCGCGAGATCTTCGTCGCCAACGGCACCGCGGTCGACGCCGGCGAGGTGCTGATGGCCATCGAGCCCCGACCATGAAAAAGGCGCAGGAGCAGAAGCGCTTCGACTTCGTCGACGTGACGCTGCGCGACGCGCACCAGTGCCTGTGGTCGACGCGCATGACCACCGCGATGATGACGCCGATCCTGTCGGAGATCGACCGCGCCGGCTACGCGGTGATCAACATCCTCGGCGGCGCGGTGTTCGACGTCTGCGTGCGCTACCTGCACGAGAACCCGTGGGACCGCGTCAGGCTCCTGTGCGAGCGCCTCGCCACGCCCTGCGACGCGCTTACGCGCGGCCAGAGCCTCTACACCTTCGAGCTCTTCCCCGACGACGTAGTGGCGCTCAACGCGAAACTCCTCGCGCGCCTGGGCGTCAAGGTGTTCACGGTCTACGACGCGCTGAACGACAACCGCAACCTCGAGTCCTCGGTGAAGGCCGGGCGCGAGGCGGGGATGCAGATCAACGGCTGGATGACCTACACGCTGAGCCCGGTGCACACCGACGCCTACTACGTCGAGCGCACGAAGGAGCTGCTCGCGCTCGGCGTCGACTACCTGTGCATCAAGGATCCGACCGGCCTGCTCACGCCCGAGCGCGGCGCGACGCTCTTCCCGGCGGTGGTCAAGGCGTCCGGCGGCGTGCCGGTGCAGCTGCATTCGCATTGCCAGTCGGGCCTCGCGCCGAAGGTCTACGAGGCCGCGATCAGGAGCGGCTTCAGCGCCGGCTACACCGCGAGCGAGCCGCTCGCCAACGGCGCCTCGCTTCCCGCCACGGAAGAAATTGACGCCATCGCGCGAAAACTCGGTTTTCAAACATCGCTCGATGAGGATTCCTTACGTGAAATCGCCGGCTATTTCCGCTGGCTCTGCCTGCGCGAGGACAAGCCCTGCGGCAAGGTGGCGCAGTACGACCCGGCGCTCTACGAGCACCAGATCCCGGGCGGCATGATCTCGAACCTCCACTACCAGCTCGAGACCATGAAGCTCGGCCACCGGCTGCCCGAGATCCTCGAGGAGATCGCGCGCGTGCGCAAGGACCTCGGCTACCCGATCGTGGTCAGCCCCTTCGCGCAGTACCTGGTCACGCAGGCGACGATCAACGTGGTGCAGGGCGAGCGCTACAAGACCATTCCCGACGAGATCCGCAAATACGCGCGCGGCTATTACGGGAAGGTCGCCGCGCCGATGAGCCCGGAGTTTCTGGATCGCTTGAATCTGAAGTCTTCCGAACTCGTGACTGAAAGACCCGGAGAACACATCCAGCCAGGCCTGCCGCGCCTGCGCCGCGAGCTCGGGCGCGGTGCGAGCGACGGCGATCTCCTGCTCGCGGCCTTCTACGACAAGGCGCTGCTCGAGCCGCTGAAGAAGCCCAAGCCTGAGTACCGCTTCAAGACCTCGCCGCTGCACGAGCTCGTGGCGTGGCTCGGCGCGCGCCGAGACATCGAGCATGCGCGCATCCGCTTCGGCGGCACCGACATGACCTTCTCGGCGTGACGCTAACTTTTAGCTTATGCCGTTGAAGGGCAAGGTCGCCCTCGTCACCGGCGCCGCGCGTGGCATCGGCGCCGCCATCGCCGATGCCTTCGAGAAGCAAGGGTGTGCGGTTCACCGGCTCGATCTGGAAAGTGTTTCCCTCACTGTCGACATCACGGACAGGAAAGCTTTGAAAGAAGCCGTGAAGCGCATCGGCGCGATCGACATCCTGGTGAACAACGCCGGCCTGCTCGCGCGCGGGCCGTTCGACCAGACGAGCGGCGAGGAATGGGACCGGCTGGTGGCGGTGAACCTCACCGGCGTCTTCAACTGCGTGCAGGCGGTGGTGCCGGCGATGCGCGGCCGGCGCGGCGCTTCCATCATCAACATCGCCTCGGTGTCGGCGGAGAAGGGCGGGGGCGCGATGGGCAACGTCTGGTACGGCGCCACCAAGGCGGGCGTCGTGGCGATGACCCGGGGGCTCGGGCGCGAGCTCGGCCCGCAGGGGATCCGCGTCAACGCGATTTCCCCGGGGGTGATCGAGACCGACATGGTGCGCGAGCACCTGTCGCCGGCGCTGCGCGAGAAAGTGCTGGCGCGCTTCCCGCTAGGGCGCTTCGCCACGGTGGACGAAGTGGCGCAGGTCGCGCTCTTCCTCGCCTCCGACGCCGCCTCCTTCGTCACCGGCGAGACCATCGCCGTCGACGGCGGGTTCCTGCGCACTTAGGGTGGGAGCGCGGCGCCGATCAGGAAGCAGACTCCGATCAATCCGATGAGCACGCGGCTCTGGCGCGCGAGAGGCCGCCACAGCCAGCCCCACCACGCGGCGGAGAGCGCCACCATGCCGAGCAGGCACGCCGCCAGGGTGGCGATCTGGTGCACCGAAGTCTTCGGGAACTCGAGCAGCGTGGTGTTGAAGATGAACACGTAGGGCACGAACAGGCCGATGAAGGCGAGCTTCATCGCCCGTAGCGACGTCTCCATGAACGAGGCGCCGGCGAGCTGCGCCGCGGTCATCGCGGTGATCGCCACCGGCGGGATGATGGTGGCGAAGATCGAGAAGTAGAAGACGAACATGTGCGAGGCGACGCGCGAGTAGCCGAGCTCCTCGAGGAAGGGCGCGAGCGCGAGCGCCATGATGATGTAGGTCGCGGCTTCGGGGATCACCGCGCCGCAGACCAGGGTGGCGATCATCACCAGCGGCAGCGCGATGGCGTGCACCTGCCCGACGGGGCTCAGCACCAGCGCATTCGACACGCTCGGCCCCAGCCCGGAGGTGATCACCGTCTGCGCCACCGGGCCGATGAGGGCGAGCAGCAGCCCCATCTTCGCCGCGGTCTTCGCGCCGTCGAGCACGCCGTCCCAGATCGCGCGCAGCTTCGGCCGGTAGCGGCCCTGGATGATGTAGGGCACGAACACCGCGACCACCAGCGCCCAGAAGCCGGCCAGGCGCGGGGTGTACATCTGCAGCATCAGCGCCGTCAGCACGGCGAGGCTGATGACGAAGGTCGGCAGCACGCGCGCGACCAGCGGCCAGTCGATGGCGTCGCGCAGGCGCTCCACGCCGGTCGCCCTGGCGTGGAAGTACACGCCGAACCCGACCCCGGCGAAGTAGAGAAGCGCCGGGATCACGGCGGCGAGCGCCACCGTCATGTAGGAAACGTTGAGGAAGAACGCCATCACGAAGGCACCCAGCCCCATGATCGGCGGCATGATCAGGCTGCCGGTGGAGGCGGCGGTCTCGATCGCCGCCGCCATCTCGGGCTTGAAGCCCTGGCGCTTCATCTGCGGGATGGTGATGCGCCCGGTGATGACCACGTTCGCGACCGCCTGGCCGACCATGGTGCCCACGAGCGCGCTCCCCACCACCGCGGGGTAGGCCGCGCCGCCGCTGATGCGCCGGCCGACCGCCTTGCCGACTTCCAGCAGCGCGCCGATCGCGCCGGTGTGCGCGAGCACCGAGCTGAACACGAGCACGTAGAACACCACCTCGGCGGTGAGCGGAATCAGCCAGTAGATGCCGTACACCGGGTGCAGCGTCGTGTAGCTGACGATGAACTCCACGGTATAGGGCGTGTGGCCGAGGAAGCCCGGGATATGGTCGCCCCAGAAGAAATAGGCGAGGGCGATGCAGACCACCGCGGTCAGGATCCCGCCCCAGGCAAAGAAGCCGGCGACGATGATGCCGGCGAGGGAAACGAGGCCGACCACTACGTCGGTGCGCTCGAGCAGCCCGGCCGAGGTCTCGAGGTGGTCGATGTTCGCCCACAGGTACACCGATCCGAGCAGGCCGCAGGCGAGCGCGAGGCTCAAGAGCGCGAGCTTCGCCCAGTGCGCGCCGGCGTCGAGCAGCTCCTGCAGCGCCATGAACACCGACATCGAGAACACCGCGCCGAAGAACAGCGAGTAGTACTGCGAGACGGGCTGCAGCGTGAACCAGACGTCCACCAGCTGGTAGACGACCAGCACCACGGCTTGCGCCGCGACAACGTACGACAGGGCGCGCGAGACGCCCGCCCTGGTGATCATCGACTACTTGTTGCCCAGCACCTTCTCGGGCGGCCACATGCCGGCTTCCTGGAAGGCGCGCCGCGCGCCGGGATGGACCTTGTTCGGCGCGTCGAGGAACGGCCGCACCATGGTCTGCTTGTTCCAGGTCTTGCCCAGCGCCACGAACTGGCCGGCCTTCGGCCCGAGGTTGATGAACGCCTTGGTCACCTCGTAGGCGAGCTCATCGGGAAAGTCAGGGTGCACCGCGCGCACGCCCACGTCGGCGAACCACTGCAGCGCCTGCGGCTGGTTGGGCAGCGTGTTGGGCTTGAAGTCGAGCGCGATGAAGGGCGAGCCGGTCTTCTTGTTCACTTTCTCCACCACCTCGCGCGGGATGTCGAGGTAGTGCCAGGGCTTGCCCGAGGCGGCGATCCTGGTGAGGATCGAGCCGGGGACGACCTCCTTCAAGCTCGCGTCGACGTTCATCTGCACCAGCGCCGCGACGACACGCCCGTCGATGAGCGAGTCGATGCCCTTGGCCGGCCCGAGGAACTCGATGCGCGTGTTCTCCTCGGTGATGCCGTAGCCCTCTTTCAGCAGCGTGTAGGCGAAGCCGCCCCAGTGCGTCTGCGTCTTCAGGCCGATGGCGATCGGCTTGCCCTTGAGGTCGGCGACCGTCTTGACGCTCGGGTCGGTGGTGACGAACCACGAGTTGCCGTGCAGCGTCTCGCCGTAGAGCCACTTCCAGTCGACCTTGATCGGCTTGTCGAAGAAGGGCTTGACGCCGTTGTCGGCGAGCCACTCGGCGCCGGTGCTCGAGCCGAAGGTGGCGCTCTTTTGCAGGTTCTTGTCGCGCTCGAGCAGCTTCATGTTGTAGACGTAGCCGGGCGTCTCCTGCTGGAAGGGCCGCAGCCACGGGTGCGAGTCGGCGACCAGGCGGTCGAAGATGAAGTAGCCTTCCCAGCCGCCGCCGAGCGGGTACTGCAGGAAGGGCACGCGCACCTCTTTTTTCTGTTGTGCGAATGAAAACGGCACGAGCGCGGAAAGAACAACAGCGAGCAGCAGGCGTTTCATGGGCAGTCCTCCTCGGGCGGCTAGCATAGCGCCCGCAAAGAAAGGAACAAAGGATTCCGTTTTCTGAGAATTTGATCGTGCCGGCGCTGGTCGCGGTGGTCGCCGGCGTGGTGCGCGGCATCACCGGCTTCGGCGGCGCGATGGTCATGGCGCCGCCGCTCGTGCTGCTCCTGGGCCCGAAGCTCGCCGTGCCGGTGGTGCTGCTGCTCGAGTCGGTGGCGGCGGCGCCGCAGGTGCTGCAGACGCGCTCGCTGGTGCGCTGGCGCGTGGTGGGCCCGATCCTTGCCGCCACCGCCGTCACGGTGCCCCTCGGCGGCTACCTGCTCCTCACCGCCGATGCGCTCACGCTGCGCCGCGCCACCGCGCTCATCGTCATCGTCTTCTCGGCGCTGCTGCTGCACGGCTGGCGTTATGCGGGCGCGCACAAAGTGTCGACGGGCATCGCGCTCGGCGGCCTCGCCGGCGGCATGCTCGGCGCCACCAGCATCGGCGGCCCGCCAGTGATCCTGTACCTCCTCGCCGGCCCCGATCGCATCGACGTCACGCGCGCCAACCTGACCCTCTTCGTCGCCGCGAGCTGCATCATCGGTCTGGCGATGCTGGCCACGCAGGGCATCCTCGACCTCGACGCCGCCGGGACCGCGCTTTGGCTCGCGCCGGGCTACTATGGCGGCCTGGTCGTCGGCACCCGCCTCTTCTCGCGCTTCAACGACGCGCGCTTCCGGCAGTTCACGCTGCTGCTCATGATGGCGGTGTCGGCCGGAATCCTTTTCGCCTAGGAGCCCTCATGCAATTGAACGGAAAGTCCGCCCTCGTCACCGGCGCCGCGAGCGGCATCGGCGCCGAGATCGCCCGCGTCTTCGCCGCGGCCGGGGCCAGGGTATGCATCGCCGATCTCGACGCCGAAGCGGCAAAGCGCAAGGCAAGCGAAATGAAAGGCGCGATCGGCGTGCGCATGGACGTCACCAGCGAGGAAGAGGTCGAACGCGGCGTCGCGGAGATGGTGCGGCAGCTGGGCGGCGTCGACATCCTCGTCAGCAACGCCGGCTTGCAGCACATCGACAGCATCGCCGATGTGTCTTTTCAGAATTGGAAAAAAATTCTTTCTGTGCACCTGGATGGCGGATTCCTCACCACCCGCGCCTGCATGCGGCGGATGATCGAGCAGAAGCGCGGCGGCTCGATCCTCCTCATGGGCTCGGTGCACTCGAAGGAGGCCTCCCCGCAGAAGGGCCCCTACGTCGCGGCGAAGCACGGCCTCGCCGGGCTTTGCCGCGTCGTGGCGAAGGAGGGCGCGGCGCACGGCATCCGCTCGAACCTCATCTGCCCCGGCTTCGTGCGCACGCCGCTGGTCGAGCGGCAGATCCCTCAGCTGGCGAAGGAGCTGGGGATCAGCGAGGAGGCCGTTGTGAAGGACGTGATGCTGAAGAACACCGTGGATGGCGAGTTCGCCACCGTGGGCGATATCGCGCAGGTCGCGCTATTCCTCGCCGCCTTCCCGACCAACGCGCTGACGGGTCAATCCATCACCGTCAGCCACGGCTGGCACATGGCCTAGAACTTTACGAATCGAGCGTAGAGCTCATAGCCGCGGCAGCCCGCCGCAGGACCGGAAGATAGGAGAGCGCGCGCTCGAGCGGCATGCGCGACACCGGGGCGTGCACGGCGAGCGCGGCGCAGGCGCGCTTCTTCCCGATCACCGGCACCGCGACGCAGACCAGGCCGGCGTGGAACTCCTCGTTGTCGGTGGCGTAGCGGTTGCCGCGGATGCGCGCGAGCTCGGCGCCGAAGCGCCTGGGATCGGTGATGGTGCTGTCGGTGAAGCGGTTGAGCGGTAATTGCGCCGTGAGGCGTTCCCTGCTTGCCTTGGGCAGGAGCGCGAGGAGCAGCTTGCCGCTCGCGGTGCAGTGCAGCGGCACGTGCGAGCCGGAGGTGAGGGTCATGCGCAGCGGCCAGGCCGTCTCGACGCGGTCGACGTACACCACCTGGGCGCCGTCGAGCATGGTGAAGTTGCAGGTCTCGCCGATCTCCGCGACCAGCTTCGCGAGGATGGCGCCGCGCGCGGCGCGCAGGCTCCCGTTCAGCATGACGTTGCGGCCCAGCGCGGCGAGGCGCGGCCCCGGCGCGTAGCGCCGCGCGCCGGGCTCGCGGATCACCAGGCCCGCCGTCTCGAGCATGCCGAGCATGCGGTAGAGGGTGGGCTTGGGCAGGCGCACCATGCCGGTCAGCTCGGCGAGGGCTTGCGGCCGCTCGGCCGCGACCAGCGCCTCGAGCACCGACACCGCCCGCAGCGTGGCGGGGATGCTGTCTTCCTTGCGGGGCATGTCGCCAGATTATCATTTTCTAAAACGCGACTTGTGAGAAACTGAGGCGCCCCTTTTTCCTCTTGCGGGACCCTGACATGACCAACATCGCTGACGTGAAGCGCATCGTCGTTTCCGGCCGCACGCGCATGACTCCCTCCGAAGCCTTCGTCGAGACGCTGGTCGCGCAGGGCGTGACCGAGGTGTTCGGCATCGTCGGCTCGGCCTACATGGACGCGCTCGACCTCTTCCCCGCGGCCGGGATCCGCTTCGTGCCCACCGTGCACGAGCAGGGCGCGGCGCACATGGCCGACGGCTACTCGCGCGTCTCGGGCCGCCACGGCGTATGCATCGGGCAGAACGGCCCGGGCATCACCAACTTCGTCACCGCGGTCGCCGCCGCCTACTGGGCGCACTCGCCGGTGATCGCCATCACCCCCGAGTCGGGCACGATGAGCATCGGCCTGGGCGGCTTCCAGGAGACCGACCAGCTGCCGATCTTCTCCAAGATCACCAAGTTCCAGGCGCACATCAACAACCCGGCGCGCATGGCGGAGCTCACCGCGCGCGCCTTCGACCGCGCCATCCTCGAGATGGGGCCGGCGCAGATCAACATCCCGCGCGACTTCTTCTACGGCGAGATCGAGTGCGAGGTGCCGCAGCCTATCCGCATCGAGCGCGGCCCCGGCGGCTCGCGCGACCTCGACGCCGCGGCGGAAGCCCTCGCCGGCGCGAAGTTCCCGGTGATCATCGCCGGCGGCGGCGTCATCCAGGCGAACGGCGTCGCGGCCTGCGTCAAGCTCGCCGAGGCGCTCGGCGCCCCGGTGGTGAACTCCTACCTGCACAACGACACCTTCCCCGCGAGCCACCCGCTCGCCTGCGGGCCGCTCGGCTACCACGGCTCCAAGGCGGCGATGAAGGTGATCCACAAGGCCGACGTGGTGCTCGCGCTGGGCTCGCGCCTCGGGCCGTTCGGCACGCTGCCGCAGTACGACTTCGACTACTGGCCGAAGAACGCCAAGCTCGTGCAGATCGATGCCGACGCGAAGGTGCTCGGACTGGTGAAGAAGACCTCCGTCGCCGTCTGCGGCGATGCGCGCGAGGCAGCAGAGGCGCTGGTTGCCCGCCTGAAAAATAAGAAGTTGAACGGCAACAAAGCCGAGATCGCCAAGATCGTCGAGAACGAGAAGAAAGCGTGGCGCGAAGAGCTCGCGTCCTGGGACCACGAGAAGGACGAGTGGAGCCTGGAAGTGGCGAAGGGCTCGAAGTACATGCACCCGCGCCAGATGCTGCGCGAGCTGGAGAAGGCGATGCCGGCCGACGCGATGGTCTCCACCGACATCGGCAACATCTGCCAGATCGCCAACAGCTACCTCAAGTTCGAGCGGCCGCGCAGCATGTTCGGCGCGATGATGTTCGGCAACTGCGGCTACGCCTTCCCGACCATGATCGGCTGCAAGGTGGCGGCGCCCGAGCGCACCGCGGTCGCCTACGTCGGCGACGGCGCCTGGGGCATGAGCTTCGGCGAGATCCTCACCTGCGTGCGCGAGAAGATCCCGGTCACCGCGGTGGTCTTCAACAACGAGCAGTGGGGCGCGGAGAAGAAGAACCACGTCGACTTCTACTCGAACCGCTTCCTCGGCGTGAACCTCGAGAACCCGAGCTTCGCGGGCATCGCCAAGGCGATGGGAGCTGAAGGTTTGAGAATTCAGTCTCTATCGGAAGTGGGCGACGCGTTGCGCCAGGCCTGCAAGGCGCAGAAGGAAGGCAAGACGACGATCGTCGAGCTGATGTGCACGCGCGAGCTCGGCGACCCGTTCCGGCGCGACGCGCTCAAGCTGCCCAAGCGGCTGCTGCCAAAATACAAGGCTTATTCAACGTCCTAGCCGCCGCCGGCGGCCCCTGGGCGCTCGCCTGGTGTTTCGCCGTGATCTTCGTCGCCTACGCGCTGCGCGGGGCGACGGGCTTCGGCGCCGGCGTGGTCTCCATCCCGCTGCTGCTCTTCGCGCTGCCGCTGCAGGTCGTCATCCCGCTCGTCACCGCGCTGGGCATGATCGCCTCGGCGGGGCAGGTGGTGCACCAGCGCCGCTGGGTCGACTGGGCCGCGGTGCGCGGGCTCTTTCTTCCCTCGGTGCTCGGCGTGGCGGCGGGGCTCGCGCTCTTCGCCGTGCTCGATGCGCAAGTGCTGCTCAAGGCCCTGGCGGTCTTCATCATCGGCTATGCGCTATGGGGCTATCTGCCGAGGAAAAAGGGTCCTGACCCCTTTTCCGCCTGGCTCGCCCCGCTCGCCGGCGCGGTGGGCGGCTTCGTCGCGACCGTGTTCGGCGGCATGGCCGGGCCGCTCTACGTCGTCTACCTGCGCTCGCGCGCGCTCGACAAGGCGCGGTTTCGCGCCACCATGTCCTTCGCGCTGGTGTGCCTGTCCTCGCTGCGCGCCGCCGGCTACGGCGGCCTGGGGTTCTACGACGCGCGGGTGCTCTGCCTGCTCGCGGCGGCGCTGCCCGTCCTCGTGGTGGCGATGATCGCCGGCGACCGCTGGCACGCAAGGCTCGACGAGGCGCGCTTCGGCCACGTCGTCGCGGCGCTGCTCGTGGTGAGCGGCCTGGCGCTGCTCTTCAAGTAGCCCTTTTCCGCAGCTGCCTGAAGATCGGGTAGACGATGGTCAGCAGCGCGATGACCATGATCGTGCCGCTGATCGGCCGGGTGAAGAACACCGTCCAGTCGTTGCCGAAGCTGATCATGGTGGTCATGAAATTGGTCTCGGCGAGCGGCCCGAGGATGACGCCGAGCACCATCGGGGTGATCGGGAAGCGGAAGCGCTCGCACAGGTAGCCGACGACGCCGAACACCACGATCAGCCACACGTCGGTGATGTTGTTGCGCGCGGCGAAGGCGCCGAGGATGCAGCACATCACCACGTAGGCCGAGACGATGACCTCGGGGAGCTCCAGCACCTTCACCAGGTAGCGCGCGGCGAAAAAGCCGATCACGCACATGCCGACCACGCCGACGAAGAGCGAGGCGAACACCGCGTAGACGATCTCGCGCGAGGTCTCGAACACCTGCGGCCCGGGCTGCAGGCCGTGCAGCAGGAAGGCGCCGAGGATGATGGCGGTGGCGCCGCTCCCCGGGATGCCCATGGTCATGAGCGGGATCATCGCCCCGCCCACCGACGCCGTGGCCGCGGTCTGCGGCGCGACGATGCCCTCGGGGATGCCGCTCCCCATCAGCGCCTTGCGCCGCCCGTATTGCGCCTCGACGCCGTAGGAAAGGAAGGAGGCCACCGTGGCGCCGGCGCCCGGCACCAGGCCGATCAGGATGCCGAGCAGCGTGCCGCGGGCGTAGGTGCCTTTCACCGCCGCCGCCTCGCGCAGGCTCGGCAGGCGCGTGCTCGCATCGCCCACCGACTGCAGCGGGAGCGAGCGGAAGCGCTGTTCCATGCGCACGAACACCTCGCCCAGGCCGAACGCGCCGACCATCACCACCAGGTAGTCGATGCCGTCGGAGAGGATCGGCACGCCGAAGGTGAAGCGGTGCGCACCGTAGGTGTCGTCGACGCCGACGGTGGCGATGAGCAGGCCCGCGCAGAGGCTGATCAGCGCGTTGGCGAGCGACGCGCCGCCGAGCGACACCACGCTCGCCAGGCCGAAGAAGATGATGGCGAAGTACTCGGGGGTGGAGAAGGTGAGGGCGATGCGCGCCACCGGCTGCGCCAACGCCACCATCACCGTGGCGGCGGCGAGCCCGCCCACCAGCGCCGCGCTGAGCGTCCAGCCGAGCGCCTTGGCCGCCTCGCCCTTGCGCGCCATGGCGTGGCCGTCCCACAGCATCGGCACGTCGATCGGCTCGCCCGGGACGTGGAAGAGGATCGAGGTCCAGGCGCCGGCGTAGGTGCCGGCGACGTACATCGCGGTGAGCAGGATGATCGCCGGGGTGACGTGCATCGAGTAGGTGAACGGCAACGCCAGCACCACGCCCATCACCAGCGTGAGGCCGGGCAGCACGGCCACCAGCAGCCCGAGCAGCAGGCCGACGAAGAGCGCCGCAAGGTTCGTCGGCGCGAACACGTGCACGAAGCCGACGCCGAGCGCCTCCAGCACCTCCATCTAGCGGATGCCCATCAGCCGCATCAGCGCGATCGTCACCTGCGCGAACGGCTCGGCGCCGATCGGCAGCGACACGTACACCACCTTCATGAAGAAGAACATCATGGCGAGCGTGCCGAGCACGCTGGTCACGGCGTTGACCAGCCAGCGGCGGTAGCCGCCGAGCGCAATGAAGGCGAAGACGTAGGGCGCCGTGGCGAGCACGAAGCCCAGGCGCTGGATCAGCCAGACATAGACCGCGGTGAGCGCGATGCCGCCGAGAAGCAGCGGCAGGCTCTTCGGCGCCGCGGGCTCGGCGGCGTCCGGGTGCGCCTGCTCGGTGCGCTCGACCATCTCCTGCAGCACGCCGGCCGCGCCGCCGCGCCATTGCGGCGAGACGAGCACGCGCACGATCTCGTAGACGCAGATCGCCAGCATCAGGCCGAGGACGAGCTTCGGCCAGACGTCGGGCCCGAGCGTGCCGGGCCGGCGGTGGAAGTCGATCTGCGTCGCGGCGTAGAAGAGCCACGCGGCGAGGGACCCGACGAGCGCGTAGGGCAGGACGCGGACGAGCGCTCGTCGCACGCCGCGGTCTACGGCAGGCGGTCGGGGACGAGCGTCGCCACCGGCTCGGAGATCTCGTAGACGCTCGCCACCGCGAGGTCGGGCCCGTAGGGCACGCGGTCGCGCTCGGCGCGCTTGCGCAGCCGCTCCTCGTGGACTTCCAGCACGTCGCGCGGGAAGGGCATCGCGCCGGGGTCGAGGATGCGGAAGCAGCCGTCGATGTCGCGCGCCGGCAGCACGCGGCTCTTCACGTGGCGGTTGGGCGACCAGGGGATGTCGAGCACGCCCGCCTCGAAGGCGCGCACCGTGCCCACCGCGGCGTCGCCGTCACCCATCTCGAGCACCTTGTCGACGATGGCGCGCACCTCGCGGCGGATGAGGTCCTTCTCCGCTTCGAAGGCGGCGAGGCCGTCGAGGCGGATGCCGCGCGCGAGGTAGATCGCCATGCGCGTGGTGCGCAGGCCTTCGGCGTTCGCTTTCGGCGTCGGGATGCCGTAGGCCTCGTGCGTGGACTTGGTGGTGACGCTCGCCGCGCCGGAGATGGCCGCCAGCGTGCCGCCGTAGCTGATGAGGGCGGCCGCCTGCGCCTCGTCCTGCGGCCAGGCGCCCATCCAGTGCAGCAGCGTCACCGGCGTGAAGACGTCGCGGTAGCCCTTCTTGGCGAGATATTCCTGGCAGAGCTCCTTGCAGACCACGGTCGCCGCGGCGTCCTGCACGAGGTGCAGCGTCTCGCCCATCTCGAGGCCGTAGTTGCGCACGCCCTGGCCGGCGGCGAGCAGGCAGTCGAGCACCGCGGTGATGATGGCGATCGAGGGCGGGATGTTGGTGCCGGTGAGGAAGCCGGGCTGGCGCCGGTGCAGCTCGACTCCCGCCTCCTGGTACATGGCGACGAGGCGATCGAGGTACTGGTAGTTGCGGATGCCCTCCTCGATGGAGAGCTCCTTGATATAGGAGACGGTGTAGGCGATGCCCGAGCCGAGGTAGCCCGAGTAGCCGGCGGCGTAGCCGATCTCGCCGGTGAGCTTCGGCATCGAGGTGCCGGTGAGCATGATCGCGGGCTTGTCGATGGCGTCGATGAGCCGCCGCGCGTACTCGACCCCGTAGTTCACCATCGGGTAGCCGTTCAGCATCGAGCGGCCCATGCGCTCGCTTTCCTCGATGCCCTTCTGCGCGAGCTCCCACTGCTCGTTGCGCGTGTAGCTGTCGGTGGTGGTGGGGACGATGTCGGCGTGGCCGTCGCGGTCGAGCGCCTGCATCAGTTCCTTCTGCAGCTCGAAGGTGCCGAACCCGCCGCGCGGCTGCGTCAGGCAGCGGCCCTCGGCCTGCGCGGCGCGCAGCACCGCGGCGAGCTGCTTGTGGCGGGGCAGCGACTTGTGCCGCTCGACGGCGGCGGCGAAGTCGACATCCTTGCCGGTCGGCCAGCGCGCGAGGTTCTCGCGGCGCATGGCCGCGAACGCGTCAGCGGGGATGCACGTTTCCGCGAGCGGCATCCGGGGCGATGTGCCGGTCAAGGTCGGTGAGGTTCGCGAGCGCAAGCTCGAGGGCGGCATTGGCGTCCACACTCTGCAGGAGGCCGCAAGCATACAGCAGGTATTCGCGGTCGAGCAGCAGCCGCGGCGCCACGGGCTTGAGCGCGAGCGGCTCGCGCGCGTCGGCGAGCGCGCACGAGAGAATGGCGCGCGCGTCCGCGCTCGCCGCGAGCACGCCGCCGGTGCCGATCACCGCGTCGACACGGCGCAGGTCCTTGCCGTGCTGCACCGTCACCGGGCCGGTCGGTGTGTAGACCGTCTTCAGCGTGCCGCAATGGCGCTGCACCGCGATGCCCACCGCGGCGCGCGCGAGCGCCTCGTCGAAGGATTTTTCCCGGGAAGATTGAGGAAGATGCTCGGCCTTCAAGTTCGCGAGAAGCTCCTTCACCTCCTCCTCCTTGAGTCCTGCATCCGCAGCGATTGCAGCAATCCCGGCCGCCTCGACAACCGCCGCAGCGTTGTGGCGCATGCCGAGGTCGCCCTCGACGGTGCGCTTCACGCGCGGCTCCGGAAGCCCCTGCGGGACGATGCCCGGCGCCGGCTCGCCGGGCGCCACGGAGTGCACATCCGTGGTGGCCCCTCCCGGGTCGACGACGAGCACCGAGCCGAGGCCCTTGATGCCTGCGACCCCGTCGGCAACGAGGCGCGCGCCTTCGAGCACCGCGGCAGGCGTGGGCATCACTACCGCGTCGAACTCGGCCGCGGCGCGGTCGATGCCCTTCGCGTGCACGATGCGCTCGATGAAGACGCTGCGGATCGCCGCGCGCGCCGGCTCGATGTTCAGCTCGTTGAACTCCGGCATCACGTTTTCCGTGCATACCAGAGATTTTCTGGATAGGAGTTGTTGCACTTCATCGCTCGCGGCGCGGTTTCCGGCATAGACGATCGGGCAGGCGAGGGCGCTAGCTGCGAGCGCCGCGGCATTGTGCAGCACGACTTCCATGTTGCCGCCGTCGGTGCCGCCGGCGAGCAGCAGGATGTCCGGCGCTAACGAGCTTATTTCTTGAATATCTTGCTGGGTAAGACGATAGGCGAAAGTCCCTACGAGCTTCGCCCCCGCCCCGAGCGCCGCCTGCCGCGCCGCTTCCGCGGTGAGCTCGCGCACCAGGCCGATCGTCACCATGCGCAGCCCGCCCGCGGCGCTGCTCGAGGCGAGGCGGTAGCGAAAGCGCGGCAGCTTCCCGGCGCGCCGCTCGAGGTCCTCGAGGGCCGCTCGCATGCCGACGTTGATGTCGGTCGTCACCGTCGACGGCCCCTGGCCGGAGCCGATCAGCCGCCGGGCCTCGAGGTCGACCGCGCGCAGCTTGGTATACGTGCTCCCGAAGTCGATGAGCAGCGCGGTTTTCAGGCTGCCTGGCCGGCGAGGTCCTGCGCCAGCCACTCGAGGACCGCTTCGCTGCGCGTGCCCGGCGGGGCGACGCGGTCGAAGCCCATGGCGAGGTAGGTCTGCTCGGTCTCCGCCCAGGAGCGCTTGCCCACCACGAGGTTGCCGCCGACGTAGAGCAGGATGTCCTCGAGCCCGGCCTCCGTGCAGAGGCTCCGGAAGCCGCGGCAGTCGAGCTCGCCCTGCCCATACAGCGAGGAGACGAGGATGGCGTCGGCGCGCGTCTCCACCGCCGCCTTGACGAAGTCAGCGGCGGGGGTGAGGGCGCCGAGCGAGACGACCTTGTAGCCGGCCTTCTCCAGGGCCATCGTCAGGATGCGATTTCCGACGATGTGCGTGTCCGAGCCGATGACCCCCGTGACAATAGTATTCACTTCTTGATGGCGAACTTCCTCATGCTCTGCAGCTCTTTCTCGAGGAAGGCGCGCGCGCGGTCCGCAGGCACGAAGCTGTTGGCGTCGGCGTACTGGTCGGCGAGGTAGTCCTTGTATTCCTGCGTCGCCGCCGCCTTGGCGAGCGCGTCCGAGATCACCTTGACGCGCTTCGCATCGGTGCCGGCGCGGAACATGACGGCGCGGAACTGGTTGATGACGATGTCGTGGCCGAGCTCCTTGCTCGCCGGGACTTCCTTGAACGCCGGGAAGCGGCTGTCGGCGAAGATGATCACCGGGCGCATCTTCTTCGACTCGAGGAAGCTCTTCACGTCGCCGAGCTGCTCGTACAGGATGTCGGCGTGGCCGCCGAGGATGGCGGTATAGCGCTCCGCGGGCTTGGCGAAGGGCACCGAGACCAGCTTGATGCCCTTGTTCGCGAAGTAGTTGACGTGCATGTCGTCGGGGCTGCCGAAGCCGGTGATGGCGACTTTCAGCGGCCGCTTCTTGCCCTCGCGCTCGACGTCGGCCCAGGTCTTGAGGTTGTCGGCGGAAGTGAAGAACGCCGAGGGCTGCTTGATCATGATCGCCGCCGGCGTGATCTGGTCGAGGCTCCACTTGGTGGTCGCGTCGGTGAGCAGGCCGAAGGTGTCGCCGGTCATGATCGACATCGTGTAGCCGTCGGCCGGCGCGGTCAGCATCTTGTTCAGGCCGGTCTGGCCGGTCGCGCCGGGGACGTTGATCACCGGCAGCGAGGCGCCCAGGTCCTTCTCCATCAGCTGCGCGCTCTTGCGCGCCACCTGGTCGGCGCCGCCGCCCGGTCCCCAGGGCACGATGTACTCGATCGGCCGCGAGGGATATTTCTCCTGCGCCTGAACTGCCGAAGCGCCGCAGGCCACCAGCACCGCGGCCAGTCCGATTCTCGCGAATTGCATGACTCCTCCTCGTTTTAGATGCGTAACAACAGTTTGCCCTTGGTCTTGCCCGCCTCGAGGTAGCGATGCGCGTCAGCGGCCTCGGCGAGCGGATACTCGCTGTCGACGGTGACGACGAGTTTGCCCGTACGCCACGCGGCAAACAAGTCCGCCGCCCGGCCGCCCAGCTCCTCGGCGGTGGCGATGTAGTCTGCGAGGTGGGGCCGCGTGAAAAACACCGAGCCCGCCTCGCCCAGCTCGAGAGGCTCGATCGACTGCACCAGCCCCGAGGCGCCGCCGTAGTTGATGCACACCCCGCGGCGCCTGAGGCTGCGGATGCTGCGCGCGATGGTGTCCTTGCCGATGGCGTCGTAGACCACGTCGACGCCGCGGCCGCCGGTGAGGCGCATTACCTCCTCTCGGAAGTCGGTTTCGCGGTAGAGGATGACGTGATCGGCGCCGCGCGCCCTCGCGATCTGCGCCTTCTCCGCGCTTCCCACGGTGGCGATGACGGTCGCGCCGCGCAGCTTGGCGCACTGCACAAGAAGCTGGCCGACGCCGCCCGCGGCGGCGTGCACGAGGCAGGTGTGCCCCTTCTCGAGCGGGAAGGCCGAGTGGCTGAGGTAGTGCGCCGTCAATCCCTGCAGCATCAGGGTCACGGCTATGGGCGAGGGCACGTCGTCGGGCACCTTCACCAGCTTCCACGCCGGCACTGCTGCGTACTCGGCGTACGACCCTCGCACGATGCAGTAAGCAACGCGGTTTCCTACTGAAAATTCTTTTGTCGGAAAAGCTATGGTGCCTATCCCCTCCATACCGATGACCATCGGCAGGGGGGTCTTGTAGGTCTGCGAGCGCGCGTAGTGGCCGCTGCGCATGTAGACGTCGATGAAGTTGATGCCGGCGTACTCGAGCTTGACTAGCGCCTCGCCCGCCGCGGGCTGGGGGACCGGGGCGTCGATCAACGCCAGCTTCTCGGGTCCGCCGAACTCGGTGACTGCCACCGCTCTCATCTGGTCTCCACGATGTAAGGCGCCAGGCGCTCGCGCGCGAGCCGCGGCGCAAACCCCGGTTTCAGGATCACGGCGCCCGAGCGCACCTCGAGGCCTTCCGTCAGCAGCCCGGCGCGCGCGCGCAGGAAGCCGTTCATCTCGCCGGCGTTGTCGATGTGGCGCGCGGCAACGCAGGCCTCCATCCAGCAGCCGAGGTCGCAGGCGACGCCGTTTCCGAGCACCGGGCTCATGCCGAGCGCACGGATGCGCTCGAGCGCGGCGCCCAGCGCGTCGAGCGAGCCGAGCTTCATGAGCTTGAGCTTGACGAAGCGCGCCGCGGCGAGCTCCGCGGCGCGCTGGATCTCCTCCAGCCCGTAGATCGACTCGTCCAGCATCATCGGCACCCGGGCGGCGCGCACCACCGTCAGGTGGCTGTCCCAGTCGCCGGCGCGGCAGGGCTGCTCGACGAGCTCGATGTCCGCCGGGTCGAGCGCGCGGACGAAGGCGACGCCTTGCGCGGCGCTGTAGGCCTGGTTCGCGTCGATGCGCAGCTTCGCCTTTCCTGCCGAAAGCTTCTGCACGCAGCGGACATGCGCGAGGTCCTTCTCCACGTCGAAGCCCACCTTGATCTTGAAGGTGCGGTAGCCCTCGGTGTAGAAGCGATCGAATTCCCCGCGCACCGCGTCGTCCTCCTTCTCGTTGATGCCCGCGAGGAGGCGCACCGCTTGCTCGCGCCCGGGAGAGAGGTAGGCATTTCCCTCGAGCATCTCCAGCGCGGTCGCGAATGCCGTCACCGTGAAGGGAAGTTCTTTCACCAGGGAAGCCAACTGTGCTTTGCCTTCCCGGGACTCCAGGCCCTTGAGGCGGGCGGCGATATCGGTTGCCGCCCGCCAGCTGCCCTCGATCGTTTCCTCGGTATAGCCGGTCAGGACGGTCGCTTCGCCCAGCCCCGTCGTGCCGCCCTCGGCCTCGCACTCGACGACGATGGTGTCGAAGTGCTCGACGGGCCGGAACGACAGGCGGTAAGGCGCCCTGAGCGGCACCTGCAGCCGGGTGATTCGAACCTGCGCGAGACGAGGCATCTCGGCCGAGTCTACAATTCCATCCGCTCCCCATGGGTGCAATACTCGAAACCAATCTCCTGATCGAGCGCGCGCGCGCCGCGCAGGCCGCCTACGAGCGCTCGAGCCAGGAGCATCGCGACGACGTCGCCACCGCCTGCGGCTGGGCGATCATGAAGCCGGAGAACAACCGCGCGCTTGCCGAGCTCGCCGTGCGCGACACGGGCCTCGGGAACGTCGCCGACAAGATCGCCAAGAACCACAGGAAGACGCTCGGGCTGCTGCGCGACCTCAAGGGCGTGCGCACCGTCGGCGTGATCGCCGAATACCCGGAGCTCGGCGTTACCGAGATCGCCCGCCCGGTCGGCGTGGTGGCGGCGATCACGCCTTCGACCAATCCCGGCGCGACGCCCGCCAACCAGATCATCAACGCGCTCAAGTGCGGCAACGCGGTCATCCTCGCCCCCTCGCCCAAGGGCTATTCCACCTGCGCGCTGCTGCTGCGCTTCATCCATGAAGAGTTCAAGAAAATCAACGCAGACCCGGACCTGGTGCAGGTGCTCCCCGCCCCGGTGACCAAGGAAGCGACCCACGAGCTGATGCGCCAGTGCGACCTCATCGCCGCCACGGGCTCGCAGTCGAACATCCGCGCCGCCTACTCGAGCGGCAAGCCGGCGATCGGCGTCGGGCAGGGCAACGTCGTC
>Ga0247825_10000620_pt1 | contig 22596 bp, 23 predicted proteins | sample 13C_Vanillin_Day_FD_194413 | JGI IMG/M metagenome (GOLD analysis project Ga0247825, IMG submission 194413) | Soil microbial communities from agricultural site in Penn Yan, New York, United States - 13C_Vanillin_Day48 | ecosystem: Environmental > Terrestrial > Soil > Agricultural land | place...
TCAACATGCTTCGAGCGCACCCAGAGCAAATATCCATGCGCCGCAAAGTCAAAGCCGCAGCCTGGGACGATGGCTTCCTTCTCAGCCTGTTCGGCCAAAAGCGATAGCCCTGCCCTCGCGGGGAGGGATGAGACCACCGATGCTTTGAGATATTGCTCCAACGAAACGACAACGCCGCCGCGTTGCCGCGGCGGCGTTTCCAGAAATCCTGCAAAGCGTTCAGCGGGGACGAAGGTCCATGCCGGCGATGCCCGCCGCGATGCTCAATCCGGTCTGCGCCTGGCCGCTCAGCGGCTGAAACGCGATGGTGTTGTTAGATCCGCCGATCAGCGCGTTGGCGCCGAGCCCGATGCCGACCGTCGCGCTCGCCGACGCGCCGGCATAGGAGCCGGCCAGATCGCCGCGCTGGATGCCGCGGGTCGGCGCGAACACCGCCCACGCCACTGCGACCTGCTGCGGGAAGCCGATGTCGACACCGGCGCGGCGGATTGTGGCGTGGTACGCCTCGGGCGGGCTGTTGTCGCTGCCACGGAACGTGCAGCCGAGTTCGGTGACCGAACCGACGATGAAGCTCGTGGTCGAGCCGCGGCATTCGAGCACGCCGACCTCGACGCGGCTGCCCTGCGCCATGACCTGTGTGGCCGATGCGACAAGCCCTGCCGTCAACGCAACAGTGGTGAAACGAATCATGAAGTGCCCTCCTCCGAAGGGGCGGGAACTTACCCCAAGTCGGAAACGGCGCAAAGGCGAACGGCTGGGCAGCGGTTTCGTCGTTTATTTCAGGTTGCCGCAGAAGCGCTGGATGCGGCGGCACGCCTCTTCCAGGTCTTCCGTCTTGGTGGCGTAGGAGATGCGGAACGCCGGGCCGTAGCCGAACGGCGTGCCCTGGACCACCGCCACACCTTCGGTTTCCAGGAGCTCGGTGACGAATTCTTCGTCATTCGTGATCTTCTTGCCGGACGGTGCGGTCTTGCCCATTGCGCCGGCGCAGGACGGATACACGTAGAACGCGCCCTCCGGCTTCGGGCACTTGAGACCGTTCGACTGGTTCAGCATCGAGACGCAGAGGTCGCGCCGCTCCTTGAAGATCGCGTTGTGCTTGGCGATGAAATCCTGCGGGCCGTTCAGCGCCTCGACCGACGCCCATTGCGACACCGCGACCGGATTCGAGGTCGACTGCGATTGCAGCATCGCCATCGCCTTGATCAGGCTGGCGTCGCCGCCGGCATAGCCGATGCGCCAGCCGGTCATGCAATAGGCCTTCGATACGCCGTTCACCGTCAGCGTGCGGTCATAGAGCCGCGGCTCGACCTCGGCGATCGAGTAGAACTTGAAGTCGTCGTAGACCAGATGCTCGTACATGTCGTCGGTCATGATCCAGACATGCGGATGCTTGACCAGCACGTCGGTGACCTTCTTCAGCTCGTCCTTGGTGTAGGCCGCGCCGGTCGGGTTCGACGGCGAGTTGAAGATGATCCACTTGGTCTTCGGCGTGATCGCCTTCTCGAGCGCCTCGGGCTTCATCTTGAAGCCGTCTTCCATCCGCGTCGGCACGATCACCGGCTCGCCGCCGGCGAGCAGCACCATGTCGGGATAGCTGACCCAGTACGGCGCCGGCACGATCACTTCGTCGCCGGGGTTCAGCGTCACCATCAGCGCGTTGTAGAGCACCTGCTTGCCGCCGGTGCTAATGATGATCTGGTTGGCCTTGTAGTCGAGATTGTTCTCGCGCTTGAACTTGCCGGCCACCGCCTGCTTGAGCTCGGCGAGACCTTCGACCGCGGTGTACTTCGACGCCTTGCCGCTCATGATCGCCTTGATGGCGGCCTGCTTGATGTTGTCCGGCGTGTCGAAGTCGGGCTCGCCCGCGCCGAGCCCGATGACGTCGCGGCCCGCGGCTTTCAGTGCGCGCGCTTTGTCCGTCACCGCCATCGTGGCGGAGGGCTTAACGCGCGACAGTGAATCCTTGAGCAGAGCCATGACAGTCTCCAAACCCGCGGGGCTCCATTGCCTCGCGGGGCGCGCGTTTTTCTATTGGTCCGGGGCGGTCGCGGCAAGACGCAATCGGTGATCGCAGTATCAAACCGGTTGATGGGCGGCGCGCCTAGCGCGTGCCAGACGCGCGTAAACGCGCTGGTGCCCGGCCGCCGAAAGCCCGCTGCCAAGCCGTTGCCAGCCCGGCCGAAAAGGCCGAAATTGCTGGCAAATACGGCATTCATCGGGGCGGGAACAGCAATGGAATTGGGACTGAGGAACAAGGTCGCGCTGGTGACCGGGGCGAGCCGCGGCATCGGCCAGGGCATCGCGATGTCGCTGGCCGAGGAAGGCTGCGACCTGATGCTGACCGGGCGGGACGAAGAGGCTCTCAAAGGAGTTGCCGCGGACGTGGCAAAAAAGGGCCGGAAGGCCGCGATCTCGGTGCTCGACCTCCGCAAGGAAGGCTCGGAGAAGCCGCTGGTCGAAGCCGTGCGAAAGGAGTTCGGCCGGCTGGATATTCTGGTCAACAATGCCGGCGCCACCAAGCGCGGCGACTTCTTCCAGCTGACCGACGCCGACTGGCAGGACGGCTTTGCGCTGAAGTTTTTCGCGCATGTCCGGCTCACCCGTGAAGCCTGGCCGCTGCTGAAGGCGCAGAAGGGCTCGCTGGTGACCATCGCAGGCATCGGCGGCAAGGAGCCGGAGCCGCCGTTCACCATCGGCAGCTCGGTCAATGCAGCCTGCGTCGCCTTCACCAAGGCGCTGTCGGACATCGGCAAGGCCGACGGCGTGCAGGTCAACTCGATCAATCCGGGGCGCGTCGAGACCGAACGGCTGTGGCGGCGATTCCGCGAGACCATGCAGGCGACCGGTCGTGACGAGCCTGCCGTGCGCGAAGAATATCGGCAGGAGTTCAACATCAGCCGGTTCGGCACCGTGCAGGATCTCGGATCGTTCATCGCGTTCCTGGTGTCGCCGCACGGCCGCTGGGTGCATGCGGTGGCTATCGACATCGACGGCGGCGAAGTGAGATCGGTGTGAGCACGCCGTTGCACCGTGTGTCCCGGGCGCAGCGCAGCATGAGCGTAAGCGAATGATGCGCTGCAGACCCGGGACCGTTCCAAAGGCGGTATCTGATACGGCCCCGGATCAGCGGTGCACCGCTGACGCCATAGCGCGTCGAAGATGCGCGTGGACGCGCTTTTGGCACCGCATCCGGGGCACAGCGCCATGAACATCCTCCTCACCCCCGCGCGCATCGGCCCGGTGGAGATCCCGAACCGGATCGTCATGCCGCCGATGACGACGCGCGGCTCAGACGACGAAGGCAACGTCACCGACCAGACCGTCGCCTATTACATGGCGCGGGTGCGCGGCGGGACAGGCCTCATCACCGTCGAGATGGCGTCGCCGGAGAAAGCCGGGCGGCATCGCCGGCGCGAGCTCGGCATCTATGACGACCGTTTCCTTCCCGGCCTGACGCGGCTGGTGCGCGAGATCCACCGCGGCGGCGCCAAGGCGTCGATTCAACTCGGCCACGGCGGCGGACATACGCGCGTCGATATCTGTGGCGAGACGCCGGTCGCGCCGTCGGCGATTCCGCATCCGGTCTACGAGACGACGCTCGAGACCATCATTCCGGAGGCGATGACCCGGAGCCGGATCGCGCAGACCACGGCGGCCTACGCCGCGGCGGCCAAGCGCGCGCAATGGGCCGGGTTCGACTGCGTGGAGATCCACGCGGCACACGGCTACCTGATCTCGCAATTCCACGCGCCGTTCGAGAACCGGCGCACCGACGAATACGGCGGCAGCCTGGAGAACCGCGCCCGCTTCGGGCTCGATGTGCTGCGCGCGGTGCACGCCGCGGCGCCGGGGCTCGGCGTGATCTACCGGGTGTCGGTCGACGACTATTTCGACGGCGGGCTCACTTACGACGAAGGAAAGACCATCGCGATCTGGGCCGCAAACGCCGGCGCCGACGCGATCCACGTCACCGCGGGGCATTACCGCTCGAAGCCCACCGCGCACCGCATGATCCCGCCGATGAACGAGCCGGATGCGCCGTTTCTCGAATACGCCGCCGATATCAAGCAGCAGGTGAACGTGCCCGTGATCGCGGTCGGTCGCCTCGGCGATCCGGCAACGGCGACGCAGGCGGTCGAAAGCGGCAAGGCGGATTTCATCGCGCTCGGCCGCACGCTGGTCGCCGACCCGCAATGGGTCGAAAAGCTGCGCAACAACGAGCCGACCCGGCGCTGCCTCGCCTGCAACACCTGCGTCGACGGCATGCGAAGCGGCGCGGGCATCTCATGCGTGGTCAACGGCGCGGCAGGGCGCGAGGCGATGTTTTCCGGGGCAAGACCGCCGCAGGGCCAGCGCATCGCGGTGATCGGCGCCGGGCCCGCGGGCCTCGCCTATGCGTCGCTGGTCGCCGAAGGCAACTCTGTGACGGTGTTCGAAAAGGACATGAACGCCGGCGGCGCGTTCCGCTATGCCGGGCTTGCGCCGTTGTTCCAGGAGGTCGAGGCCAATCCGGACAGCCTGCTGCGGCACATCGGCGACATGGTCGCGGCATGCCGGAAGAAACACGTGAACTTCCGCTTCGCCACCGACGTGACGCGCGACCCGCTGCTGCTCGCGCCGTTCGACCGGATCGTGATCGCGACCGGCGCGGCCTATCCGCTCGGGCTCGGACCGATGCTGATGAAGATGCTGGAGCGCGGCGCGGGCCACTGGCCGGTCGTGTCAAAGTTCGCCATGAAGCCCGAAGTGCGCGACTGGTTCTACTATCGCGCGCGCACCGCCACCGGCGAAAGTTTCCGCAAGCTCGCGCGTCCGGGCCAGACCGTGGTCGTGATCGGCGACGCCGCGAAGGCGGGCAAGAGCAAGGAAGCCATCGCCAGCGCGTTTGAAGCTGCCCTGCTGGGCAATTAGGGCACCGTCATTCCGGGGCGCGAGCAAAGCCCGTGAACCCGGAATCCATAGCCACTGCTGCGGAGTATGGATTCCGGGTTCGCGAGCTTCGCTCGCGCCCCGGAATGACGCCGGTGGCTACTGGAAAATATCGTTGAACCGCGCCTTCAGGTCCTTCGCATTCTTCTCGATGTGATCGAGATCGATCGGAATGTATTTCACCTCTTTCAGCGACGGCTGGCCCGCGGGCGCCGCGATATCGACCCGCGACGAATGGATCGCGTTGTCGGCGATCATCTTCTGCGCCAGCGGCGACAGCATGAACTGCGCGAACAGCTTCGCCGCGTTCGGGTTCTTCGCGTTCTTGATGATCGCGACCGGCGAGCATATCTCGAACACGCCTTCGGTCGGATAGATCACCTGCTGGTTCGGCAGGTCCTTGCCGTCGTTGAAGCTGCGCGGATCGGAGCCCTCGGCGCCGATCGAGCGCTCGCCGGTCTGCATGGTCTTGTAGACCTGCTGATGACCCTGCACGATCATCGTGTCGTTGGCGCGCAGCGCCTTGTAGAAATCCCAGCCGAGCTTCTGCGACAGCATGCCGACCACCAGGAGCTGGATCGCGGTGAACGACGGGTCGGGCATCACCATCTTGCCCTTGTATTTTGGATTCCTGAGATCGGACCAGGTCTTCGGCCGGTCGGCCTCCGGCACCAGGTCGGTGCGCACCGGCATGCCGATCAGGTGCACGCGCTGGGCGATCCAGTGGCCGTCCTTGTCCTTGGCGCCTTCGATCACCTTGTCGAAGCCGTCCGGCCTGAACGGCACGAAGATGCCGCGCCGGGTCATGCCGCTCGCCGCCGCGGCATCCGACATGGTGATGATGTCGGCGCCGGCCTGCCCCGCCTGATATTCCTGAAGGAAGCGGCGCAGCACCGCCTCGCCGCCGGAGCGCAGCAGCGTCACCTTGATGCCGGTGTCGGCGGTGAACTTGTCGGCGAGATTTTGCACCAGCGGAAACGGCGTCGAGGTGTACCAACTGACGTTGCCTTCCTTGATCGCCGCGGCGCGGTCGACCTGATCGGGCGTGAAGGCCTGCGCCGCCGTGACAAACGTTGCGAGACAGCCGGCGGCGGCAACGCGCGCGAAGCGGCGCATGACAATCCTCCCATCAAAGCGCCGGTTTGCCCGGCTTGTCGGGTCATCGTCGTTCCATCGTGGGCCAAAGGCAATCGGGAAAACCGCCGCGAAACGCTCTCTTAAGGCTGCACTGATAGGCCTTTTGACGCACCAGAGCCCAATTCGATGAGCGCTTTCTTCGCCGCAATGCGTGACGGCCGGTTGCTCACCCGCGAGCGCACCCGCCTTTGGGCGGTCGCGATGCTTGCCGCTTCGGTTCTCGGCCTCGGATTCCTGCTCGCGACGTCGGACGGGCTCAACGACTATCAGGGCCGGCCGCTCGGAACCGACTTCTCCAACGTCTATGCGGCCGGCACCCATGTGCTGGAGGGCAATCCCGCGGCGGCGTTCGACTGGCCGGCGCAGCACGGACGCGAGCGGCAGATCTTCGGCGACAAGACTCCGTTTTACGGCTGGCACTATCCGCCCTATTTCCTGTTCGTCGCCGGACTGCTGGCGCTGATGCCTTACGCTCTGGCGCTGGCGGCGTGGCAGGCGGCGACGCTTGCGCTCTATCTCGGCGCGGTGTGGCTGATCCTGCGCTCCTCCGCTCCGAAACGATGGCGCTGAAACCACGCGCGCTGGAGAGCCCGTTGTGGCTGCTCGCAGCCCTCGCCTTCCCGGCGGTGTTCGTCAACATCGGCCACGGCCACAACGGCTTTCTCACCGCGGCGCTGATCGGCACGGCGCTGGTGTGCTCGACCGCCGGCCGCTGGTCGCCGGAGTCCTGTTCGGCCTGATGGCCTACAAGCCGCAATTCGGCGTGATGATCCCGCTGGTTCTGGGCGCGACCGGCCGCTGGCGCGCGTTCCTCGCCGCTGCGGCGACAGTCGCGGCTCTCACGCTTGCAACCTTTGTCGCGTTCGGCCCCGACGTCTGGCGAGCGTTTTTCGGCTCGGCGCATCTCACCCGCGTCGAGGTGCTGGAGCAGGGCGGCACCGGCTGGCACAAGATCCAGAGCGTGTTCGCGATGGTGCGGATGTGGGGCGGCGGCATCCCCTTGGCCTACGTCGCGCAAGGCGCGGTGATGATCGCGGTCGCAGCGGCGCTGACCTGGCTCTGGCGCAGCGCCGCGGCCTATCCGCTCAAGGCCGCGGCGCTGATCGTCGCGCTGGTTCTCGCCACGCCCTAAAGCCTCGACTACGACCTCGTGATTCTCGCCCCGGCGATTGCATTTCTTGCGGCCGACGGCCTCGCCCGCGGCTTCGCGCCCTGGCAGAAAACCGCGCTGGCGCTGCTCTGGTTCATGCCGCTGATCGCCCGCAGTATCGCCGAGCAGACGCTGGTTCCGCTCGGCGTGCCGGCCATGCTGCTGATGTTCGTGCTGGTCCTGCGGCAGGCCGCGGCCGAGACGGGCTTTACCGCCGGGTGGCATTCGGCGGCGCAGCCGATAAAGTAGCCGCATGATCACGAGGCGAGCGGCGTTGACGGCGCTGGCCGGGCTTGCCGCTATTCGCGGAGCCCGCGCGCAGGCTTTTCCGAGCCGTCCGGTCACCATCATCGTGCCCTATCCGTCCGGCGGACCGGTCGACATCACCGCACGGCTGATCGCGCAATCGGTGGGCGACCGGCTCGGCCAGCCGTTTGCGGTGGACAATCGCGGCGGCGGCGCGGGCGTGATCGGCAGCGTCGCAGTGCAGCATGCCGAGCCGGATGGCCATACGCTCATTCTCGGCACCAACCAGACCCATGCCACCAACCAGAGCCTGTTGAAGAACTGCCCTTACGACGCGGTGAAGGACTTCGTGCCGGTCGCGGGCATCGCCGAGATCCCGCATGTGCTGGTGGTGCGGCGCGGGCTGGAGGTGGCAAGCGCCGCCGAACTGGTGGCGCTGGCGAAGAAATCGCCCGGCGCGCTGAACTACGCTTCGACCGGCGTCGGCTCTGCCTCGCACCTCGCAGCCGAACTGTTCAAGACCCGGGCGGGCATCGAGCTTCAGCACATTCCGTTCCGCGGCGCAGCGCCGATGACCACCGAACTGCTCGCGGGCCGCATCGACGTGACCTTCGCGACGCTGCCGGGCGTCGTGAGCCACATCGATGCCGGCGTCATCCGCGCGCTCGCGGTCGCCAGCGGCAAGCGCGCGGCGCGGCTGCCGAACGTGCCGACGCTTGCGGAAGCGGGAATTTCCGGCGTCGAGGCCGATGCCTGGTTCGCGCTGTTCGCGCCGGCCAGGACGCCGACCGCGGCGGTCGACCGGCTGCACCGCGCGATCGTCGCGGGCCTGGAAACCGAAGCCGCAAGGGATGCCATCGCAACGCAGGGCATGAAGCTGTGGCTGCGCTCGCCCGCCGACATCGCGGGTTGGCTGCCCAGCGAGATCGGCAAATGGGCTGCCGTGATTAAAACGGCTGGTGTCGTCGCGGAATAGACGCTGCCGCCTCGATTGTGTCGTGCCGACGCGGCCCCTAGACTTGTCGGCAAGACAAACAGTTTTGGGGAGGTTCGAATGTTACGTTCGTTTGTTGTGGTTATTGTTGCCCTTGCCGTTGCCGGCGCCGCTCATGCCCAGCAGCTTCCCGCCGCCGCCACGCAGACCCAGACCATCAAGCGCACGCCGCTGCAGAAATTCGACGTGCCCGGCACCAACTACGAAACCGTGATCGGCATGGCCGAAATCGTGCCGAACGTGAACATCGGCAAGCACACGCATCCGGGACCGGAATCGGGCTTCATGCTCGACGGCGAGATGACGCTTCTGGTCGACGGCCAGCCGCCTCTCGTGGTCAAGAAGGGCGAATCCTACAAGATTGCGCCCGGTGCAGTGCACGACGCCAAGACCGGAGCGAGCGGCGCAAAAGTCATCGCCACTTACGTCGTCGAGAAGGGCAAGCCGCTCGCCTCTCCCGCGCCGTAAGCCACAAGTCCATCCCGTTAAATTTCCGCGAGCGCGCGAACATCGCGCTTCGCTGCGCCGCATCAAACAATCGCAAAGAAATTCCGCAACGTCCTTGCCGCGGAGTTAAATTTCTTTCATTTGAATGTTGCGGCGCACGCGTTGTCCTTTTTCATGTCGCCGTCATCCACCGGCCTTGCAATCGCCGCGCTTTGCCTCTTAATCGCGAAAGGCAATGACGCCGCGAACCGGGGAGGATGCATGTACACGCTCTATTCCATGCGTCGCTCCGGCAATTGCTACAAGGTCCGTCTCGCGCTCGCACAGCTCGACATCGCGCATGAGCTGGTCGAGATCGACATTCTCAAGGGCGAGACCCGCACGCCGGAATTTCTGCTGATGAATCCGAGCGGCCATGTGCCGCTGCTCGAGGTCACGCCCGGCCGGCACATTGCCGAGTCGAACGCGATCCTGTGGTACGTCGCGGGCCACACCCCGCTGGTGCCGGACGACCGCGCCGACCGCGCCGAAATGCTGCAATGGATGTTCTTCGAGCAGCACAGTCTGGAGCCGAACATCGGCGCCGCGTACTTCTGGCTGACGCTGGTGAAGGGCGGGCGCGACCTGCAGCAGCACGCGCTCGAGGACTGGATGCAGGAAGGCCACCGCGCGCTCGGCGTGATGGAACGGCATCTTTCGAAGCGCGATTTCTTCGCCGCGGGCCGATACACCATCGCCGACGTCGCGCTCTACGCCTATACGCATCTGGCGCACGAGTGCGACTATGATCTGTCGCCGTTCCCGGCCGTCCGCGCCTGGCTGCGCCGCGTCGCCGACCAGCCCGGGCACGTCGCGATGCACCAGCAGCCGGTGATGGCCGCAGCGCAGTAGCGCCGCCGGAAAGCGCTGTCAGTTCTCGGTCTTGATATTGGCGTCCTTGATCACCTTCGCCCACTTGGCGATGTCCGCCTTGATGATGTCGCCGAACGCCTGCGGCGCGTCGCTGGTGGTGTCGAGCCCGAGCTGCGCGAGCTTTTCCTTCATCTCCGCGCTGGCGACGATCAGCGCCGCCTGCTTGTAGGCCTTGTCGACGATCGCGGCAGGCGTGCCGGCCGGCGCCATCAGGCCGAACCAGGAGATCGCCTCGAAGCCTTGCAGGCCGGATTCGGCGACGGTCGGCAGGTCCGGCAGGACCGAGGAGCGCTTCAGCGAGGTGACCGCCACCCCGCGCAGCTGGCCCTGCTTCACCACCGACAGGATCGCGCCGACGTTCTGCAGCGTCATCGTCACCCGGCCGCCGATCACGTCGGTGAAGATCGCGCCGCGATAGGGCACGTGGACGATATCGACGCCGGCCATGCGCTTGAGCATTTCGCTGGCGATGTGCTGCGGCGTGCCGACGCCGGGGCTGGCGATCGACAGCTTGCCGGGCTGCGCCTTGGCGAGCGCGATCAGCTCGGCATAGGTCTTCGCCGGCACGTCGTTGTTGACCGCGAGGATGCTCGGCATGATGAGGAGCCGCGCGACCGGGGTGAGATCGCGCACCACGTCGTAGGTCTGGTTCGGCAACAGCGTCGGATTGTTCGTCAGTGCGCCGTTGGCGCCCCAGTAGAACGTCGTGCCGTCGGGCGCTGATTTCGCCACGCGGTCGCCGCCGACGCTGCCGCCCGCGCCGGGCACGTTCTCGACCGTGACCGGCACGTTCCAGGCTTCGGCGAACTTCTGGGCGAACAGCCTCGCCGTGATGTCGGTCGCGCTGCCCGCGGTGAAGCCGACGATGAAGCGCACTGGCTTGTCGGGATAGGTCGCCTGCGCGAACGCGGACGCCGCACTCAAAACCACCGCCGCAGCGGCCAGCCAGGTTCGCCTCTGCCATGCCCGGATCATCAGTTCCTCCCGCCGCTTGATGTGAGTGTTACTGGGGCATCTTGATTCCAGCGTCCTTGATGACCTTGCCCCACATCGGCATCTCGGTCTTGACGATGTCGGTGAATTCCGCGGGCGTGTTGCCGACGAGTTGCAGGCCGAGGCCCTCGAGCTTGCCCCGCACGTCCGGCATGGCCAGCACCTTCACGGTCTCGGCGTGCAGCTTGTCGACGATCGGCTTCGGGGTGCCGGCCGGCGCCATCAGGCCGAACCAGGCGGTGGCGTCGAAGCCCGGAAAGCCGAGCTCTTCCATGGTCGGCAGGTCGGGAATCTGCGGCGAGCGCTTGCGCGAGGTGATGCCGAAGGCGCGGAGCTTGCCCTCGCGAATGAGCGGCAGCAGGTTGGAGATATTGCCGAAGAAGATGTTGAGCCGGCCGCCCAGAAGGTCGGGCAGGATCGCCGTCGTGCCGCGATACGGCACCTGCTGGAGCTTGGTGCCGGTCATCTTCATGAACAGCTCGCCGGCGAGATGCTGCGAGGTGCCGACGCCGGCGTGGCCGGCGATGAAGTAATCCGGCTTGGCCTTGGCGAGCGCGATCACCTCCTGAACGGTCTTGGCCGGCACGTCCGGCGTCACCACCATGATGTTCGGCACGATGAAGACCTGGGTGATGTAGGTGAAATCCTTCAACGGGTCGTAGCCGAGCTTGTCGATCAGGTTCGGATTGATGACGATTGCCGCGTTGCCGCCCATCACCAGGCTGTAGCCGTCCGGCTGCGCCTTGGCGGTGAGCGCGACCGCGAGATTGCCGCCCGCGCCGGACACGTTCTCGACCACCACGCCCTTGGCCCAGGTCTCGTTGAACTTGTCGGCGAACAGCCGCGAGGTCACGTCCGGCGCGACGCCCGGCGAGAAACCGACCAGAATCTTGATCGGCTTGTCGGGATAGCCGGACTGCGCCGCGGCGGAATCGACAAAAGCGAACGTGCCAAAGACAAGTGAGAACGCGGCCCAAAGGCCCGGAAGCGAATTCATGAGTCCTCCCAACGGCGTGGCTGGTGCATGGGCTTGTGTGTCTTTGCCGCCACGTCCGAGGAAAGATAGCAGACTTTAAGCTTTCGTTAACCGTCCGCCACACATCCGCCCGGTTTTGCCAAAACGGCCGCCCAAGTCCGGACGAACCCGCGCCCGCATCCGCCGCCATATTCGTTGCAGAAGTGATTCGCGGGATTGAGACCGATGACCAGAGAATTGATCGAACGTTCGCGTCAGCGTCATGAGTTTGCAGGACTGCCGGTGATTGTCGCCACGTTGTCGCTTGTGGTTTCCCTTGTGGTTGCGGCAACGGCTGTTTCGATCGGCATCGCCCGTGCCGACACGCTTGCGCCGATGGCTGGCGGAAGCGGCGGCAAGCTCGCACTTGCCGTGTTCGTCGGGCTTGTCATCGCCTGCATGGGCGCGTTGACCGCCGGCATGGTGAACGACAAAGTGCGTACGCGAGGCGAATAACAGGACGCCCGCGCGGGAGCAGCCGAATCCGCGTCGCGTATCGGATGACGGCGCCGTAGCGTCGAGTTGTGTTGCAGTTTGTAGTCCCAAGCGCCCTTGGACGCCGTGCGTTGTTTGCGGCGGCCAAGGGCCTTAGTTTTTTGGAGTGCCTTTGGTTTTCAGCGCGGATTGGCCGGCGCCCCGGTTCCGGCGGCCGCGTTCGCCGCCTTGATCATCGGCGCCCATTTGTCGATGTCGGCCTTGTGGTAGGCGCGCAGCGCCGCCGGCCCCTGCTGCTCTTTCGCCGCAACCTCGTGGCCCAGTTCGACCAGCTTCTGGCGCACCGCCGGGTCGGCCAGCGCGTCGGCGACCGCGCCGTTGAGCTTGTCGACCGCCTCCTTCGGCGTGCCCTTGACCGTCCATAGGCCGTGCCAGAACGGAAAGTGCAGGCCCGGCACGCCGGCTTCGTCGATGGTCGGCACGTCGGGCGCGGCGAACCAGCGCTTGTTCTGCAGCACCGCGTAGGCCTTGATCGTGCCGGCGCGATATTGCGGCAGGGTCTGACCGGCCTCCGGACAAGACAGGTCGATCTGGCCGGCCAAGAGGTCCTGCATGATCGGCGCCGCCCCGCGATACGGCACCAGCGGGAATTTGGTGCCGGTGTTGTTCTGGAAATAGACCATGCACATGTGGATGCCGCCGCCGACGCCGGTTGTGCCGGTCGCGCCGCGGCTCGGATTGGCCTTGAGCCAGCCGATCAGCTCCTTCAGGTCCTTCGGCGGCAGATCCTTGTTGCCGATGATCCAGAGCGGCCCGATCGACAGCAGCGAAAGCGGCTGGAAGTCCTCGACGAAGTCGAACGGCATCGAATACATCACGCTGCCGCCGACATGCGAGGTCCACTGCCCGACGATCAGCGTGTAGCCGTCCGCCGGCGCGCGGTGAAGCCGCGAGATGCCGATGGTCCCGCCGGCGCCGCCGACGTTCTCGACGATCACCGGCTGGCCCAGCGAGGTCTTCATCCGCTCGGAGACCACGCGGGCGACGATGTCGGTGATGCCGCCGGCCGCGAACGGCACGATGACGGTGACCGGCTTGTTCGGAAAACCCTGCGCGTGCGCATTCACGGTGCCGCCGAGCGCAACCAGGAACGGCACCCATTTCCAGTTCATCGACGTCCTCCCGTTTTTGATTGCCGAAAGCATCGCATGCGCCCTGGCAACCTAAAAGGCGGCCGGGCGCATGGCTGCAGGGAGGAAATGAAAAGCGGCTTCGCTAATTGATCTTGATTCCGGCCGCCTTGATGATCGGCCACCACTTGTCCAGCTCGGCCTTGTGGTAGTCGTACAGCGACTTCGGCGTCTGCTCCGCCTTCGTGGGGGCGGTCATGCCAAGCGCTTCGATCCGCTTCTGCACGGCGGGATCGTCGAGCGCCTTGACCGCCGCGGCATTGAGCTTGGCGACGACCTCTTTGGGCGTGCCCTTCGGCGCCCACAAACCGTGCCAGAACTCGATGTTCATGCCGGTCACGCCGACGTCTTCCATCGTCGGAACGTCAGGCAACGGCTTCCACCGGTTCTTCGACATCACCGCGAAGGCCTTCATCTTGCCACCGCGCACGTGGGCGAGTGTCTGGGAGGCTTCCGCGCACATCAGGTCGATCTGGTTGCCGATCAGATCCTGCATCGCGGGAGCTCCGCCGCGGTACTGCGCGAAGATGAAATTGGTCTGCGTCTTGTCCATGAAGTAAAGGCCGCAGACATGTGCGCCGGAGCCTGCGCCGACACTGGCGGCCGTGGCCTTGCCCGGGTTCGCCTTCAGCCAGGCGATCAGTTCCTTGGCATTGTTGGCCGGCAGCCCCGTCTTGCCGACGATCATGAGCGAGGAAACCGGCAACCGCACGACCGGCTCGAAATCGTTCAGCGGGTTCCAGGAAACCGGATAGATCGCGGGCGACCCGACAAACGCGGACCAGTTGCCGACGATGATCGTATAGCCATCCGGCGCGGCGGCGGCGACGCGGCCGAGCCCGATGGTCGCTCCCGCGCCGGTCACATTCTCGACCAGCATCGGCTGGCCGAGCGTATCCTTCAAGTGATCGGCGAGTATTCGCGCGACCGTGTCGGTCGGACCGCCCGCCGGGAACGGAACGACGATCGTGACCTGCTTCGACGGATAGTTGTCCGCTGAAGCTCCCGCGATGCTGGCCAGCGCGAGAGCGAAGGTAATGACGGCAGTCGGCATTCTCATGAAATTCCCCGCTTTTTCATGTTTCCCCCGCCGGGAACAATGGCCGGGCGGAAGGAGGCCGAAAAGTCAGCAATGCTGACAGACCTGCCTCATGGCACACGGACACAGCGCCGCACCCGGCGGCAATGTCGCTGGCATCATTGCGATTTGATGCCGGACTCGCGGACCACCGCGCCCCATTTCTCCAGTTCGGCCTTGAGGTAAACCGCAAACGCCGCTTGCGTCTGCTGCTCGGGCGGCGGGATCTCCAGGCCCATGTCGGCGATCCGCTTGGCGACCGCGGGATCCGCCATCGCGGTCCGGAACGCCGCGTTGAGCTTGTCGACGATGTCCTTCGGCGTGTCCTTGGGCGCGTAGGCGGCGAGCCAGTTTGTCACCTCGACGCCCGGAGCGCCCGCCTCGTAGACCGTCGGCACCTCCGGCGCGGCAAACCAGCGCTTCTTCGCCGTCACCGCATAGGCCTTGATGTTGCCGGCCTTGACCTGCGACAGCGAATTCGCCGCGAGGTCGCACATGGTGTCGACATTGCCGGCGACGATGTCCTGCAACGCCGGCGCGCCGCCACGATACGGCACCAACGTGGTCTTGGTGCCGGTGAGCTTGCCGAGATAGTAGGCGCAGACCGCGGAACTGCCGCCCGCGCCGACCGAAGCCGCGGTCACCTTGCCGTCGTTCTCCTTCATGTAGGCGATGAGGCCCTTCATGTCCGTCGGCGGCAGGTTTTTGCGCGCGATGAACCAGTGCGGCACGCTCGGCAGCAGCGCCACCGGCTCGAAGTCCTTGGCGAGATCGTAGGGAGGCGAATAGACGAAGGCGTTGACGACATGGGTGCCCCAGGTGCCGACGCTGATGGTGTAGCCGTCGGGAGCCGCCTTCGCGACGCGGTTGACGCCGGTCGTGCCGCCCGCGCCGCCCATGTTCTCGACCAGGATCGGCTGGCCGAGCGACGTGCGAAGCGAATCCAGCATGGTGCGGACCATGGTATCGACCGCGCCGCCGGCCGCGAGCGGGATCACGACGGTGACAGGCTTGGTCGGAAACCCTTGCGCGTTGGCCGATACGGCCGATGCCACAACGGCCAGCGCCGCAACGAATACCCTTCTCATTTTCACTCCTGTTTCCTTCGTTTCTGGCAGCAGCGTTTTGCCGCTACTGTCCCTTGATGTTGTGCGCCTTGATGATCGGCCACCATTTGTCGATTTCAGCTTTTTGAAAAGCGCGCAGCGCCTCCGGCGTCTGCTGCTCGCGCATTGGCTTGTCCAGCCCGAGCTCCTGGAACCTGCGCGTCACCGTCGGATCGGCCAGCGTTTCCATCATCACCGTATTCAGCCGCGTGGACGCCTCCTTCGGCGTGCCCTTCGGCACCCACATGCCATACCAGAGCGATGCGGCGAAGCCCGGCAAGCCCGCCTCGTCCGCGGTCGGAATCTGCGGCGCCGCGCCAATGCGCTTTTTCGACGTCATCGCGAACGGCTTGATCGCGCCTGCCTTCACCTGCGCGTAAAAGTTCGACGCGGGCTCCATCTGCAGATCGATCTGGCCGGCGACGAGGTCCTGCAGCGCGGGCGCGTTGCCGCGATACGGCACGAACGTAAACCTGGTGCCGGTCTCCTTCTGGAAGGCAAGCCCCGTGAGATGCCCGGTGCCGCCGACGCCGGGTATGCCGACCGAGGCCTTGTCCGGATTGGCCTTGAGCCAGGCGATCATCTCCTTGAGGTTATTTGCCGGAAAATCCTTCTTGCCGACGATCATCATCGGCTCGCTGGCGATCTGGATGATCGGCTCGAGATCGGTCATCAGGTCGAACTGCAGCGCGTAAAGCGCCCCGGTCATGACGTTGGTGGTCGAAGTGCCGATCTGCATCGTGTAGCCGTCGGCCGGCGCGCGCACCGCGCGGCCGACGCCGATGGTGCCGGCCGCGCCCGCGACGTTCTCGATCACGATCGGCTGGCCGAGGCTGAGCCGCATGCGCTCGGCGAGAAACCGCGCCAGCACGTCGGTCGCGCCGCCCGCCGGGAACGGCACGAGTAGAGTCACCGGGCGAGATGGATAGCTCTGCGCCGCGGCGGTCGAAACTGCCGCCCATGTGGCGAGCAGGATTGCACCGAGCAGTTTCTTCATTGCATCCCCTTACTGCAGCTTGATATTGGCCCCCCTGATGACCGGCCACCAGACCGCGATGTCGGCCTTTTGCTGCGCGGTCCGCGCCTCCGGCGTCTGCTGTTCGCGCGACGGAATCTCCATGCCCAGCCCGGTCAGCGCTCCATTCCCCGATGGCGACCGCCGCACGTCACGGCTTGATGTTCGCCGCCTTGATCACCGGCCACCACTTTGCGACCTCGGCCTTCTGATGCGCGCGCAGCGCCTCGGGCGTCTGCTGATTGGCGGCCGGCAATTCCAGGCCAAGCTCGGCGTAGCGCTTCTGCACGCCGGCGTCGGCGAACGCCGCGCGCACCGCCTCGTTGAGCCTGCCGATCACGTCCTTCGGCGTGTCCTTCGGCGCCCACAGCCCGGACCACAGCGACACGTGAAAGCCCGGCAGGCCGGCTTCCGCCACGGTCGGGATGCCCGACGCCGACGGAATGCGCTTGGTGTCGGTCACCGCATAGGCGCGGATGGTGCCGGCATTGACCTGCGGCAGCGAGTTCGACGCCTGGTCGACGATGATGTCGATCTGTCCGGCGACGAGGTCCTGCAGCGCCGGGCCGGTGCCGCGATAGGGCACGTAGTTCGCCTTGGTGCCGATCAGGCTCTGGAAATACACGCCGCTGAAATGCGCGCCGGAGCCGACGCCCGCGGTGCCGAACGTCGCCTTGTCCTGGTTCGCCTTCACCCAGGCGATCAGTTCCTGCAGCGTCTTCGCAGGCAGCGCGTTCTTGCTCACCACCAGCATCGGGTTGGCGCCGAGCATCGCCACCGGCTCGAGGTCGTTCACCAGGTCGAACGGCAGCGAATAGATCGCGCCGTTGACCACATGGGTGCCGAGATGGCCGAAGCTGATGGTGTAGCCGTCGGCCGGCGAACGCGTGACGCGCGTCACGCCGATGGTGCCGGCCGCGCCGGTGACGTTCTCGATCACGACGGTCTGATTCAACGTCACGCGCATCCGCTCGCCGAGCGTGCGGGCCAGCACGTCGCTCGGCCCGCCGGCCGCGAACGGCACGATGATGGTGATCGGCTTGGACGGAAACGGCTGCGCCTGCGCCGACGAAGTCATGCCCGCAAACAGCGCGAGCGCAATTGAAACGAACCTGCCCATCGTCATCTGAGTTTGTCCCTGCTTGTCATGGCTTGTCGCTATTCGGCCTTGATGCCCGCGGCCTTGATGACGGGTGTCCATTTCTCGATTTCCGCCTTGTGGTGCGCAGCCAGTCCCGCCGGCGTCCGCATACTTTGCGGCACCACTTCCTGCCCAAGGTCGGCGAGCCGCGCGCGCACCGTCGGATCGGCCAGCGCATTGACGACCGCCGCGTTGAGCCTCGCGATCGCCGCGGGCGGTGTGCCCTTCGGCGCCCACATGCCGTGCCAGAACGGCATCTGCAGGCCGGGCACGCCGGTCTCGGCGATCGTCGGCACGTTCGGCGCGGCAGCCCAGCGCTTGTCGGACAGCACGGCCAACACGCGAAGCTTGTCGCCGCGCAGATGCGCGATGACGTTCGAGCCCTCCATGCAGCCGAGGTCGATATGTCCCGCCAGCATGTCCTGAACCACCAGCACTGCGCCACGATACGGAATGAACTGGAAGCTCACCCCGGTGGCCTGATGAAAATTCGTGCCCCAGACGCGCGCGGGCCCGCCGACGCCGACCGAGCCGAACGTCGCCTTGCCCGGATTGGCCTTCAGCCATTCCACCAGCCCTCGCATGTCCTGGACCGGCAGCGCCTGCCTTGCGATGAAGACCATCGGCGCAGTGACCAGCGCCGCAACCGGCTCGAGATCGTTCAGCGGATCGTAGGCGTTGTAGGTGATGCTGCTGATGACGTGCGAGTTGAAGTGTCCGATGCTGAGCGTGTAGCCGTCGGGCGCGGCGCGGACGACGCGGGCGACGCCCGCGGTGCCGCCCGCCCCGGTGGCGTTCTCGACCACGACCGGCTGGCCGAGCGAGGCGCGCATCGGTTCGGCCAGCAGGCGAGCGAGCGTGTCCGGCGGACCGCCGGGCGACGTCGGCACCACGATGGTGACCGGCTTGGTCGGGTAGTCCTGGGACTGAGCGAGCGAAACGGCAGCGGCCAGAAGAATCGCTGTCAGTGCAAGAACTCTTGTCATGTCAGCCTCCTTCAAACGCCGCCGCTGTCCGTCAATCCGGTTTGATGCCGGAGGCCTTGATGATCGGCCACCACTTGTCGATCTCGGCTTTCTGGAACGCCGCGAGACCTTCGGGTGTCTGCTGCTGGGGTGACGCCACGTCGAGGCCGAGCTCGGTGAAGCGCGCCTTGACCGTGGGATCCGCGAGCACCTGCCGCATCGCGCCGTTGAGCTTGTCGACCGCCTCCTTCGGCATGCCCCTGGGTCCGAAGAAACCGAACCAGCCGGACATGTAGAGACCCGGCACGCCGGTCTCGTCGGAGGTCGGAATGTCCGGCATCGACGCCGAGCGCTGCGGCGACAGGTTGGCGATCGCCTTGATGGTTCCGGCGCGCACCTGCGGCAACGCCGCGGCGCCCTGGATGACCAGCAGATCGACCTGCCCCGAGATCAGGTCGGTCATCGCCGGGCCCGCGCCGCGATAGGGAATGTAGGTCACCTTGGTGCCGGTGGCCTTCTCCATCAGGATGCCGGTCACATGCGCGGCGGCGTTCTGGTTGACGAACTTGGCTTCGCCCGGATTGGCCTTCATCCAGGCGACCAGCTCGTTGAGCCGGTTGGCCTGCAGGTTCTTCTTCGCCACCATCAACTGCGGATTGACCGAGATCAGCCCGATCGGGTCGAAGTCTTTCTGCAGATCATAGGTGATGTTGTAGATGATGCTGCCGACATGGGTGTCCCACTGGCCGATGTCGATGGTGTAGCCGTCCGGCGCCGCACGCGCGACGCGACCGACCGCGATGCTGCCGCCCGCGCCGCCGACGTTCTCGATGATCACCGACTGCCCGAGGATCGGCTTCATCTTGTCGGCCAGGATGCGGGCCGCGGTGTCGGTCGAGCCGCCCGGCGGGAACGGCACGATCAGGGTGATTGGCCGAGACGGAAAGCCCTGAGCGTTCGCCGCAACGACGCCGGCGACCAGCGCGCCGGCGATACCAAGGATGAGCCTTCTCATGTCGTCCTCCCGTTTGCCGTGCGCGGTCTATTGCAGCTTGATGCCCGCCGCCTTGATGATCGGCCACCACTTCTCGGTTTCGGCCTTGTGATGCGCGCCGAGCGCCTCGGGCGTTCGCTGCTCGCGCGCCGGAATGACATGCCCCTGATCGGTAAGCTTCTGCCGCACCGCCGGATCGTCGAAGGTCGCCGACACCGCCGCATTGAGCTTGACGATCATGTCGCGCGGCACGCCGGCCGGCGCCCACAGACCGTACCAGAACGCCATGTGCAGTCCGGGCGCGCCCGCTTCGTCGGCGGTCGGGACATTGGGCGCCGCGTACCACCGCTTGTTGTCCATCACCGCGAACGCCTTGATCTTGCCGGCGCGCCACAGCTCCAGCGTCTGCCCGGCCTCGGGGCACGTGAGATCGATCTGCCCGGCCAGCATGTCCTGCATGATCGGCGCCGCCCCGCGATAGGGCACGATCTGGAACCTGGTGCCGGTGCCCTGCTGGAAATGGATCAGGCAGAGCTGCGTGCCGCTGCCGGCGCCGATATTGCCCGCCGTCCGCTTGTCCGGATTGGCTTTCAGCCAGTCGATCAGTTCCCTGAGGTTGTTCGCCGGCACGTTCGGGCCGCCGATCAGCCACAGCACCGCGGAGGTGAGCGGGGCTACCGGCGTCAGGTCCTTCAGGAGATCGAAGCTGAGCGGATAGAGCGCGCCGGAGCCGACATGCGAGGTCCACTGGCCGAAGCCCACGGTGTAGCCGTCGGGCGCCGAGCGCGCGACGCGCGTCGTGCCGATGGTGCCGCCGGCGCCGCCGACGTTCTCGATGATCACCGGCTGGCCGAGCGATTGCCGCATACCGTCGGCGACGATGCGGGCGAGAATGTCGGAACCGCCGCCCGCCGGGAACGGCACGATCATGGTCACCGGACGCGCCGGATAGCCTTGCGTCTGCGCCGACGCTCCGGCGCAGGCCAGCACGCTCGTCAACACCACCGCCGCGGCGAATAACTTCAAAGCCGCCTCCTCATGCGCCCGGCACGCGCAAGGAAGAAAGAGAGCCGGAACAGCTAACGCACCCTGATGTTCTGCGCCTTGATCACCGGCCACCACTTCTCGATCTCTTCGCGCTGGAACTTGGCGAGCCCCTCCGGCGTCGTCATGGTGGTCGGGAAGAACTCCTGGCCGATCTTGACCAGCCGCTCGCGCGTCACCGGATCGGCCACCGCCTTGGTCACCGCCTCGTTGAGTTTGGCGATCACCGGCTTGGGCGTGCCCTTGGGCGCCCAGATGGCGTGCCAGAAGTAGAAATACATTCCCGGCATCCCCGCCTCGTCGACGGTCGGCAGATCGGGCAGCACCGGCGTGCGATCCTTGCCGGCCAGCACGAACGCCTTGATCAGACCGTTCTTGACGTTCTGGCCGGAGGTCGAGGGCGTGTCGACGATCATGTCGACCTGGCCGCCGACCAGGTCCTTCTGCGATTCACCGGCGCTGCGATAGGGGATGAAGTTGAACTTGGCCTGGATCGCGTTCTGGAAGAACGAACCGAACACATGGCTCGGGCTTCCCGGGCCCGCCGTCCCGACCGAGACCTTTTCGGGATTGGCCTTCAGCCACGCGACCAGTTCCTTGAAGTTGCCGGCCGGCAGGTCCTTGCGGCCGACGATCAGCGACGGCTGCGTCGAGATCAGCGCCACCGGCTCCAGGTCCTTGAGAAGATCGATCGGCAGATCGTGCACCACGCCGCTCGCGACATTGGTGCCCCACTGGCCGATCTGCAGCGTGTAGCCGTCCGGCGCCGAGCGCGCGACACGGAGAACACCGGTCGCGCCGCCCGCGCCCGGGGTGTTTTCGACGATGACGGTCTGGCCGAGATGCGTCCGCATGCCTTCGGCGATGATGCGCCCGATGGTGTCGGTCGAGCCGCCGGTCGCAAGCGGCACCACGAGCGTCACATGGCGGGAGGGGAAGTCCTGCGCACTCGCGGACACAATCGTACAAAGAACAGCAAGCGCGGAGCCGATCACGGCTTTTAGCATTTCACTTCCTCCCGGTCGTTTTGTACACAGTAGCACTACGAATTCGCCGGGGCCTAGGCGGTCCGATCCAGTTGAACACCGCCTGGACCCGTTCATTCACGCCAATCCGCCGGGATTCGGTTTGACCAGCCAGACCAGCAATCCGCCCCCGCACGGGGCGCGGCCCGACGACACACGCGGCGAGCAGCCGCGGTCCATCGAGACGCGCACCTCGTGGGTGGTGGCCGGCGTCTCGCTGGTCCTGCTCGGCATGTCGTTCGGCGGGCCGTGGATCGCGGCGGTGGGACTGAAAGAGATCGCCAACGACATTTCCGGCGGCGCGCGCCAGGTCCCTTCGCTCGCGGTGTCGCTCGCCTTCTTCGGCTCGGGCGCCGGCGGGCTGCTGATGGGGCGGCTCGCCAACAGCTACGGCATCCGCTGGACGGTGATCGCGGGCTCGCTGATGATCGCGGTGGGGCTTGGCATCTCCTCGCTCGGCGCGCCGTGGCAGCTTTATCTCGGCCATGGCTTGTTCATGGGCTTCATCGGCAATGCCGGCCTCAACGCGCCGCTGTTCGTCTATGTCAGCCGCTGGTTCGACCGCCGCCGCGGCTCGGCGCTGGCGCTGATTTCCAGCGGCGGCTATCTCGCGGGATTCGTCTGGCCGACCATCTTCGAACGCTCGATCGCGTTCGTCGGCTGGCGCTGGACCATGATCGGCTTCGCGGTTCTCCAGCTCGTGGTGATCCTGCCGCTTGCGATCGCGTTCCTGCGCCCGCCGCCCGAGCTGCCGCAGGAGGGCGGCGGGCGCAGGAA
>Ga0247825_10000621_pt1 | contig 22566 bp, 24 predicted proteins | sample 13C_Vanillin_Day_FD_194413 | JGI IMG/M metagenome (GOLD analysis project Ga0247825, IMG submission 194413) | Soil microbial communities from agricultural site in Penn Yan, New York, United States - 13C_Vanillin_Day48 | ecosystem: Environmental > Terrestrial > Soil > Agricultural land | place...
GTGCTGTACGAGCGCAACGGCCGCGGCTTCGTCGAGTCGGAGCTGGAGCCGGTGCGCTTCGTGCCGATGGAGACAGGGAGAGCGTGAAGCCTGAGAAGGCGATGAGACTGCTGGCGGTGCTGGCCCTTGCGGCCGGTTGCGCGAGCCGGCCCGCGCCCGCGCCGGTCGTCGACGCCCGCTCCCCCAAGCCGGTCGCCGGCAAGCCGCTCGCCGGCAAGCCGGCGCCGATCACGAAAAAGCAGCCAGCCGAGTTCTATACGGTAAAGCGCGGCGATACGCTCTATAGCATCGCGCTCGAGCACGCGGTCGATCCGCGCGATCTCGCCCAGTGGAACGGCCTGGACGATCCGACGCGTCTGCGCGTCGGGCAGCCGCTGAGCGTCAGGCCTTCCCTTTCGGGTGCTCCAGCGGCAACGGCTGCCGCGGAGCCTGAGCGCCCGGGCGCGCAGGTGGGCTCGGCGCGCATCGTGGGCCGCGTCGAGTCGCGGCCGCTGGAGTCGCTGCCGGCGCTGCCGCCGCTGCCGCCGCGCGCCCCGGCGAGACCCGAGCTCGCGCGCATGGAGGTTCCCAAGTCCGAGCTCGAGAAGAGCGCCGTGCCGACGCCGGCCGCGTATTCGCAGTTCATCTGGCCGGTGAAGGGCAAGGTGCTCGCCGAATTCTCCGAGCCGCGCAGAAAGGGCATCGATATCGACGGCAAGCCCGGCGACCCGATCGTCGCCGCGGCGCCGGGGCATGTCACCTACATCGGCAGCGGCATTCCCGGCATGGGCAAGCTCGTGGTGATCAGGCACGACAACGGCTTCATCACGGTGTACGCGCACAACCGCAACATCCTGGTGAAGGAAAAGCAGGCCGTGGCGCGGGGACAGCGGATCGCCGAGCTGGGCAGCACGGATTCCGAGCGCCCGAAGCTGCACTTCCAGATCCGCAAGGGCGCGGCGGCCGTGGATCCGCTGCTCTACCTGCCCAAGTAATTTCTTTTCAAGGCCTGCGCCAGATCGTGCACGGCCGAGGCGTAGAACGCGCTGCGGTTGTACCGCGTGAGGACCCAGAAGTTGTGCAGCCCGATGCGGTAGTCGCTCGGCCTGTCGGGCGTCTCGAGCTCCACCAGGACCGCGCGCACGCCTTCCGGCATGCCGTCAAACTCCACGCCGGCGGCGCGCAGATCGGACTGCGCGTGCTTGGGGTCGACGGTGCCGTCGGCGAGCGCGCGCCACGCATCGCCGCCGACGCGCGCCTCGAGCAGCACTTCGCCGCCCGGCTGCCAGCCATGCTCCTTGAGGAAGTTTCCGACGCTGCCGATGGCGTCGGCGGCGCTGCGGCGCAGGTCGACGGCGCCGTTGCCGTCGAAGTCGACGCCGTAGCGCCGGGTGCTGCTCGGCATGAACTGGGGGATGCCGATGGCGCCGGCGTAGGAGCCGCGCATCGAGAAGGCGTCCTTGCCCTGCTCGCGCGCGAGCAGCAGGTACTGCTCGAGCTCGCCCCGGAAGTACGCCGAGCGCGGACCGTAGTCGAAGGCGAGCGTGGTCAGCGCCTCTACCACGCGCCAGCGCCCGCTGTTGCGCCCGTAAAAGGTCTCGATCCCGACGATGGCGACGATGTACTGCGCCGGCACGCCGTAGGTCGTCTCCGCGCGCTCGAGAACGCGGCGGTGCTTCTTCCAGAACTCGATTCCCGCCGCGATGCGCTTCTCGTTGACGAAATTTCCGCGGTACTCCTCCCACGAGCGGGCCTTCGGCGGCGGCGGCTTGATGGCCTCGAGCACCGGATCGGCGCGGCGCACCCGCGAGAAGACGTAGCGCAGGTCCTGCTCGGAGAAGCCGTGGCGCGCGGCGAGGCCGCGGATGAACTCCTGCACCTCCTGACGCTCGGCGTACGTCGTCGCCCACGCCGGGCAGGCCGCGAGGGCGAACGCGGCCAGCACGATCTTCAGGCGTTTCATGCGGGGCGGAACTCGCGCACCAGGCGCCGCAGATCCCGGGCGCGGCGCGGGTTTGCCTCGCGGCCGTAGCGCAGCCCGATGTACAGGGAGGCGATGCGCAGGATGGCGCGGCGCGCGGAGGGCAGCGAGCGCGCGGCGCGCTCGGCGAAGTCGCGCGGGCCTTCGTTCGGCGAGCGCTCGATGCCCCGGGCGGCGAGCTTCGAGCAGAACGCGCGCCACGCGCGCTGTACCGGATCGGGACGCGCCACCCGGCGCAACGACCACGCGAGCAGGAAAACCGTAGTGATGCCGAGCACGGTGAAGAGTATCGCGATGAGCCCGCGCCAGTCCGCGTTTCGCATGCCCATGCGGCTCATGAGCTCGCGCTGGCGCTCGGGATTGTAGCCCAGCACCCACACGTTCCACTTGTGCGCCGCGGCCTCCCACTGGTGGCGCAGCGCGCGCAGCCAACCGAGCTCGCCGCGCATGAGGAGCGCCCTCTGCGCCTCGGGCACGGCGCGCGCGAGGCCCTGGTCGACGCGGTTCGGCGCGGCGGCGGCGGTGGGATCGACGCGCCGCCAGCCGTGTCCGGCGACGTGCACCTCGGCCCAGGCGTGGGCGTCGGACTGGCGCACGGTGATGATCCGGTCGACGGGATTGAACTCGCCGCCCTGGTATCCGGTCACCACCCGCGCCGGCAGGCCGGCGGCGCGTATCAGGAAGACGAACGCCGAGGAGAAGTGCTCGCAGAAGCCCGCCTTGGTCTCGAAAAGGAACTCGTCGACCGAGTCGGCGCCGAGCGGCGGCGGCTCCAGCGTGTACGCGTAGCCGCCCTGCCGCAGGAAGCCGAGCGCGCGCGCGAGCACCTCCGCATCGCTGCGCGAGGCGGCGCGCCACTGCGCGGCGAGCGCGCGCGCCTTCGGGTTCGAGCCCTCCGGCAGGCGCAGCGCGCGGGCAAGGTCCGCACGCCGCTCGTCGAGGGCGCTGCGGGGGGTGATCACCGAGGTCAGCTCGTAGCGCATCCGGCTGCGCACCGGTGCGCCCGCGAGGAGCAGGCCGTCGCTGGTATAGCGCGCGTTCTGCGGCAGCGTCGCGGCGGCCTCGAGCGCGAAGAGCCACGTGCGGTTGTGCGGCTCGAGCACGACGCTGTAGCGGTAGGTCGCGCTCGCCCCCGGCGGCACGGCGAAGCTCCCCGGCGCTTGCGGGCCGATGCTCCAGGTGCGGCCGTCGAAGTCCCAGAGCACCGGGCCGCGCCAGTAGCGCAGGTGCGGGTCCGGCGGGGCGCCTTCGAACTCGGCGCGGAAAGCGATCGCATCGGACAGCGCGAGCCGCGTGAGCGTGCCGGGACTCATGGTCTCCGAGAGGCCCGTCATGCCGGCGTAGGCGTCCCGCGGCAGGCCCCACAGCGGCCCCTGAACCCGGGGAAAGAGCAGGAACAGCGCCGCCGCCGCCGGCACGGCGTGCGCGAGCAGCAGCGCCGCGCTCGCCAGGTTGGCGCGCGGCGCGCGGTGGGGCGCGGACAGGGCGACGAGGGTCGCCGTGATGGCGAACACCGCTGCCGCCATCGTAGCCGCGGTGGGAATCGACTGCGTGTAGAGGAAGTTGGTGACGATCAGGAAGTAGCCGAGGAACGCGGCGGCCGCGGCGTCGCGGTGCGTGCGGGTCTCGAGCAGCTTCAGGCCGGAAAAGAGCATCAGCAGCACGATTCCGGGCTGGCGGCCGAAGAGCGTGCGGTACTCGGTCCAGACCCCGAGCATCGCCACGGCCGCCACTGCGATTACCAGCCAGCGCGGGGGCAGGGGCGCCGGATTGAGGGAGCAGAAAATCCGCCATGCGTAGAGGCACAGCGCAAGCAGCGTGATCCACCAGGGCGCGCGCGTCGCATGAGGCAGGACGACCAGCGAAAGCGATCCGCACAGGAAGAGGAGGTCCCGCGTAGTGACGAGGCGGGCTTCCGGCGAGAGCGGATGCGGAACCGTTTTCACTCCGGCTGATACAACGCCAATGCCTGAAGGCAGGAGGCCGCGTGCGCGTCGCCCCGGCCCGCGCCGATCTCGATCCCCGGCAGCCGCAGGCCGTAGACGGCGCCGCTGCGCTCGGCGGCGAGCACCCAGCCCGCGAGCCGCGAGAGCCGCTGCTCGAGCCCGAACGCGCCGGGCAGCAGGCCCCAGTCGAGCCACAGCTCGGCGGCCGACTCGCCGGTGAACTGCTTGGTCAGCATGTCGTCGCTGCGCGCCACGGCCTTCCAGGCGACGTGGCGCGGCGAGTCGGAGAGCTGGTAGGCGCGCAGCCCCGAGAAGTCGTCGTTGCCCGCCGCCTGCGAGCGCAGCGCGCCCGCCGCCGCCTCGGCGAGCGGCGCGGGCAGCGGCGAGCGCTCCGGGCGGGGATAGACCAGGCAGCGCGCGTCGGGCTCGACATAGCTCCAGGCGCGGAACAGGCCGAGCGGAAAGCGCGTCTCGAGGAGCACCCGCCCGAGCGCCACCCAGCCGCGGCGCTGCGTCGGGACCGCGAGCACCACCTCGACGATGCTTTGCGCCGGGATGTCGATCACGAACTGCGAGCCCGAGCCGACGTGGCGCGCCAGGATCGCCGGCCGGTCGTAGCGTACGCGGCCGTCGAGATACAGGCGGAACTGGGCGGATTCTCCGGCGAACACCGGCTCGGCGCGGCCGGTGGATACGCCGATGCGCGCGAGATTGCGCGCCGTGTGCACCATGCCGGCGAGCCCCATGCCGGCCAGCAGGAAGGTGAGCGCGAAGCCGAGCGCCAGCGCGTAGTTGATCGAGCCGATGAGCAGGATGACGAGGGTCGCGGCGAAGAGCATTCCCAGGCGCGCGGGCAGGATGTAGACGCGCCGGTGGACCAGGATGATCGTGCCGCGCTCGGGCGGCTTGAAGCCCCAGATCCAGTTCGCGAGGCGCGGGTTGCGCTCGAGAATGCCCTCGATCATGTCGGGCCGTCGTACTTCCAGCGCCCCTTCCACGCCGCGAGCACGAGGTTCGGGTACTCGGGCTTGCCGAGCGTGCCGTTGTAGCGCCCCAGCGCCCTGAAGTAATCGCCGCGCTCCATGTCGAGATAGTGCCGCAGAATGGCGCAGCCGTAAGCGAGGTTTGTCCTGAGATGAAACAGATTGTGGCCGGGCTGCCCGATCAGGCTCACCCAGAAGGGCATCACCTGCATGTAGCCGCGTGCGCCGGCCCGCGAGACGGCGTACTTGCGAAAGCCGCTCTCCACCTCGATCAGCCCGAGCACGAGCTGCGGATCGAGCCTCGAGCGCAGCGCCTCGTAGTGCACCGTGCGCAAGAGCTCCAGGCGCTGCTGGCGCTCGGGAATCCGCGGCGCGAGGCGCTTGTCCATCTCGTCGATCCAGCGCTGGCCTTCCTTTGCCGAGCCGAAGTACAGCTTCGCGGGCGCGCGGTCCGACACCATGTGCGACAGGCGCTGGCGCACGCTGTCGGCGAGCGGCTCATAGATCTGGTTTCCCGCCAAGCCCCGAAGAGAAACCGCCAGCAGGCACGAAGCGACGAGGCCCCTCATGCAGACTTCAGGAAAGCCACGACCTCCTTGAGGGGCATCTCGCGCGGCTTGTCGTCGCGCCGGCCCTTGTACTCCGCGTTGCCCGCGGCGAGGCCGCGCTCGGAGAGCACCACGCGGTGCGGGATGCCGATGAGGTCCATGTCCGCGAAAAGCACCCCCGGACGCTCGTCGCGGTCGTCCATCAGCACATCGAGGCCGGCCGCCTCGAGCTCGTCGTGCAGGCGCTCGGCCGCCTCGCGCACCGCCGCGCTCTTGTGGTAGCCGATCGGGACCATGCCCACCTCGAAAGGCGCCATCGGCCGCGGGAAGGCGATGCCGCGCTCGTCGTGGTTCTGCTCGATAGCCGCGGCGACCACGCGCGTGACCCCGATGCCGTAGCAGCCCATCTCCATCGGCCGGGCCTCGCCTTTCTCGTCCAGGAAAGAGGCGCCCATCGCCTTCGAGTACTTGGTGCGCAGCTGGAAGATGTGCCCGACCTCGATGCCGCGCACGATCTCGAGCTTGCCCCCGCCGTCGGGGCTGGGGTCGCCGGCGAGCACGTTGCGCAGGTCGGCCACCTGGGGCTCCTGCAGATCTCTTGCGAAATTGACTCCGGCGAGGTGGTACCCCTCTTCGTTGGCGCCGCAGACGAAGTCGCTCATCAGCGCGACGCGGCGGTCGGCCACGACGTTCACGTTCTTGGAACCCACGGGGCCGCCACCACCCAAGGGTGGTCCTATATACCCGGGCGGGCAGTTCAACGCGGTCTGTATTTCCTTGTCACTCGCAAATCGAAAAGCGCCGATGACCTTCTGCGCCTTGATCTCGTTCAGGTCGTGATCGCCTCGCAGGAGGAGCAGGTGGAAAACGTCGTCGTGCATGACCGCCACGGCCTTGACGGTCTTCTTGAGGTCGATCTTGAGGAGCTGCGCGACCTCCTCGCATTTCGTCTTTCCCGGCGTCGGCACTTTCCTCAAGTCTTCTCTTGGCGAGCCTCGCGTTCCGGGAGCCAGTGCTTCGGCGAGCTCGACGTTGGCGGCGTAGTCCGATTCGCGCGAGAAGGCGATGGCGTCCTCGCCCGAGTCGGCGAGCACGTGGAACTCGTGCGAGCCGGTGCCGCCGATGGCGCCGGTATCGGCCGCCACGGCGCGGAACCTGAGCCCCAGGCGCGTGAAGATGCGCGTGTACGTATCGTGCATGTTGCGGTACTCGCGCTGCAGGTCCTCGTGGTCGGCGTGGAAGGAGTAGCCGTCCTTCATGACGAACTCGCGCCCGCGCATGATGCCGAAGCGCGGCCGGCGCTCGTCGCGGAACTTGGTCTGGATCTGGTAGAAGTGCAGCGGCAGGCGCCGGTAGCTCTTCAGCTCGCTGCGCGCGAGATCGGTGATCACCTCCTCGGAGGTGGGCTGGATCACGAAATCGCGCTCGTGCCGGTCCTTGAAGCGCAGGAGCTCCGGACCGTAGGCCTGCCAGCGGCCGGACTCCTGCCACAGCTCCGCGGGCTGCACCACCGGCATGGCGAGCTCCACCGCGCCGGCGCGGTTCATCTCTTCGCGGATGATCGTCTCTACCTTGCGCAGGACGCGCAAGCCGAGCGGCAGCCACGTATAGATGCCCGCGGCGAGGCGCCGGACGAGGCCCGCGCGCAGCATCAGGCGGTGGCTCACGATCTCGGCCTCGGCCGGTACTTCCTTGAGCGTACTGATGAAAAACTTGGAGGTTTTCATGGCCTGCACCGGGATTGTCATCCACGGTGGGCTGTGGAAAAATCGTGCGGACGATTCTAACTTAAGGCGGTGCTGCGGTGCTCGACAAGGAAGGCTATCGGCCGAACGTCGGCATCATCCTGGCCAACCAGAAGAACGAGGTCTTCTGGGGCAAGCGCGTGCACCAGCACGCCTGGCAGTTCCCCCAGGGCGGCATCAAGCACGGCGAGACGCCGCTGCAGGCGATGTTCCGCGAGCTCGAGGAGGAAATCGGGCTGCAGCGCGAGCACGTGAAGATCCTCGGCCGCACGCGCGACTGGCTGCGCTACGAGGTGCCGGAAAAATGGATGCGCCGCTCCAAGGAGGCGGGCTGCGCCTACCGCGGCCAGAAGCAGATCTGGTATCTGCTGCGCCTCGTCGGCCGCAATTGCGACGTGAAGCTGCGCGCGAGCGGCCATCCCGAGTTCGACGCATGGCGCTGGCACGACTACTGGGTGCCGCTCGACGCGGTGATCGAGTTCAAGCGCGAGGTGTACCGCCAGGCGCTGATCGAGCTCTACCGCTACCTGCAATCCGACCGCCGCGGCCGCGTGCGCCGGCCCGAGGCGATCCAGGAGGGCTAAGGCGCATGGAGCGGCAATACACCCCCCTGCCGATCCGCGAGCTCGGCACCGGCGCGGGCTTTCGCCGCCCGACTCAAGCCGTGCCGGCACGCGTCACGCTCGAGTCCCCCGCGGTGGACGCGATGACCGACCTCGCGCGCGCGAGCCCGGCCACCATCCGGCCGCAGGCGCCGCTCGGCGGCGCGAACCAGTTCATGATCACGCGCGGCGTGCGGCTGCTGCTCGTGGTTGACGAGCGCGACGCGATCCTCGGCCTGATCACCGCCACCGACATCCTGGGCGAGCGCTCGATGCAGGTCGCGATCGAGCGCGGGCAGCGCCGCGACGACCTGAGCGTCGCCGACGTGATGACGCCCGCGGCGGACGTCGAGGTCATCGCGCTCGGCGACGTGGAGGGCTCGCGCGTGGGCCACGTGCTCGAGACGCTGCGCCGCCTCGGCCGCCAGCACGCCCTCGTGGCCGACGCCGACAACATGGTGCGCGGCATCTTTTCCATTTCGCAGATCGCGCGCCAGCTCGGCGTCACGCTCCCCGCGGGCGGGTCGGTCGCGCGCACGTTCTCCGAGATCGAAGCCGCGCTGGTCAAATAGCCGCGGTAAATCAATCGAATAACTAAATTCGATTTGATCTATGGCGGACCGCGCCGTAGCCTGTCATTTCCCCCTGAAGGAGAGAGACTCCATGAAACCGCTCAAAGGCACGAAGACCCACGACAACCTCAAGGCCGCGTTCGCCGGCGAGTCGCAGGCGAACCGCCGCTATCTCTACTTCGCCGCCAAGGCCGACGTCGAGGGCCAAAACGACGTGTCGGCGCTCTTCCGCTCCACCGCCGAGGGCGAGACCGGGCACGCCCACGGCCACCTCGAGTACCTGGAGGCGGTCGGCGATCCGGCGACCAACCTGCCGATCGGCCGCACGCGCGAGAACCTCAAGGCCGCCGTCGCCGGCGAGACGCACGAGTACACCGACATGTACCCGGGCATGGCGAGGCAGGCGCGCGACGAGGGCTTCGGCGAGATCGCAGACTGGTTCGAGACCCTCGCGAAGGCCGAGCGCAGCCATGCGAATCGCTTCCAAAAAGCCCTAGATGGCTTGAGTGATTAAGCGCGACAGCCTGATGTCGCTCGAGGCTTACGCCCGGGAGCGTGCGAGCTTCCGGGCGAAGGTGCTCGAGCACAAGAAGAAGCGCACCGTGCGCCTGGGCGAGCACGTCAGCCTGCAGTTCGAGGACGAGCTCACCGTCCGCTATCAGGTGCAGGAGATGCTGCGCATCGAGCGCATCTTCGAGGAAGAGGGCATCCAGGGCGAGCTCGACGCGTACAACCCGCTCGTCCCCGACGGCTCGAACTGGAAGGCGAGCATGCTGATCGAGTATCCCGACCCCGAAGAGCGCCGGCGCATGCTCGGCGTGCTGAGGGGCATCGAGCGGCGCGTCTGGGTCGAGGTGCAGGGCTGCGAGCGGGTGTTTGCGATCGCCGACGAGGACCTCGAGCGCGAGACCGAGGAGAAGACCGCTGCGGTGCATTTCCTGCGCTTCGAGCTTTCCGCGGCGATGCGCGAGCGCCTGCGCCGCGGCGCAGGCGCGAGCGTGGGCATCGAGCACCCGCAGTACCGCGCGAGCGCGGAGCTGCGACCCGAGGTGCGGACGGCGCTGGCGGCCGATCTCAATTGAAATTTCTTCTCCTCGCGGCCGCGCTGGTCCCTGGTCTTTCGTACGGCCAGTTCCAGAGCGACTGGGAGCGCGCGAACGAGGAGCGTCTGAAGCAGTCGGGCGAGCGGATGATCCCGCCGCCGCCGCTCGAGCGCAGCCGGCTGGTCGAGGTGAAGCTGCAGATCTCGGCCAGCAGCGAGTTTCGCTACTTCATCGACTGGGGCTCGGTGAGCGCCGGCGAGGACCGCATCGTGCGCTACGTGCTCGTTTCGCGCAGCCCGAGCGGCAGCGAGAACGTGACCTTCGAGGGGATCCGCTGCCCGAAGGAATACCGCGTCTATGCCGTGGGCCGCGCCGACGGCAGCTGGGGCGGCGTGCCCAGCGAATGGCGCCAGGTCCCGCACCAGCCCAACGCGGTCCAGCCCGCGCTTGTGGGCCAGTATTTCTGTCCCGGCCGCGCCGCGATCCGCACGAGCGACGAAGGCCAGCGCGCGGTGCGTGCCGGAGGCCATCCCGACTTCCTGCGCGAGAGCCGGCCCTTGTTCTAAAGAAGCACCAGGTTGTCCCGGTGGATGAGCTCGGGCTCGCCCACGTAGCCCAGGAGCGACTCGATCTCGCCCGACGGGCGGCGCATGATGCGCCGGGTCTCGTCGGCCGAGTAGTTCGCGAGCCCGCGCGCCACCTCGCGCCCCGACGGGTCGAGGCAGGCCACCAGCTCGCCGCGCACGAAAGCGCCCGACACCTCGACCACGCCGATCGGCAGCAGGCTCTTGCCGTCGCGCGCGAGCGCGGTGACCGCCCCGGCGTCCAGCCGGAGCCGGCCGGTCACGCTGAGGTGGTCCGCAAGCCACTGCTTGCGCGCGGCGAGGGGCACGGCGGCGGCGCTGAGGTGCGTCCCGATGCGCTCGCCCCGCGCGAGGCGCAGCAGGACGTCGGGCTCGCGGCCCGACGCGATGATCGTGTGCGCGCCGCTGCGCGCGGCACGGCGCGCGGCCGCCACCTTGGTGAGCATCCCGCCCTTCGCGAGCGCGCTCCCGGTACCCCCGGCGAGCGCCTCGAGCCGCGGATCCGAGGCGTCGGCCTGCGCGACCAGCTTGGCCAGCGGGTCGCGGCGCGGATCGGCCTCGTAGAGCCCCGCCTGGTCGGTGAGGATCACCAGCACGTCGGCTTCCATCAGGTTGGTCACGAGCGCCCCGAGCGTATCGTTGTCGCCCAGCTTGATCTCGTCGGTCACTACCGTGTCGTTCTCGTTGATCACCGGGATCACGCCCATGTCGAGGAGCGTGCGCAGCGTCGAGCGCGCATTGAGGTAGCGCTGGCGGTCGGCGAGGTCGGCGTGCGTCAGCAGCACCTGCGCGGTGTGCAGCCCGTGGCGGCGGAACGAGCTCTCGTAGCACTGGGCGAGGCCCATCTGCCCGACCGCGGCCGCCGCCTGCAGCTCGTGCATCGCATGCGGCCGGCGCGCCCATCCCAGGCGCTGCATGCCTTCGGCGATCGCCCCGCTCGAGACCAGAATGACCTTCTTACCCAGCCGCCGCAGCTCGGCAACCTGCGCGGCCCAGCGCGCGATCGCCGCGGCGTCGAGCCCGCGGCCCTCGTTCGTGACGAGCGAGGAGCCGACTTTCACCACGAGTGTTTTCGCCTGGGAAATCATCTTTTGGCCAATTCGCGCGCGATCGCCTTGCACACCTCGCCGGTGCCCTGGGCGGCGATGGAGGAGACTTTGAACCAGGGCCGCTTCCAGCGCAATCGGGCAAGAACCTTGCGGACGCGCGCGTCGGCGTCCTCCACCGCGTCGGCCTTGTTGAACACCAGCCAGCGCGGCTTGCGGTGCAGCGCCTCGTCGTATTTCTTCAGCTCGGCGGCGATGGCCCTGACGTCCTCGGCCGGGTCCTCGCGCGTGAGGTCGACGAGGTGCAGCAGCAGGCTGGTGCGGGTGAGGTGGCGCAGGAACTGGTGGCCGAGGCCCGCGCCCTCCGAGGCGCCCTCGATGAGCCCCGGGATGTCGGCGACCACGAAGCTCGCCTCGCCCACGCGCACCACGCCCAGCGACGGGTTCAGGGTCGTGAACGGATAGTCGGCCACCCTGGGACGGGCGCTCGACACGGCGCGGATGAAGGTCGACTTGCCCGCGTTCGGCAGGCCGGCGAGGCCGACGTCGGCGAGCACGCGCAGCTCGAGCGCGAGCTTGCGCACCTCGCCGGGCTCGCCCCGGGTGAACTGGCGCGGGGCCCGGTTGACGCTCGACTTGAAGTGCACGTTGCCCAGCCCGCCGGCGCCGCCACGCGCAAGGAGCGCGCGCGCGCCGTCCTTTGAGAGATCGGCCACCAGCTCGCCGCTCGCTTCATCGCGGACCAGCGTCCCCACGGGCACGCGCAGCTCGATGTCGCTGCCCGAGCGCCCGTTGCAGTCCGAGCCCATGCCGCGGCCGCCGTGCTCGGCGCGGTGGATGCGCGCGAAGCGGTAGTCGACGAGCGTGTTCACGTTGCGGTCGGCGCGCGCCCAGACGCTGCCGCCGCGGCCGCCGTCGCCGCCGTTCGGTCCGCCGAAGCGGATGTACTTCTCGCGGCGGAACGTGGCGGCGCCGTTGCCGCCGTTGCCGGCGTGCACCTCGATCTTCGCTTCGTCGATGAATTTCATGAGCTACAAATGAAAAAGCCCTACCGGCTGCGATAGGGCTTCATCTGCGTCCCGGAGGGGGGCTAGGCCGAGGCCGGCTGCGCGGCCGCCTTTTCCTCGAGCACGCTCACCGTTTTCTTGTTGTTGGCGCCTTTGATTGCGTATTTGACCTGGCCGGTCACGCGCGCAAAGAGCGTGTGGTCCCGGCCGATGCCGACGTTATGGCCGGGGTGGACCACGGTGCCGCGCTGGCGCACCAGGATCTGCCCGGCGTTGACCTGCTCGCCGCCGAAGACCTTGACGCCGAGTCGCTTGGCCTGCGAATCGCGGCCGTTTCTCGAGCTGCCGCCCGCCTTTTTGTGTGCCATGAGTTGCTATCCCTGGACGATGTCGTCGATGCGCAGTTCCGTATAGGACTGCCGGTGGCCCTGCGTCTTCTGGTAGTGCTTTCGGCGGCGCAGCTTGAAGATCTTCACCTTGTCGCCACGGCCGTGGGACACGACCGTCGCCTTGACCTTGGCGCCGGAGACGAGCGGCGCGCCGACCTTGACCCCCTCGCCCGTGCCGACGAGAAGCACTTCTTCGAGCGACACGGTGGCGCCGACCTCGGCGGGAAGCAGCTCCACGCGCACCTGCTCGCCCGATTGCACCCGGTATTGCTTACCGCCGGTCCTGATGATCGCGTACATGATTCTTGGGTTTGCTCTGGGTTTGTGCTCTGGGTTTGGCTTGCGTCGGAAAAGACTTGGAATTATAAGCGAATCATGACCTTCGTGACAATGCTGGCGCCGGTGGCCGAGGACCTGGCGCGGGTCGACGCGCTCATCCGGGCGCGCCTGGACTCGGACGTCGCTCTGGTGCGCGAAGTGGCGCGCTACATCGTCGCTTCGGGCGGCAAGCGGCTGCGCCCGGCGCTGCTTCTGCTCGCGTGCCGCGCGCTCGGATACGGCGGCGAGCCGCGGCTGCAGCTCGCCGCGGTGGTCGAGTTCATCCACACCGCGACCCTGCTGCACGACGACGTGGTCGACGAATCGCACCTGCGCCGCGGCCGCAGCACGGCGAACGCCGCCTTCGGCAACGCCGCCGCCGTGCTGGTGGGGGATTTCCTCTATTCGCGCGCGTTCCAGATGATGGTCGAGCTCGACGACATGCGCGTGATGCAGGTGCTGGCGGAGGCGACCAACACCATCGCCGGGGGCGAGGTGCTGCAGCTCATGGGGAGCCACGACCCGGAGGTGGACGAGGCGCGCTACCTCGAGGTCATCCGCCGCAAGACGGCGAAGCTGTTCGAGGCCGCGGCGCGCCTGGGCGGGGTGCTCGCGCGCTCGGCGCCGGCGGTGGAGGCGGGGCTTGCCGATTACGGCATGCATGTCGGCACGGCCTTCCAGCTGATCGACGACGTGCTCGACTACTCGGGCGAGGAGTCGACCATAGGCAAGAGCCTGGGCGACGACCTCGCGGAGGGCAAGCCCACGCTGCCGCTCATCTACGTCATGCGCCAGGGCAGCGCCGAGCAGGCCGCGGTGGTGCGCAGGGCGATCAGCGACGGCGGGCGCGAGGATTTCGGCGCGGTGCTCGAGGTCATCCGCGCAAGCGGCGCGCTCGACTACGCGCGGGCCGGCGCGCAGCGCGAGGCCGACGCGGCGGCGCGCTCCATCGCGGTGCTTCCGGGGTCGGAATACAAGGATTGTTTGCTAGAATTGGCGTCGTTCTCCGTGACCAGACGCAGCTAGCGGCGCGCGAGTTGTCCGCGAGTTGTACAGTAGGTCGTCGAGTCGGGGTGTAGCTCAGCCTGGTAGAGTACTGCGTTCGGGACGCAGGTGTCGCTGGTTCAAATCCAGTCACCCCGACCATCCCGCCTGATTTTCCGCCCGGGTAGATAATCACGCGATGCGTCTCATCGTGCTGATCGCGCTCGTGGTGCTTGCCGTGTGGCTGCTGCGGCGCGCATTGCGCGGGCCGGTCGAGAAAATGGATATCCAGGGGAAGACGGAAGCCGCAGGCGGCGAGCTGGTGCGCTGCGCGCACTGCGGCGTGCACCTGCCGCGCTCGGAGGCGCGCCAGGCCGCGGGGGCGCTCTACTGCAGCGAGGAGCACGCGCGCCTCGGGGCGCGCTGATGGACACGCCGGTCCGCTACCCGGAGCTCTTCCTCGTGGCGGAGGAGAGCACGCCGCGGACGTACTGGACGCTGCTGCGCTACTTCAATTTCTACCGCATCGCGCTCGCCGCCGCCTTCTTCGCCGTCACGCTGATCTACGGCGACGCGCTCAGCCTCGGCTCGCACTCGCTCGAGCTCTTCCGCTACAGCGCGCTCGCCTACCTCGCCGCCGCGATCGCGTTCCACGGGGCGCTGCGCGACATGCACGGCCGCTTCAACGTGCAGCTTTCGCTGCAGATGGCCGTCGACATCGCGGCGATCACGCTGCTGATGTACGCGAGCGGCGGCATCCGCAGCGGCCTGGGGGTGATGCTTCTCATCTCGCTCACCGGCGCCGCCATCGTCGCGCCGCGGCGCCTGTCGTATCTCTACGCGGCGCTCGCCGCGATCGCGCTGCTCCTCGAGCAGGGGTACTGGGTGCTCGTGCACGACAGCCCGCCGGCGAACTTCGTGCAGCCCGGCCTGCTCGCGATCGGCTGCTTCGCCACCGCGGGGGTCACGAGCTGGCTCGCGCAGCGCGTGGCGGCGAACGAGGCGCTCGCCCGGCAGCGCGGCCGCAGCCTGGAGACGCAGACGCGGGTGAATCAGCTCGTGATCGAGGACATGCACGACGGCGTCGTCGTGCTCGACCGCCAGGGCCGGGTGGTGCAGCACAACCCGCAGGCGCAGCGCCTGCTCGGGGAGTCGCGCCTGCTCGGCGCGCTGATCGCCGACATCCTGCCGGGCTTCGGCGCGGCCGCCGATTTCGAGGTGCGCGGGCGCCATCTCGGCGTGCGCATGCTGGACGCCGGCACCGAGGAGGTGTTCCGGGTGCTGTTCCTCGAGGACACCACGCGGGCGCGCGAAGAGGCGCAGCAGCTCAAGCTCGCCGCGCTCGGGCGCCTCACCGCCAACATCGCGCACGAGATCCGCAACCCGCTCGCCGCCATCAGCCACGCCGCCGAGCTCCTGGGCGAGGAGCGGCGCGACTCGCAGCGCGGGCGCCTCACGCGCATCATCCACGACAACACGCTGCGCCTCGAGCGCCTGGTGGCCGAGGTGCTGCAGCTCTCGCGCCGCGACCGCCAGTCCCCCGAGCGGATTCACCTGCGCCGCTGGCTGCTGCCGTTCATCGAGGAGTTCGTCGCCAACGAGTCGGTGCCGCCGGAGCGCTTCAAGGTGGAGGCCCCGGCCGAAGCGGCGATCGAGTTCGATCCCGGCCACCTGCACCAGGTGATGTGGAACCTGCTGCGCAACGCCGTGCGCTACGCGCGCGCCGAGCCCGGGGCGGTCCGCATCGCGGCGCGCGTGGCGGGCGATCGCGTAGAATTGAGCGTCATCGACAACGGCCCCGGGGTGCCGGCGTCGAGCCAGGGGCAGCTGTTCGAGCCCTTCTTCACCACCGACAGCAAGGGGACCGGCCTGGGTCTGTATCTGGCGCGCGAGCTGTGCGCCGCCAACCGTGCGAGCCTCGAGTACGTGCGCGAGAGCTCGGGGGCGCATTTCCGGGTCGTGGCGCGCAGCGCCAAGCCATGAGGCGTGTCCCCACGGCATGAGGCGCGTCGAACGCCGCGGGGGGCCGCGCGACCACCAGGTGCTGGTGGTCGACGACGAGCCCGATATCCGCGAGCTGCTCGAGCTCACGCTGATGAAGATGGGCCTTGCCGTGACCAGCGCTGCGTCCATTGCCGAAGCGAAGGAGCGCCTGAAGGATGGGCGCTTCGACCTGTGCCTGACCGACATGCGGCTGCCCGACGGCGAGGGGCTCGAGCTGGTGCGCCACATCTCGGGCCTGCGCGCGGACCTGCCGGTCGCGGTGATCACCGCCTATGGCAGCGCCGAGAACGCGGTCGCCGCCCTGAAGGCCGGCGCCTTCGACTACGTTTCCAAGCCCGTGGGCCTCGAGCAGCTGCGCGCCCTGGTGCGCTCGGCGCTCTCGCTTCCCGCGCAGGCGCCGGCGAAGGACCAGCAGCTGCACGGCGAAAGCGCCCCGCTCGTGCAGGTGCGCGGCATGATCGCCAAGCTCGCCCGCACCCAGGCGCCGGTGTACATCTCGGGCGAATCGGGCAGCGGCAAGGAGCTCGCCGCGCGGCTCATCCACGAGAACGGCGCGCGCCGCGACAAGCCCTTCGTCCCGGTCAACTGCGGCGCCATCCCCGAGAATCTCATGGAGAGCGAGTTCTTCGGCTACAAGAAGGGCGCCTTCACCGGCGCCGGCGAGGACCGCGACGGCTTCTTCCAGGCGGCGAGCGGCGGGACCCTGTTCCTCGACGAGGTCGCCGAGCTGCCGCTCGCGATGCAGGTGAAGCTCCTGCGCGCCATCCAGGAAAAGCGCGCGCGCAAGGTCGGCGCGACCCAGGAGGACCCCGCCGACGTGCGCATCATCAGCGCGACCCACCAGAACCTCGGCGCGCTGGTCGCCGCCGGGCGCTTCCGCCAGGACCTCTTCTACCGGCTGAACGTGATCGAGCTCAAAATGCCGCCGCTGCGCGAGTGCCGCGAGGACGTTCCGGCGATCGCGGCGAGCATCCTGGAGCGCCTGGCGCGCCAGAGCGGCACGCCGCCCGCGCGCCTGGACGCGGCCGCGCTGGCGGCGCTCGCGAGCTACGATTTCCCCGGCAACGTGCGCGAGCTCGAGAACATCCTCGAGCGCGCGCTCGCGCTCTGCGGCCGCGACGAGATCCGCGCCGAGGACCTGCAGCTCGCCCCGGAAGCCCCGGAGCGCGCGCCGGAGGGGGCCGCCGGCGAGTCGCTGCCGGAATACCTCGACGAGGTGGAGAGGAAGGCGATCCTCGAGGCGCTCGCGAGGACCGAGTTCAACCGCACCGCCGCGGCCAAGCTCCTCGGCATCACCTTCCGCCAGCTCCGATACCGCATGCAGCGGCTTGCGATCACCGATGAGGATCGTTGATTCACCTAACCAGGACGACCGTCCTCCCGGCGTCGCCATAACGCTCGTAGTCCTGCACTCCATCAGCCTGCCGCCCGGCGAGTACGGCGGCGAGCACATCGAGCGCCTGTTCACCAACCGCCTCGATCCCGCGGCGCATCCTTACTTCAGGGAAGTCCACGCGCTGAAGGTCTCGTCGCACTTCCTGGTGCGCCGCGGCGGCGAGGTGGTGCAGTTCGTCCCGCTCGAGCGGCGCGCGTGGCACGCCGGCGCCTCGTCGTGGCGCGGGCGCGCTCGCTGCAACGACTTCTCCGTCGGCATCGAGCTCGAAGGCACCGACGATTCGCCTTTCGAAGACACGCAATACGCCGCCCTGGCTCTCCTCCTGATGGATCTTCAGACGAAGCTTCCACTGCGCGATATCGTCGGGCACAGCGAGATCGCGCCCGGCAGGAAGACCGACCCCGGGGCGCGCTTTGACTGGCCGCGCCTGCTCGCCGCGCTGGCCGTGTCGCGCGCGGCCTGGCCGGCCGACCACTAAATCTAGTTTTAAAGCTCACGGCCTCGCCTGTCTATAGTAGTGCCCCGCGAGATCCGCGCCGGAGCGCGCCTAGATATAGTCACCGCGTGTGGTGCTTGTCCAACATCTAGTAGATTTCCCTGCAGCGCGGGCTTGCAAAAAAAAATTCGCGCGTGTACTGTGGTCCTACAACATGTAGATGCGAAGTAGGTAGGACGCACTAGATTTAGTAAGGCATAGTGCCGAAGGGCGAGCAGCACTGGTCGTCATAGAACCGCGCCACGCGGCGGGACGGCCCCGAGCGAGGTAAGGCGAAAAGGAGAGGCAAGATGCAGATCGCTCAGGACAACGCAACCGCGGGGCGCGCACTGGGCGCCGCGCTGGCCGAGGAAAGCGCAGCCGCACGCAGTCCGTATTCCGAGTACAAGGTCATCCGCAGGAACGGCGCCGTGGTCGGCTTCGAGCCGGCCAAGATCAGCGTCGCCATGACCAAGGCGTTCCTCGCGGTGAACGGGGCCCAGGGCGCGGCCTCGGCGCGCATCCGCGAGCTCGTCGCCGGCCTCACCGAGGCCGCGGTCGGCGCGCTGATGCGCCGCCAGCCGCAGGGCGGCACCTTCCATATAGAGGACATCCAGGACCAGGTCGAGCTCGCCCTCATGCGCTCGGGCGAGCACGACGTGGCACGCGCCTATGTGCTGTACCGCGAGGAGCGGGCCAAGGTGCGCGCGCAGGAGAAGTCCGCCAGGAGCGAGGACGGCATCCACGTGGTCGAGCACGGCGTGCGGCGCCTGCTCGACCGCCAGGGACTCGCCCGCCTCATCGCGTCGGCCTGCGAAGGGCTCGCCGACGCCTCCCCCGAGGCGATCCTCGAGTCCACCCTGCGCGACCTCTACGACGGCGTGCCGATGGAGGAAGTGCGCAAGTCCGCGGTGCTCGCGGCCCGCGCGCTGATCGAGAAGGAGCCGGGGTACGGCTACGTCACGGCGCGGCTCCTGCTCCACACGATCCGCCTCGAGGTGCTCGGCGAAGAGGCGAACCAGGCCGAGATGCGGCAGCGCTATGCGGCCTATTTCCCTCAGTGCATCCAGCGCGGCGTCGAGGCCGAGCTGCTCGACCCGGAACTGAAGAAATTCGATTTGGAGAGGCTTGGCCGGGCGCTCGACGCGCGGCGCGACCTGCAGTTCAACTATCTGGGGCTGCAGACCCTGTACGACCGCTACTTCCTCCACGTCGGCGGCCGGCGCATCGAGCTGCCGCAGGCGTTCTTCATGCGGGTCGCCATGGGGCTCGCTCTCAGGGAGAAACACAGGGAGGCAAGGGCGATCGAGTTCTACGACATCCTCTCGTCGTTCGACTTCATGAGCTCGACGCCGACGCTGTTCAATTCCGGCACGCTGCGCTCGCAGCTCTCGAGCTGCTACCTCACCACGGTGGATGACAACCTCGAGGGCATCTACGAGGCGATCAAGGAGAACGCGCTGCTTGCCAAGTATGCCGGCGGCCTGGGCAACGACTGGACCCCGGTGCGCGCGCTCGGCTCGCACATCAAGGGCACCAACGGCAAGTCGCAGGGCGTGGTGCCGTTCCTCAAGGTGGTGAACGACACCGCGGTGGCGGTGAACCAGGGCGGCAAGAGGAAGGGCGCGGTGTGCTCCTACCTCGAGACCTGGCACCTCGACATCGAGGAGTTCCTCGAGCTGCGCAAGAACACCGGCGACGACCGGCGCCGCACCCACGACATGAACACGGCCAACTGGATCCCGGATCTGTTCATGAAGCGGGTGATGGAGAACGCGGACTGGACGCTGTTCAGCCCGTCGGACGTGCGCGAGCTGCACGACAGGTTCGGCGCCGACTTCGAGGCGGCCTACCTGCGCTACGAGGACAAGGCGGCGCGCGGCGAGCTCAAGCTCTTCAAGAGGATTCCCGCGGTCCAGCTGTGGCGCAAGATGCTGTCGATGCTCTTCGAGACCGGGCATCCCTGGATCACGTTCAAGGATCCCTGCAACGTCAGGAGCCCGCAGCAGCACGCCGGGGTGGTGCACAGCTCCAACCTCTGCACCGAGATCACCCTCAACACCTCGGCCGACGAGATCGCCGTGTGCAACCTGGGCTCCGTGAACCTGGTCGCGCACATGACCGACCAGGGTTTGGACTTCAACAAGCTCCAAACCACGATTCGCACGGCGATGCGGATGCTCGACAACGTCATCGACATCAATTACTACGCCGTCAAGAAGGCCGAAAACTCCAACATGCGGCACCGGCCGGTCGGCCTGGGCATCATGGGCTTCCAGGACTGCCTCCACCTCATGCGCGTGCCCTACGCCTCGCAGGAGGCGGTCGAGTTCGCCGACCGGTCCATGGAGATGGTGGCCTACGCGACCTACTGGGCCTCCACCGAGCTCGCCGAGGAGCGCGGCCGCTACTCATCGTTCGCGGGCTCGCTCTGGGACCGCGGCATCCTGCCTCAGGACACGCTCGACCTGCTCGCTGCCGAGCGCGGCGGCTACGTCGAGCTCGACCGCTCCTCCAGCCTGGACTGGGAGGCGCTGCGCGGCCGCATCCGCCGGCACGGGATGCGCAACTCCAACTGCATCGCCATCGCCCCGACCGCGACCATCGCCAACATCGTGGGCGTATCGGCCTCGATCGAGCCGACGTTCCAGAACCTCTTCGTCAAGTCCAACCTCTCGGGCGAGTTCACCGTGACCAACGAGTACCTGGTCGCCGACCTGAAGCAGGCGGGGCTCTGGGACGAGGTCATGATCGCCGACCTCAAGTACTTCGACGGGAATCTGGCGCGCATCGACCGCGCGCCCGCGGCGCTGCGGCGCCTGTACGCGACCGCCTTCGAGATCGAGCCCAAATGGCTGGTCGAGGCGGGGGCGCGGCGCCAGAAGTGGATCGACCAGTCCCAGTCGCTCAATATCTATATGGCGGGCGCCTCGGGCAAGAAGCTCGACGACACCTACAAGCTCGCCTGGATCCGCGGGCTGAAGACCACCTACTACCTGCGGGCGATGGGCGCGACCCACGCCGAGAAGTCGACCAGCAAGGCCGGCCAGCTGAACGCCGTTCCGGCCGCGGAAGAACCCAAGGTCTGCTCCATCGAAAACCCGGACTGCGAAGCTTGCCAATGATTACCCTGGGCAGCCGCCAGTTCGCAGGTCCCTTCATCTCGCGGCTGTGGTCGCCGCCGCGGGCGCCCGGGCTGTACGCCGTGATGGTGCCCGGCTGGCGCTTGCTCATGTTCCACGCGGTGCATTTCGGCTACGCCGAGGACCTTTCGGCCCCGGGCCTGGTGCGGGAGCACCCCAAGTACGGCTACTGGATGACCCTCGCCGGGAGCGAATGGAACCTCTACATCGCCACCTGCGAGATGTACCACTCCACCGAAAGCGAGCGCGCGGCGGCCTACCAGGAGCTCCTGGCCCTGCCCGCGACCACGACCCGAGGACAGGCGCATGCTCAGCTTTGAGGACGAGGCGGGCTTGACCCCGTCCCTGTCGTTAACCTCCCCCATTCCCGGCCTGGCGATCCAGGCCACCACAGGCTTCGTACCAACGAGCGCCGCAAAAGAAAAAGAGCTGGCGCCGGCCGGGAATGCCTTTCGCCGGGTCACGGTGGAGGACAAGCAGGTCATCAACTCCAAGGCCGACGTCAACCAGCTCGTCCCGTTCAAGTACAAGTGGGCCTGGGAGAAGTACCTGGCCGCCTGCGCCAACCACTGGATGCCGCAGGAGATCAACATGAGCCGGGATATCCAGCTGTGGAAGGACCCGGCCGGCCTGACCGAGGACGAGCGGCGCGTCGTCAAGCGCAACCTGGGCTTTTTCGTCACCGCCGATTCGCTGGCGGCCAACAACATCGTGCTCGGCACGTACCGGCACATCACGGCGCCCGAATGCCGCCAGTACCTGCTGCGCCAGGCCTTCGAGGAGGCGATCCATACCCACGCCTACCAATACATAGTGGAGAGCCTGGACCTCGAGGAGAGCGAGATCTTCAACGCCTACCACGAGGTGAGCTCGATCAGGGAAAAGGACGAGTTCCTCATTCCCTTCATCGACACCCTGACCGATCCGGCCTTCCGTACCGGCACCCCCGAAGCCGACCAGAAGCTCCTCAAGAGCCTGATCGTCTTCTCCTGCCTGATGGAGGGACTCTTCTTCTACGTGGGTTTCGCCCAGATCCTGGCGCTGGGACGCCAGAACAAGATGACCGGGGCGGCCGAGCAGTACATGTACATCCTGCGCGACGAGTCGATGCACTGCAATTTCGGCATCGACCTCGTCAACCAGATCAAGCTCGAGAACCCGCAGCTCTGGACGGCGCAGTTCCGGGAGGAGCTGCACGTCCTCTTCCGGCGCGCGGTCGAGCTCGAGTACCGCTACGCCGAGGACACCATGCCGCGCGGCGTGCTCGGCCTGAATGCTCCGATGTTCAAGGAATACCTGAGGTTCATCGCCAACCGCCGCTGCCAGCAGATCGGCCTGGAGACCCTCTACCCGGGGGCCACCAATCCGTTCCCCTGGATGAGCGAGATGATCGACCTCAAGAAGGAGCGCAATTTCTTCGAGACCCGCGTCATCGAGTATCAGACCGGCGGCGCGCTGAACTGGGACTAACTGCTCAACGTCAGGGACCAACTGCTCAAAGGCAGGGATTGATCCACATGAACGAGGAATGGGAAGAGATGCGAGTCACTGCGTGCAAGGCGGAAGGGGACTACAAGCTGTGGCTGCGGTTCGAGGACGGGCTGGAGGGAAGCGTATTCCTCGGCAACCTGCTCGAGATCGGCGCCTTCCAGCTGTGGCGCGACGTGCGCGAGTTCGAAAAAGTGAGCGTGGACCCCGAGACCGCGACCGTGACGTGGGAAGGCGGGATACGCTTGGACTCCGACATCCTCTATCATGACGTCAAGAGCAACCAGATTCAGCACGCCGGCGCGGGGGAACCTTCGCCGGCGTGCTGAATCT
>Ga0247825_10000622_pt1 | contig 22552 bp, 21 predicted proteins | sample 13C_Vanillin_Day_FD_194413 | JGI IMG/M metagenome (GOLD analysis project Ga0247825, IMG submission 194413) | Soil microbial communities from agricultural site in Penn Yan, New York, United States - 13C_Vanillin_Day48 | ecosystem: Environmental > Terrestrial > Soil > Agricultural land | place...
GCCTCGGTCAGTATGCCGCCACCGCAGCCGACATCCAGCACGCGCTTTCCGCCCAACCCGGCGATCCTGTCTATGTAATCGAGGCGCAGCGGGTTGATGTCGTGCAGCGGCTTGAATTCCGACCCGGGATCCCACCAGCGGTGCGCCAGCTGGCTGAATTTCTCGAGCTCGAGGGGGTCGACGTTGATCATTTCCGTGGAAAGTCTGGACTCGAGGAGATTCTACTAGGCCCTGCTTGTCGTTCCCTAACCTCTTATCTTCGCTTTCCAGTAAGCCGCCTTGGCGGCGACTTCCCGGGCGTCGATACGCGTCAGCGTTCCGTTTTCCAGCAGTGTCTCGCCGCTGACCCAGACATGGCTCACGTGCTCGCGTCCGGCGGCATAAACCAGGTGGGACAGGGGGTCATAGCAGGGCGCCAGTTCGAGCGCATCGAAGTTCACGGCGGCGATGTCGGCCAGCTTGCCGGGCGTCAAAGTGCCGATCTGGCTATCCAGTCCGAGCGCGCGGGCGGCGCGCACCGTCGCCATTTCCAGTACTTCGTGTGCCGGCAGGGTCGTCGGATCGCTGGCGGCGCCCTTGGCTATCAGGGACGCGATCCGCATTTCCGTGAACAAGTCCAGGCGGTTGTTGCTGGCCGCGCCATCCGTGCCGAGAGCGACGTTGACGCCGGCCTTGAGCAGGCGCGATGGCGGCTCGAAGCCGCTGGCGAGCTTGAGATTGGAGCTGGGGCAGTGGGCGATGTGACAGCCTTTCTCCGCCAGCAGGGCGCTTTCCTGCTCGGTGAGATGGACCGCATGGACGGCTATCAGGTTAGCGTCCACCAAGCCCAGGCGCTGGAGCCGGGCGAGCGGGCGTACCCCGTGGCGCGCAAGGCTTTCCTCGATCTCGCCGCGCGTTTCGTGGACGTGGATGTGCAGAGGCAAGTCCAGCTCGCCCTGCAGCATGGCGATCCGCTCGAACGTCTTGTCGCTGACCGTATAGGGCGCGTGGGGTGCGATGCAGAAGGAGAGCAACGGCTCGCCTTTCAGGTCGTCCCGCGTGCTCAAGCCCTTGCTCAGGTAGTCTTGTGCGTCGGCCGCGTAAACCGACGGCATCTCGATCGCAATGATACCCAGTGCTGCGCGCATGCCGGCGGCCAGTGTTGCCCGGCCAGCAGCTCCGGGAAAGAAATACATGTCGTTAAAGCAGGTGATGCCGCCGCGCAACATTTCAGCGCAGGCGAGCAGGGTGCCGTCGTGGACGAAGGCTTCCGATACGTGGCGCTGCTCGGTCGGCCAGATGTGATTTTGCAGCCAGTCCATCAGCGCGCGGTCATCCGCCAGGCCGCGCATTAGCGTCATGGCCGCATGCGTGTGCAGGTTAATGAGCCCGGGGATGAGAGCATGTCCGGGCAGCTCCGTGCGCCGGACAGCCGGGTAACGGTCGCGCGCCGTCTGGGCAGGGAGCACTTCGAGGATGCGCTCGCCCGCAACGACAACCGTGTGGTCCTGCAGCACCGCGCGCGGGGGATCCACCGGGATCACCCAGCGCGCTTCGATCAGGTGATCAGCGGCCGCGGCCATTGCGGAACATGAGGAGGAAATAAAAAAGCCCTGCCGAAGCAGGGCTTTTAAGAGAGTTGCTTAGGCTTACCGCTTCGCCTTCGGCTTCGCCTTGCCCTTAGCGGCGGGCTTCGGCTTTGGCTTGGCGAGAGACTGGGCGCGGCCCACGACTTCCACGGTTACGCGGCGGTTCGGCGACAGGCACTCGATGAGCTGCTTGCGCTTCATCTTGTTGTCGCAGAACTTGGTCACCGGGATCGGTTGCTTCGGTCCCTTGCCTTCCCAGAAGATGACCTTCTGGTCGATGCCGGCGCTCACCAGGTAATCCTTGACCACCACGGCGCGGCGCTCGGACAGCTTCATGTTGTATTTCAGGCTGCCGATGCGGTCGGTGTGACCAGTCACCACGACGGCGCCGATAGTCACCGGGCCGCGGGCCTTGGTCGCCTTGCGCAGGGCGCCGAGGAACTTGTCGAGCTCGGCCTTGTTGTCGGCAGTCATTTCAGCCTTGCCGAACGGCATGCCTTGCAGCTCGATCTTTTCCTCGATATTGAGGAGCTTCGGCTTCGCCTTCTTGGCTGGCGGCTTGGCCGCGGGCTTCGGTGCAGCCTTGGGCTTCGGCGCGGCCTTTTTCACCAGATCCGGATCGCACTCGGCAATCGCGCGGGCCGGCGTCCAGTCGCTAGTGCGCACGCAAACGCCAGCGCCTAACGCTCGGACGACGTTTCCTTGTGTATCGGTCAGGTAGCCCTGGTTCTTGAACTGGGCCGATGCAGTCGTTGGCAAAAACACGCCAGCGGCGGCGAGGCCAACGAGCGTTATCCGGATTGCTGAAATCATGATTATTGATCCTCCTGTTTATGCAATGGTTAGGGACCCGCCGGAACGCCGGTTAACCTGGAGTCTCCCCGGAGCTACTAATATCACAACCTTTTGGGCATGGCAAATTATGCGGGAATCATAACACGGTTCTGAGGGGAAAGGGATATTTGCCTGTTGCAAAAAAGGAACGCCCCCTCCCCGAGGGGGCGTTTCAAGGGGTGGACAAAGGGGGTGTCCCGAGACCGCAGCACCCCCCGTTTCCTGGCCCCAAAAAATAGTCTGGAACGGGACTGCCAGCGGAGTCCCGGACAGGTCCGGAAGCAGTTTGCCGAACGCATCGACGCGATCGATCGACGAGGTCTCGAGCGGGCGCTCCACGTGGCGCGGATTCATGCGCGATAGACCACCGTACAGGCTCAGAACGGCGTGCTGCGCATGCTAAAATTACGCCTTTTTAGCCGTCGCAATAACCCGCAGTTTTTCGCCGCTTTTCAATGGACCAGATCGCCAAAGAAACACTCCCCGTAAGTCTCGAAGAAGAGATGCGTCGTTCCTACCTCGATTACGCGATGAGCGTGATCGTGGGCCGCGCTCTGCCTGACGTGCGCGACGGACTGAAGCCCGTCCATCGTCGCATCCTTTTCGCGATGCACGAGGCGAACAACGTGTGGAACCGGCCATATGTAAAGTGCGCACGCGTGGTCGGCGACGTGCTGGGGAAATATCACCCCCACGGCGATACCGCGACCTACGAAGCCCTGGTGCGCATGGCGCAGGATTTTTCCATGCGCTATACCCTGATCGACGGACAGGGCAACTTCGGCTCGGTCGACGGCGACTCTCCGGCGGCGTATCGCTACACAGAGTGCCGGCTCGAGCGCATCACATCCGACTTGCTGGCCGACATCGACATGGAAACCGTCGATTTCGTGCCGAACTACGACGGCAAGGAACAGGAGCCGGTCACGCTGCCGACTCGCGTCCCCAATCTCCTGGTGAATGGCTCGTCGGGAATCGCGGTCGGCATGGCGACCAATATACCGCCGCACAATCTCTCCGAGATCGTGGACGCATGCCAACTGCTGTTGAGTGAACCTGGCACCGACATCGAGGAGCTGATCAAGATCGTGCCCGCACCCGACTTTCCCACGGCCGGCATCATCTACGGCCTTAAGGGAGTGTGGGAAGGCTACCGCACCGGCCGCGGCAAGGTGGTCATGCGAGCGCGCACCCATTTCGAGGAGGCCGACAAGGGCGCCCGCACCAACATCATCGTCGACGAGCTTCCGTATCAGGTCGGGGGTGATCAGCTCCTGAAGCGGATTGGCGAGTTGGTGCACGAGAAGAGGCTCGAAGGCATCTCGGACCTGCGCAATGAATCCGACAAGAAGGGCATGCGCCTGGTGATCGAGTTGAAGCGCGGCGAGAACGTGGAAGTCATCCTCAACAACCTGTGGAAGGAAACGCAGCTCGAGGAGTCCTTCGGCATGAACATGGTCGCGCTGGTGGACGGCCAGCCGCGGCTGCTGAACATCAAACAGATACTCGACTCGTTCCTGCGCCATCGCCGCGAAGTGGTCACACGGCGCACCGTGTTCGAGTTGCGCAAGGCGCGCGAGCGCGGGCATGTCCTGGAAGGCTTGGCCGTCGCGCTTTCCAACGTCGACGACGTCATCGTGCTCATCAAGAGCGCCGCGAGTCCCGCAGTGGCGAAGACGCAGCTGATGGCGCGCCTCTGGCGCTCCAAGCTGGTGGAAGAGCTGCTTGCGCGCAGCGAGGGGCAGGCGTCGCGGCCGGAAGGCCTGTCGGACGAGTTCGGGCTGAAGAAGCAGGGTTACCGGCTCTCCGAGGTGCAGGCCCAGCGCATCCTCGAAATGCGTTTGCAGAACCTGACCGCGCTCGAGCAGGACAAGATCACCGCCGAGTACAAGGAGACGATGGAGAAGATCGCCGACCTGCTCGACGTGCTCGCGAAGCCGACCCGGGTGACCGAGATCATCTCGAGCGAGCTCGCCGAGGTGAAGAAGGATTACGGCGACAAGCGCAAGAGCGAGATCGTAACCAACACGCAGGAGCTGTCCACTGAGGACCTGATCGCATCCGAGGACGTGGTGGTGACGTTGTCGCACGGCGGCTATATGAAGTGTCAGCCGGTGACCGATTACCGCGCCCAGAAGCGCGGCGGGCGTGGCAGGCAGGCGACCGCCACTAAGGAAGACGATTTCGTCGAGAAGCTGTTCATCGCCAACACCCACGACCACATCCTCTGCTTCTCCAATCGCGGCCGCGTCTACTGGCTCAAGGTCTACGAGGTGCCGCAGGGCAGCCGCAGCTCGCGCGGCAAGCCGATCGTCAACCTGGTGCCGCTGATGGAACACGAGAAAATCACCGCGGTCCTACCGGTATCCGAGTTCGACGACGATCATTTCGTATTCATGGCCACAGCGATGGGGACGGTGAAGAAAACGGCGCTTTCGGCGTTTTCCCGGCCGATGTCGAAGGGCATCATCGCAGTAAGCCTGGACGACGGCGACCATTTGATCGGCGTGTCGCTCACTGACGGCAAGCAGGACGCGATGCTGTTTTCCGACGCAGGCAAGGCGGTACGCTTTGCCGAAGAGGAGGTGCGCGCGATGGGGCGCAATGCGACCGGCGTGCGCGGCATGAAGCTGCAGGAAGGGCAGCAGGTGGTGTCGCTGCTGACTTCCAGCGACGAGAAGCTTTCCGTGCTGACCGCCACCGTGAACGGCTACGGCAAGCGCACCCTGATCGAGGAATACACCCGCCATGGGCGCGGCGCGCAGGGGATGATCGCCATCGAGTGCAGCGACAGGAACGGCAAGCTGCTGGCGGCGCAACTGGTCGCGCCGGAGGATCAGATCATGCTGATCACCACCGGCGGCGTGCTGATTCGCACGCGGGTGGCCGAGGTGCGGGAGATGGGGCGCTCCACGCAGGGGGTGCGGCTCATCAACCTGGACGATGGCGAGAAGCTGGCCGGCCTGGAAAAAATCGTCGAGGCCGACGAGAACGGCGAGGCAACGGCGTAATGGCACGCGTATTCAACTTCGGCGCCGGGCCGGCGACGCTGCCTGAGCCCGTGCTCAGGCAGGCTGCGGAGGAAATGCTCGATTGGCGCGGCACCGGGATGTCGGTGATGGAGAAGAGCCATCGCGGCAAGGACTTCATCGGTATTCACGCGCAGGCGGAGGCCGATCTCCGCGAGCTCCTGGGGGTGCCCGGCAACTACAAGGTTCTGTTCCTGCACGGCGGGGCTGCCGCGCAGTTTTCGGTCGTGCCGATGAACCTGCTGCGCGGCAAGACAGTCGCGAGCTACGTCAATTCCGGCCACTGGTCGGGGCGCGCGATGGCCGAGGCGAAGCGCTATTGCAAGGTGCATGTCGCCGCAAGCTCGGAAGACGCGAAGTTTTCGTACGCGCCCAAGCAGGAGACATGGCGGATCGACCCGGCTTCGGCCTACGTGCACTACACCCCGAACGAGACGATCGGCGGGGTCGAATTCCACTGGGTCCCGGATACCGGCGACATCCCGCTGGTAGCCGATGCATCCTCGAACATCCTTTCTGGACCGCTCGACGTCAGCCGGTTCGGATTGATCTACGCGGGCGCGCAGAAAAACGTCGGGCCGGCGGGGATGGCGATTGTGATCGTCCGCGACGACCTGATCGGGCAGGCGGCTCCGTTTACCCCGGGCATATTCGACTACAAAGTGCAGGCGGATGCGGATTCGATGCATAACACTCCGCCGTCGTACGCGGTCTACCTGGCCGGGCTCGTCTTCCAATGGCTGAAGAAGCAGGGTGGCGTAAGAAAGATGGAGGAGATCAACAGCGCGAAGGCGGGCTTGCTCTACGAATACCTCGACCAGACCGAGTTCTACCATTCGCCGGTAGCGAAGGAAGACCGGTCCCGCATGAACGTGCCGTTCATCCTGCGCAACGACAAGCTGGACGCGGAATTCCTCAAGCAGGCTCAAGCAAACGGCCTCGCTGAGTTGAAGGGGCATCGGGCAGTGGGAGGAATGCGCGCATCCATCTACAACGCAATGCCCGTGGAAGGCGTGAAAGCGCTGGTGGCATTCATGAAAGAATTCGAACGCAAGAATGGCTGAGCCCTTCCGCATCCTCACGCTAAACGCGATCTCGAGCGTCGGCCTGAAGCGCCTGCCGGCGGACCGCTACACGACGGGCAGCAAGATCGAGAACCCGGACGCCATCCTGGTGCGCTCCCAGGACATGCATTCGATGGACATCGGGCCGAGCGTCAAGACCATCGGGCGCGCCGGGGCCGGAGTCAACAATATCCCGGTCGACAAGATGAGCAAGCGGGGCGTGCCGGTGTTCAATGCGCCCGGCGCGAACGCCAACGCCGTGAAGGAACTCGTCATTGCCGGCATGCTGATCGCGGCGCGCAATCTGACCCCAGCGCTCAAGTTCGTGGAGGGCCTCAAGGGCGACGACAAAACCGTCGACAAGACGGTTGAGGACGGCAAGAAGGCGTTCGCCGGTCTCGAGCTGCCGCAGCAGACACTCGGCATCGTCGGTCTCGGCAAGGTCGGCAGTCTGGTGGCGGACACGGCCATCAAGCTCGGCATGAACGTGCTCGGTTACGATCCCGAGATCACCGTCGATGCGGCCTGGAGCCTGCCGTCGCAGGTGAGAAAGGCGAACAGCATCGAGGAAGTGCTGCGGAACGCTGACTTCGTCACTTTGCACGTGCCGCTGCTGCCCATTACCCGCAAGATGATCAACGCGGAGCGCATCAAACTGATGAAGAAGGGCGCGATTCTTCTCAATTTCTCGCGCGACGGCATCGTCGACAACGGCGCCGTGCTTGAGGCGCTCGCCACCAGGCATCTGCATTCCTACGTCTGCGATTTTCCGGCCGAGAAGCTGATCGGGCATCCGCAGGTCGTGGCATTGCCCCATCTCGGCGCTTCGACGCGCGAGGCCGAGGACAACTGCGCGGTCATGGTGGCGGACCAGGTCAGAGATTTCCTGGAAAACGGTAACATATTGAATTCAGTTAATTTTCCGAACGTCCTCCTGGAGCGGGAATCGCCGTATCGCATCGGCATCGCCAACGCCAACGTGCCGAACATGCTCGGGCAGATCTCGACGACGATGGCCAAGGCCGGGCTCAACATCCACAACATGTTGAACAAGTCGAAAGGCGAAATGGCGTACACCCTGGTGGACGTCGACAGCACGGTGCCCGCCGAGGTGTGCCAGCAGATGCGCGGGATCGAAGGCGTTCTTTCGCTGCGCTACATGCCCCTAGAGTCGCGCTGACCCGGCGGCAGGCCTCCCGCCGCGGCATGCGCATGGCATCGAGGGTTGCGGCCTGCGCCGCCCATAAGCGCCCGCCCGCGGTTTAGAATCCTCCCATGACCGACAATCTCAAGCGGATTCGCAGGCAGATCGACGCTCTCGACGGGCGCCTGCTCGACCTGCTGTCTGCCCGCGCGCGCCTGGCGCAGAGGATCGGCGGTCTGAAAAAGGGCGCGATCTACCGCCCCGAACGTGAAGCCCAGGTCGTGCGCGGCATCCTCGCCAGGAATCGCGGACCGCTGCCGGACCAGGCCCTGGTGCGCCTCTACACCGAAATCATGTCGGCGTGTCGGTCGCTCGAGGATTCGCTGACGGTCGCCTATCTCGGCCCGCAGGGCACCTTCAGCCAGGAGGCGGCAGCCAAGCATTTCGGCGGCGTAGCGAATCTCGAGCCGTGCGCGACCATCGACGAGGTATTCCGCCAGGTCGAGACCGGCGGCTGCGGCTATGGCGTGGTGCCGGTGGAGAACTCGACGGAGGGCGCCATCGGGCGCACGCTCGACCTGCTGCTGTCGACGCCGGCGAAGATCTGTGGTGAAGTCATGCTGCCGATCCGGCAATGCCTGATGAGCCGGAGCGGAGCGCTCAAGGGCATCCGCAAGGTGTACTCGCACGCGCAGAGCCTGGCGCAGTGCCAGCAATGGCTCGCGCGCCATCTGCCCGGCGTGGAGCGTGTCGCGGTCGTCAGCAATGCCGAGGCGGCGCGCCTCGCGGCACGCGAGCGGCGCGCGGCGGCGATCGGCCCGAAGTCTGCGGCGGCGCTCTACGGTCTCAAGCTCCTCGCGCGCAACATCGAGGACCAGTCGAAGAACACGACGCGCTTTCTCGTCATTGCCGAGAGCGAAGCGGCGCCCTCCGGCAAGGACAAGACTTCGCTCATCATGTCCGCGCGCAACGTGCCGGGGGCGATGCACGGGCTGCTCGCGCCGCTGGCGAAGAACCGGGTAAGCATGACGCGCCTCGAGTCGCGTCCCGCGCGCGCCGGGCTATGGGAATACGTGTTCTATCTGGACGTCGAGGGCCACCAGCAGGACGCCAACGTCGCGCGCTCGCTCGCCGAGCTGGAGCGCAAGGCGTCCTTCCTCAAGAATCTCGGATCGTACCCCGCGGCGGTAAGCTGACGTGAGCGGCGAGCAGCAACGGTCCGCCCGCGCCGGCCGTTCCCCCACAGCCGGCTCCCGGGCCACGGACATCTGCGATCTCGCGCCCGCCTACGTGCGCGCGATCGCGCCCTACCAGCCGGGCAAGCCGATCTCCGAGCTCGCGCGCGAGCTCGGGCTCGACGAGGCGGGCATCATCAAGCTCGCTTCGAACGAGAATCCGTTGGGCGTGAGCCCCCTCGCGCGGCGCGCGATCGAGAATTCGATCGCCGGTCTGTCGCGCTACCCCGATGGCAACGGTTTCGAGCTGAAGCAGGCGCTGTCCCGGCGCCTCGGTGTGGCGCAGGAATGCATCGTGCTCGGCAACGGCTCCAACGACGTGCTGGAAATGGCGGCGCGCGCGTTTCTCGCGCCCGGCCTGGAGGCGGTCTACTCGCAGCACGCATTCGCGGTTTACCCGCTGGCAGTGCAGGGAGCGGGGGCGGCTGGCGCCGAGGTGCCCGCGAAGGACTACGGCCACGATCTCGCGGCCATGCGTCGTGCCATCACCGCGAAAACCCGCCTGCTGTTCATCGCCAATCCCAACAACCCGACCGGCACCTTCGTGGGCGCGCGCGAGCTCGAGGCGTTCCTGTCCGGCTTGCCCGGCGAAGTGCTGGTGGTGCTGGACGAGGCGTACAACGAATACCTGCCGAAGGAATTCCGCTACGACAGCATGGCCTGGCTCGAGCGCTTTCCGAACCTGGTCGTGACGCGCACGTTCTCCAAGGTCTACGGCCTGGCCGGACTGCGCGTGGGCTACGCCTGCGCTGCGCCCGGAGTCGCGGACCTGATGAACCGCGTGCGCCAGCCGTTCAACGTCAACAGCGTCGCGCTTGCCGCGGCTGAGGCGGCGCTCAACGATACTGATTTCGTCCGCGCGAGTTACGAGCTCAACCTCAACGGCATGCGGCAGGTGACGGATGGCTTCAAGCAGCTCGGCCTCCAATGCATTCCGTCTTTCGGCAATTTCGTGAGCTTTCGCGTGGGAGATGGGGCAGGCGTGTTCCAGAGGCTGCTCAGGGCCGGCGTGATCGTCCGCCCGATCGCGAGCTACGGCTTGCCACAGCATTTGCGAGTGACGATCGGGCTGGAATCGGAGAACCGCCGGGTCCTCGAGGCGCTCAAGAAGATCCTGGCGAACTGAGCATGGCCAAGCTGAAGATCGGAAAACTGGTCGTCATCGGCACCGGGCTGATTGGGGGATCGTTTGCCCTGGCGCTGAAGCGTGCGCGGGTGGTGAAGCGCGTCGTCGGGGTCGGCCGCACGCGCCGCAATCTTGCCGAGGCGGTGAAGCTCAAGGTGATTGATGAGGCGTCGCGGGACGCCGCGCACGCGGTACGGGACGCGGATTTCGTGCTGCTCGCAACGCCCGTGGGACAGATGCCCGCGGTGATGACGGCGATTGCCCCGCACCTGCCGGCGCGCGCGGTGATAACCGATGCCGGCAGCACCAAGCGCGACGTCGTCGCCTGCGCGCGCCGCTTCCTCGGCGCGCATTTTTCGCGCTTCGTTCCCGGGCATCCCGTTGCCGGCACCGAGAAGAGCGGGGCGCCTGCTGCTTTCCCGGAGCTCTTCCGCGGGAGAAACGTGATACTGACGCCGCAGAAGGGAACTGCCGCATCCGCGACGCGGCTGGTGCGGCAGGCATGGGAAGCTTGTGGCGCGCGCGTCGTGAGCCTCGATGCGCAGGAACACGATGCGATCCTGGCTGGCGTGAGCCATCTTCCGCACATCGTCGCCTACGCGCTGGTCAACATGCTGGCGCGTCGCCGCAATGCACCGCGACTCTTCAGCCTGTCGGCAGGCGGCTTGCGCGACACGGTGCGCATCGCCGGCAGCTCGCCCGAAATGTGGGCCGATATCTGCATTGCCAACCGCGACGCATTGCTCCAGGCGCTCGAGGACTACGAGAACGAGCTCGAGGTCATGCGCGCGGCGATTGAGGGTGCCGATGGGGCGGAGCTGCGGCGCCTGTTCGCGCAGGCACGCAACGCGCGCGAGAAGTGGCTGGTCGGAAAGCAGCGCTGAGGCGAGAGGCGCGCGTGGACCATCTCGATCTGGCGCCCATCCGGAAGGTCCGCGGCACGGTCAGGCTGCCGGGCTCGAAGAGCATTTCCAACCGCATCTTGCTGCTCGCCGCGCTCGCCGGCGGCGAGACCATCGTGCGCGACGTGCTAGAAGCGGATGACACGCAACTCATGCTGGAGGCCCTGCGCAAGCTGGGCGTCGACTGGAAGAAGGGCGGCGGCGCGGCGCTGCGGGTGCGTGGTGCGGGCGGCATCTTCCCGGCAAAAAAAGCAGACCTCAACCTGGGAAATGCCGGCACCGCGTTCCGCTCACTGACGGCGGTGTTGGCGTTTTGCGGTGGCGAATACCGGTTGTCCGGCGTCGCGCGCATGGACGAACGCCCGATCGGTGACCTGGTCGAGGCGCTGCGCCAACTTGGCGCGAATATCGACTACCTCGGCAAGAACGGCTATCCGCCACTGGTCATCCGGCCCGCCGCGATTCGGGCCGGCGGCACGGTAAGCGTGCGCGGCGACGTGTCGAGCCAGTTCCTCACCGGCCTGCTGCTCGCGCTGCCGCTTACCGGCGCGAAGACCGTGATCGCGGTGGAAGGCGAGCTGATCTCGAAACCGTACGTCGAGATCACGCTGAATATGCTGCGCCGGTTCGGTGTCGCGGTCGAGCGCGACGGCTGGAAGACGTTCACGATCCCCGCGGGCGCTCGTTACGCCAATCCGTCGGAGATCTTTGTCGAGGGCGATGCATCCTCGGCATCCTACTTCCTGGCCGCCGGTGCGATCAGCGGGCTTTCCGGCGGCGGCCCGGTGCGCGTCGAGGGCGTTGGGCGCTCGAGCATCCAGGGCGACGTGCGGTTCGCGGAGACGCTGGAGCGCATGGGTGCGCAGATTGCGATGGGCGAGAACTGGATCGAAGCGAAGGCGGGCGCGGAGGCGGCGAAGCGCGGAAAGCTGAAGGCGATCGACGCCGACTTCAACCACATCCCGGATGCGGCGATGACTGCGGCCGTGGCTGCGTTGTTCGCGGACGGCGCGAGCACACTGCGCAACATCGGCAGCTGGCGCGTGAAGGAAACCGACCGCATTGCCGCGATGGCGACAGAGTTGAGGAAGCTCGGCGCGACGATCGAGGAGGGCGGGGACAGCCTGCGCATCGAGCCGCCCGCGCGGCTGCGCGGCGCGACGATAGACACTTACGACGACCATCGCATGGCGATGTGTTTTTCGCTGACGGCGCTGGGCGGCGTCACGGTGCGGATCAACGACCCGGGCTGCGTCACGAAAACATTCCCCGGCTATTTCGACGCACTGGCCGGCATTGCAGAAAAATGAGCCGGGAGCCGGGAATGGCGAGCGCCGCGCCCGTCATCGCCATCGACGGCCCGTCTGCTTCAGGCAAGGGCACGGTGGCCCAAGGCGTGGCGAGCGCGCTGCGCTATCACTACCTCAACAGCGGCGCGCTCTACCGCATCATCGCGTATGCCGCGCTCAAATCCGGTGCCGAGCTCGAAAAAGAATTAGTATTGGTTGATATCGCTTTGAAATTAAAGGTGAAATTTTTAGGGGAAATGATCGAGTATCAAGGCAAGGACGTTGCGCATGCGATCCAGGGCGAATCCGTCGGCATAGCGGCCTCCCGGATCGCCGCGCGGCCGGCTGTCCGCAATGCGCTGCTCGAGCGCCAGCGCGCGTTCCGGCGAGTTCCCGGCCTGGTGGCCGATGGACGCGATATGGGCTCGGTGGTTTTCCCCGATGCGGTGCTCAAAATCTACCTGACGGCGACCCTGGAAGCGCGTGCCGAACGGCGTTATAAACAGTTGATGGACAAGGGAATGGGTGCTACTATGACCGCCCTTTTGCAGGATATCCGGGCGCGCGACGAACGCGACACCAACCGCGCCACGGCACCCCTGAAAAAGGGCGCAGACGCCGTCCTGATCGACACCACGGGAAAATCGGCGGCGGAAGCGATAGCGCAGGTGCTGGCGCTCTACAAGCAGGCATCAAAGGCGCCGTAATTCGCACTCCGGATTACGGTTTTATTAACGAACCCCGTTGCTGTGACGGGTTTACCCAACACACTGAATCTGAATGATGAAAGCGCCTGTCCAGGCAGTATCCGGTACCGAATCCTTCGCCGCTCTGTTCGAGGAAAGCCTGACCCGCAAGGAAATGCGGATAGGCGAGGTGATAACCGCAGAAGTCATCCGCGTTGACGAGAACTACGTCGTCGTCAACGCCGGTCTCAAGTCCGAAAGCTACATTCCCGCGGAAGAATTCCGCAGCGATCGCGGAGAAGTCGAGGCCAAGCCCGGCGACTTCGTGAAGGTCGCGATCGAAGCGCTCGAGGACGGCCACGGCGAGACGCGGCTCTCGCGCGACAAGGCGAAGCGCCTTGCCGCCTGGCTCGATCTCGAAGAGGCGCTGGAAAAAGGCAACGTGGTTTCCGGCGTCATCAACGGCAAGGTCAAGGGCGGTCTCACCGTTACGGTGAACGGCATTCGCGCCTTTCTGCCCGGCTCGCTGGTCGACATCCGTCCGGTCAAGGACACCACGCCTTACGAGAACAAGGCGATGGATTTCAAGGTCATCAAGCTCGACCGCAAGCGCAACAACGTAGTGGTGTCGCGCCGCGCCGTGCTCGAGGCCTCGCAAGGCGAGGAGCGCCAGAAGCTGCTGGAAAACCTGCAGGAAGGCAAGGTGGTGAAGGGCATCGTCAAGAACATCACCGACTACGGCGCGTTCGTGGACCTCGGCGGCATCGACGGCCTGCTCCACATCACCGATCTTGCATGGCGTCGCGTGAAGCATCCGTCGGAAATTCTCACCGTGGGCGACGAAGTCGAAGCCAAGGTGCTGAAGTTCGACCAGGAGAAGAACCGCGTTTCTCTCGGCATGAAGCAGCTCGGCGAAGACCCGTGGGTGGGCCTGTCGCGCCGCTATCCCCCGGGTACCCGGCTCTTCGGCAAGGTTTCCAATCTCACCGACTACGGCGCGTTCGTCGAGATCGAGCCCGGCATCGAGGGCCTGGTGCACGTGTCGGAGATGGACTGGACCAACAAGAACGTGCACCCGTCCAAGGTGGCGCAACTGGGCGACGAGATCGAAGTCATGGTGCTCGAGATCGATGAAGAGCGCCGCCGCATCTCGCTCGGCATGAAGCAGTGCATGCCCAACCCGTGGGAAGAGTTCGCCATGAACCACAAGAAGGGCGACCGCGTGAAGGGCAGCATCAAGTCGATTACCGACTTCGGCATCTTCATCGGGCTGCCCGGCGGCATCGACGGCCTCGTGCACCTGTCGGACCTGTCGTGGTCGCGTCCCGGGGAAGAAGCCGTGCGCGATTACAAAAAGGCGCAGGATGCCGAGGCGCTGGTACTGTCGATCGACGTCGAGCGCGAGCGCATTTCGCTTGGCATCAAGCAGATCGAAGGCGATCCGTTCTCCAGCTTCATCCAGGCGCATGAGAAGAACTCGCTGGTCAACGGCACCGTCAAGTCCATCGACGCCAAGGGCGCCGTGATCCAGCTCGACTCCGACGTCGAGGGCTACCTGCGGGCTTCCGAGGTGGCGCGCGACCGCGTGGAGGACATCCGCACGCGGCTGAAAGAAGGCGATCAGGTCAGCGCCATCGTCATCAACATCGACCGCAAGAACCGCACGATCAACCTGTCGATCAAGGCGAAGGACGTGGCCGACGAGGCGGAGGCCATGAAGAAGCTGGCGGGGGAGAACAAGCAGGCGAGCACGGGGACGACCAACCTCGGCGCGCTGCTCAAGGCCAAGCTGGACGTGGCCAATACTCAACAATAAGCTAAGCCAAGGGAGCACCATGACCAAATCCGAGTTGATCGCGAAGCTGGCGGGACGCTACCCCCAGCTGGTGGCCAAGGACGCGGAGCTCGCCGTGAAGATGATCCTCGATGCCATGGCGAAGAGCCTGGCCCAGGGTCAGCGCATCGAGATCCGCGGGTTCGGCAGTTTCGGGTTGAACTACCGCCCGCCGCGCACCGGGCGCAACCCCAAGTCGGGGGAAAAGGTGCAGGTGCCGGCGAAATACGTGCCGCACTTCAAGGCGGGCAAGGAACTGCGCGAGCGCGTGGATATCAAGAAGTAACGAACAATTTCCGGGCTTCGCCTGCCGGAAGGGAAGGGCGGCATCATCGAAAGATCGTGCCGCCTTTTTTACGCGTGCCGTTCGAGCGGCTGGTAGGGGTTCCTTATGAAATATCTGGCGTGGGTCCTCAAGTTCGCCCTGTTCGCGCTGGTGCTGACGTTCGCGGTCAGGAATACCGACCTGGTGACGGTGCGCTATTACTTCGGCGGCGAGTGGCAGACGCCACTAGTTTTTGCGCTGCTGGTGGCGTTTTGCGCCGGCGTGGCGCTCGGGCTTGCGGCCGGGATGACGCAGCTGATCCGCCAGCGCCGGGAGATAGCCGCGTTGAAGCGCGAGATCAATCCGGCCGGTGTGGCGACGGGAGCTGACGCCACGTGATGGAAATCGAGTACTGGTGGCTCCTCGCGCTGCCGCTGTTCTTCGGCCTGGGCTGGCTCGCCGCCCGCATCGACATCCGGCAGCTGCTCTCCGAGTCGCGCGCCCTGCCGGCGTCCTACTTCAAGGGCCTCAATTTCCTGCTGAACGAGCAGCCGGACAAGGCGATCGAGGCTTTCATCGAGGTAGTCAAGGTCGATCCGCAGACCATCGAGCTGCATTTCGCGCTGGGCAGCCTGTTCCGGCGTCGCGGCGAGGTCGAGCGGGCGATACGCATGCACCAGAACCTGGTCGAACGTCCCGATCTTGCGCCGGAGCGCAAGCTCGCGGCGTTGTTCGAGCTGGCGCAGGACTATTTCAAGGCGGGCTTGCTCGATCGCGCCGAGGAGCTGTTCCTCAAGCTCGACGGCACCGCGTACGCCGAGCAGGCGCTGCGCTACCTGCTGGAGATCTACGAGCAGGAGAAGGACTGGCTCAAGGCGATCGACATCGCGGGCAAGCTCGAGACGGTGGCCGGGCGCTCGCACCAGAAAGAGGTCGCCAATTTCTGCTGCGAGCTCGCGATCAACGAGATGATGCACACGCGGCCCGACGCGGCGCGCCCGCATCTCACGGAAGCCCTGGCGCACCACCGGTTGTGCGTGCGAGCCAACATGTTGCTCGGCGACCTCGAACTGGCGGCGGGAAATCCAGAAGCGGCAATCGATGCCTGGAAGCGCATCGAGAGCCAGAATCCCCAGTACCTCGCACTGGTCGCAGAGCGGCTCTACAACGCCTACAAGCAGCGCGGCAAAGTGGAGGAGGGCATCAACCTGCTGCACGGATATCTCGCCAAATACCCCTCGCTCGACCTGGTCAACGTCGTATTCCAGGGCACCCTGGAAAGCCGCGGCACCGAACCCGCCTACCAGCTGGTGCGCGACGAGCTGCGCCGCATGCCGACACTACTCGGGCTCGACAAGCTGATCGAGGCGCAGCTGCTGCAGGCGCCGCTCGAGCGCCGGCGCGACCTGGAGTTGGTGAAGGAGCTCGTCAACCGGCACACGCGCGGGCTGGCGATGTACAAGTGCGAGAACTGCGGCTTTCGCGCGCACAGTTACTATTGGCACTGTCCGGCGTGCGCGGCGTGGGAAACCTACTCGCCGCGCCGCACCGAGGAAGCAAAGTTGCCAGCGTGAAAAAAATGAGCGATCCCCAGATCATCGTTGCACTCGACTACCCTGACGCGGAAAGCGCGCTGGCGCTCGTCGCCCGGCTCGACCCCAAGCTGTGCAAGGTAAAGGTGGGCAAGGAACTCTACACGGCAGCAGGACCACAACTAATTGATAATATTAATAAATTCGGATTTCCCGTCTTTCTCGACCTGAAGTACCACGACATTCCGAACACTGTGGCGGCGGCCTGCGCCGCAGCCGCGGCGCTCGGAGTGTGGATGCTGAACGTTCATGCGCTAGGCGGCCGCGCCATGCTGCGCGCAGCGCGGGAAGCGATAGGCAAGACGGCGCGACCGCCGAAACTGATCGCGGTGACCCTGCTCACGAGCATGGGAGCGGGAGACATGGCTGACGTCGGACTTGGCGGAAACCCCCGGGAAGCCGTCGCGCGTCTCGCGCGTCTCGCGCAAGAGTGCGGTCTCGACGGCGTCGTGTGCTCGCCACAGGAGGCGGCGGCGCTACGCAAGCAATGCGGAAAGGATTTCAAGCTGGTGACGCCGGGCGTGCGTCCGGCGGGTTCTGCGCAGAACGACCAGCAGCGCGTCGCCACGCCGCGTCAGGCGATCGCCGACGGCGCGGACTACCTGGTCATCGGCCGGCCGATCACGGGCGCTTCCGACCCGCTGGAGGCGCTGCGCAGGATCGGCGCCGAAATCGCGAACGGATGAGCGCTACAATCGCGCAATGAAAGAAAAAGGAAAACAGGCGATCTCGCCGGCGTCCCTGCGCAAAGCGCGAGTGCTGGTGGTGGGCGATGCGATGCTCGACCGCTACTGGGTTGGCGAGGTGGAGCGCATCTCGCCCGAGGCGCCGGTTCCCATCGTCAGGATCGATCACGAAGAGGAGCGGGCGGGCGGGGCGGCCAACGTCGCGCGCAACGTGGCCGCGCTGGGCGCCCGCGCGACGCTGCTCTCCGTCGTGGGCGCGGACGAGCCCGGAGCGCGGCTGGAAGCGCTGCTCAGGCGCGAGAATGTCCGGCCGCAACTCCACCACGATCGCGGCATCAAGACCACGGTCAAGCTGCGCGTCATCGCGGGACGCAAGCAGCAACTGCTGCGAGTGGATTTCGAGACCGCGCCCACGCACGAGGTGCTGGCTTCCAAGCTGCGCGATTTCGAGCGGATCCTGGGCGAAGTGGACGTCGTGATCCTGTCCGACTATGGCAAGGGCGGGCTCACGCACATCGTCCGCATGATCCAGGCGGCGCGCCGTGCCGGCAAGGCGGTGCTGGTGGATCCCAAGGGAGATGACTACTCGCGCTATCGCGGAGCCACGCTGATTACGCCGAACCGCACGGAGTTCCGGCGGGTGGCGGGCGCGTGGAAGGGCGAGCGCGAGCTGACCGAGCGGGCGCAGCAGATGCGGCGCAAACTCGGTGCGCAGGGCTTGCTGGTCACGCGCGGCGAAGAAGGTATGACGCTGTTCCAGGACGGCACGCGCTTTCACGTAAAGACCCTGGCGCGCGAAGTATCCGATGTGAGCGGCGCGGGCGACACGGTTATCGCGACGCTGGCGGTTGCGCTGGCGAGCGGCGCGCGCATGAAGGAGGCGGTCGAGCTCGCCAATAGGGCCGCCGGCATCGTGGTCGGCAAGTTCGGAACCGCGGTGGCGACCCCCAAAGAACTCTTTGGGAAGGGATGAGGGCGGAGGACGGAAGGATGAGGGAAATTCCTGCAGAACTTGATTTGAGGGCTTTTCTTTTCCTCATCCCTCATCCCTCATCCCTCATCCCTCGCTAGAAAGCGCGGCGAAGCATGCGCTATGTTGTCACCGGCGCGGCCGGGTTCATCGGCTCCAATCTCGTCAAGTCGCTCAACGACCGCGGCGCCACCGACATCGTCACGGTGGACGAAGAGAAGCGCGGCCGGACGCCGCCCAATCTCTCCGATTGCAAGACCGCCGGGCACGAATTCAAGGACGAGTTCCTGAGGAAGCTGGAGTCAGGCGCATACCGGGGAGCCCTTGCCGCGATTCTTCATCAAGGGGCGAATTCGGACACCACGGTGACCAAGCAGGACGAGCCGAAGGTGATGGAGACAAACCTCCATTACTCGGAACGCTTGCTGAACTACTGCATCGCGGAGAAGGTGCCGCTCATCTATGCTTCCTCCGCCGCGATTTATGGGAACAGCAAGCAGTTCCGCGAGGGGGAGCACGAGCAGCCGCTCAATATCTACGGCGAATCAAAAGTCAGGTTCGACGAAGTCGTGCGCAGGCACGGCAAGCTTCCGGTGCAGGCGGTGGGGCTGCGTTATTTCAACGTCTACGGCGACCGGGAGAGCCACAAGGGGCGCATGGCTTCCGTCGCGTTTCATTTCTTCAATCAATACCGCGACGCCGGGCACGTCCGGCTGTTCGAGGGCAGCGGCGGCTACGGCGACGGCGAGCAGCGCCGCGATTTCGTCTCGGTCGAGGATTGCGTCAAGGTGAACCTCTATTTTCTCGACCACCCCGGCCAGTCGGGCATCTACAACGTCGGCACCGGCGCGGCACAAAGCTTCAACGACGTGGCCGTGGCGACGATCAACGCCATGCGCAAGGCGCGCGGCGAGGTTCCGCTCACGCTGGCCGAGATGCGCGCGAGCAAGATCATCCGCTACATCCCGTTCCCGGAAGACCTGAAGGGCCGTTACCAAAGCTATACCCAGGCGGACATCTCGGCGCTGCGAGCCGCCGGCTACAGCGCGCCGTTCCTCACAGTGGAGCAGGGAGTCACGCGCTACATCGAGAGGCTTTTGCCCGCCGCAAATTCCCGCTCGCGATAAGGATATTCGGGGCGACGCGATAGCGGCTCGGTTATCATATTGACATGGACGCGCGTTCCGTTCCCTCTTTCCAGACGCTCGACGATTTCGTCGGCAACACGCCGCTGGTGAAGCTGAAGCGCCTGCCCGGCAAGACCGGCAACACGGTGCTGGTGAAGCTCGAGGGCAACAATCCTGCCGGCTCGGTAAAGGATCGCCCGGCGTTCTCCATGATCCGGCATGCGCAGGAGCGCGGCGACATCAAGCCTGGCGCCACGCTGATCGAGCCCACCAGCGGCAACACCGGCATAGCGCTCGCGATGTGCGCCGCGATGATGGGCTACCGCATGATCCTGGTGATGCCCGAACACCTTTCGGTGGAGCGGCGCCAGACCATGGCGGCATTCGGCGCCGAGATCGTGCTGACACCCAAGGAAGGCGGCATGGAGATGGCGCGCGACGTCGCCGAGAAGATGCGCGACGAGGGTAAAGGCGTCATCCTCGACCAGTTCGCCAACCCCGACAACCCCCTATCGCATTACGAGGGCACGGGCCCCGAGATCTGGCGCGACACGCAGGGGCGCATCACCCATTTCGTGTCGAGCATGGGCACGACCGGCACCATCATGGGCTGCTCGCACTTCTTCAAGGAGAAGAACCCGAAGATCCAGGTCGTCGGCTGCCAGCCCACTGACGGCTCGCAGATTCCCGGCATCCGCAAGTGGCCGGCGCAGTACCTGCCCAAGATCTGCGACTGGTCGCGCGTCGATCGCGTCATCGAGATCGCGCAGTCCGATGCCGAGGAAATGACGCGCCGGCTCGCGCGCGAGGAGGGGATCTTTGCCGGCATTTCCTCCGGCGGCGCACTGTGGGCGGCACTGCAGGTTTCGCGTGAAGTGCAGAATGCCGTCATCGTCGCCATCGTTTGCGACCGTGGAGACCGCTACCTGTCCACGGGCATATTTCCCGGCTAACCCCGCATGACCACGCCGGTTCTCGTGTTCGACATCGAAACGGTGCCCGATGTCGCGGGGCTGCGGCGCCTGCACGGACTCGACGCCACGATTCCCGACGCGCAGGTCGCCGACATGGCGTTCCAGCTGCGCCGGCAGGCAACGGGCAACGATTTCCTGCCCTTGCACCTGCAACGGGTCATCGTCATCTCCTGCGCGCTGACGGAGCGCGGAGACAGCTTCAAGCTATGGTCGCTCGCCGGCGAGTCCGAGGGCGAGCTGATCCAGCGATTCTACGAGGGTATCGAGAAGTACACCCCGCAGCTGGTTTCCTGGAACGGCGGCGGTTTCGACTTGCCGGTGCTGCATTACCGCGGGCTGATCCACGGCGTGAAGGCGCCGCGTTACTGGGACCTGGGCGAGGACGATCGCGACTTCAAGTGGAACAACTACATCAGCCGCTACCACAGCCGCCATCTCGACCTGATGGACCTGCTGGCGCTCTACCAGGGGCGCGCCAACGCGCCGCTGAGCGACCTGGCGCAGTTGATGGGCCTGCCCGGGAAGCTCGGGATGGACGGCAGCGAAGTGTGGGGCGCATACCAGGCGGGCAAGCTGGCAGAGATCCGCAATTACTGCGAGACCGACGTCGTCAATACTTATCTCATCTATCTGCGCTTTCAGCTCATGCGCGGCGTGCTCACGGAAGCACGGCTCCGCTCGCAATGCGATCTGGTGCGCGCCACGCTCGGCAATTCACCCGGACCGCATTGGAAAGAGTTTCTCGCGCGCTGGCAGGCTTGAGGGGAAACCGAGGGGAACTGCCGATTCGCCCTGGTGTCCCACGCGCGGGGCGGCGCAGTAGGAATTTTGTAACAAGAAGTTAAATACCGTGACGCGCACTGGGCGTTGATGTCTTCTATCCAGAGGATGGCGCGTTAAGGGGCAGTGGCAAACTCCATGACGATCATGTCGCGTATCTGCGGGTTGGTGTTCCTGTTGCTGGCGGCAGGCTGCGCTGGGACGGAGAAGGCGCCACCTGCCGATGCAGTGGCCAAGCCAGCCAGGGAGGAGGCCGTAGTCGCAAGCAAACAGGAGACCCGCCCTGTCCCGACGCCGGCTGTTCCGGCGGCTCCCGCCGTCAAACCAGAAGTGCCGGTCGCGAGCGCGCCAAGCGCGACGCCTGCTCCGGCAAAGCCTGTCGACAAAAACGGTGCTGTTGCTACTCCCCCTCCCAAGCCTGCGCCGGCGGCCAAGCCCGCGACACCTCCCGCGGCCAAGCCCGTGCCACCACCTGCAGCAAAATCGCCTCCACTCGACCTGGCAGCGCTGGAAAAACGGCTCAAGGAGACCAGCGCTGTTGGCGTGCTCACCAAGCTCACGCTCAAGAATCAGGTCGACGACTTGCTGGAGCGGTTCAAGGCGCACTATGACGGGCGGGCCAAGACGACGCTGGCACAGCTGCGCCAGCCATACGAGTCGTTAATACTCAAGGTGCTCGCGGCCTTGCAGGACGGTGATCCGTCGCTGGCCAAGGCGGTGGCGGACTCCCGCGAAGCAATCTGGGCCATACTTGCGGATCCTGACAAGTTCAGGAACCTGTAATACGAGGAAACACCATGAGCAAACACGTGCGGAGCCGGATAGTGGCAATCCTGATGGCAGCGCTGCCAGCCGGGCCGGCGTTTGCCGCGGACATGCTCGCCAAGGACCTTACCTCGACGATCGCCCTGCTCGGATTGCCCTGCGGCCAGGTCGTCAGCGCGAAAAAGCTGGCCGACAACGACTATATCGCCACCTGTAAGGACAAGAACGTCTATCGGGTGTCCGTGAACGCCCAGGGCCGCGTGGTGGCGCAAAAACAGTAATTTCCCCGGCGGGCCGGGGCGCGTATATCGCGTAAACTGGCGTACCGCGTTCGCAGCGAATTTTGCGTCCGCTGCCGCGGCTGGCATGGAAGAGCTGAAGGTCGAATCCCTGGATCAGGAAGGTCGTGGCGTCGCGCGCCGCGACGGCAAGGCCATCTTCATCGAGGGCGCGCTGCCGGGCGAGGTCGTCACGTACTCGTCCTATCGCAAGAAACCGTCCTATGAGATCGCCACGCTGGGCGCGGTCATCAAGGAGAGCGCCGCGCGCGTCGAGCCGCGCTGCCCCCATTTTGCCGTGTGCGGCGGCTGCAGCATGCAGCACTTCGATGCGCGCGCCCAGGTCGCGGTCAAGCAGCGCGTGCTCGAGGACAGCCTGTGGCACATCGGGCGCGTGCGGCCCG
>Ga0247825_10000623_pt1 | contig 22547 bp, 16 predicted proteins | sample 13C_Vanillin_Day_FD_194413 | JGI IMG/M metagenome (GOLD analysis project Ga0247825, IMG submission 194413) | Soil microbial communities from agricultural site in Penn Yan, New York, United States - 13C_Vanillin_Day48 | ecosystem: Environmental > Terrestrial > Soil > Agricultural land | place...
GTTCTGGGCCACCGGCGCGGTGGTGGCGGCCGCGACCGCCGGACCGGGGGCGAGCGCGCGGGCATTGGCAGTGATGTCGGGCGGAATGAGCCTGGCCGTGGTCGCCGGTGTCCCGTTGGGCACCTTCGCCGGCCAGTTCACCGGGTGGCGGGGCCCGTTCTGGATGCTGGCCGTGCTGGCGGTTCCGGCGATCGTCGCTGTCGTTCGGTTCGCTCCGGGCACCGCGACCGGGAACGCGGTGAGTGTGTCGGCGGGTTCGGAGATCTCGGCAGTGCGGCCGTGGCGGGTGTGGGCGGTGCTGGGTGCGATCATGCTGGCGCAGGCCGGGTTCCTCGGCGCCTACAGCTTCATCAGCCCCCTGCTGACCGACCGCGCCGGCATCCCTGCCGCGCTGGTGCCGCTGGTCCTGGTCGGGTTCGGTGTGGGTGCCCTGGTGGGGACCGCGCTGGCCGGTCGGATCGGCGACCGGTGGCCGCTGGCGACCATCGCCGCGGCGGTGACGGTGACCTCGGTTCTGCTGCTCGTCCTGGCAGCGACCGCGAGCCACTCGGCGATCGTGGTGGGTCTGATCGTTGTCCTGGGCGCCTCCGGGCTCGGGGCGAACCCGGTGCTGATCGCCCAGACCATGCGATTCGCCGGACATACCTCCCGGCTGGCGTCGTCGCTGGCGACCGCTGCCTTCAACCTCGGCACCGCCGCCGGATCGGCGTTAGCCGCGACCACCCTGTCGACGTCACTGGGTGTGGTCGGGCCGGCGGTCCTCGGCGCCGCGATCACGGCCACCGCGCTGATACCGATCGCACTGCTGGCGACCACCCGGGCGCGTCCTGCCGCCGGTAACCCGCCGCCCCGACCCTCCGACGAGACGCTGCGGGTCCCCACGTCCGTGAGCTAGAGCGCGGCTGAACACCGGCATCGACAGGAGAAAACCCATGCGCCCCAGGATCACCGGACTGGTCGTCCTCACGACAGCCGTCACCGCCGTCGCCGTGCTCACCGCCTGCGCGAACACCTCGGACTCGGCCGCGAACAGTTCGCCAGCCACATCACTCACGGCGCACCCTGCAACGTCACAACCTGTTCAGGAAGGACCGTTCACGCAGATTCGGTTGAGGATCGGCGCGTCGGAGGCAACCGCACGACTCTACGACAACGCCACGGCACGAGACTTCGCGTCCCTGCTACCGGTGACGATCACCCTGCACGACCTCGGCGGTCGCGAGAAGGCCGGACCGCTGCCTCGCGAACTCGCCGACGGTGCGGGCCAGAGCAGCTACCGGGCAGGACAACTCGGCTACTGGGCACCCAGCAATGACCTGGCCATCTACTACCGCGAAGACGGGTTCACGATTCCCGATCCCGGGATCGTGATGATCGGCGAGATCGACACCGGACTCGACGCCATCATCCGCGCCGACGGCACCGACACCCTCACCATCAGCGCAGCCTGACCACCCCAATGAAAGGAACATCATCGTGAACCCGACGTACGACTTCACCGGCCAGGTCGCCTTCGTGACCGGCGCCGGTTCCGGCATGGGACGTGCCACAGCGCGGGCGTTCGCCGAATCCGGTGCCGCGGTGACTCTCGCCGATGTCGACGACGACGCGCTGAACACCGCGGCCACCGAGCTGCGTGACACCGGGCACCAGGTCCTGACCGTGCACTGCGACGTCTCCGACGAGACCAAGGTCGCCGCCGCGGTCACCTCGACGGTCGAAACGTTCGGTCGACTGGACTTCGCCTACAACAACGCCGGAATCCAAGCCCCCGCCACCGATGCCGCCGACGAGCCAGCCGAAACCTTCGACCGCGTCACCGGCATCAACCTGCGCGGGGTGTGGGCCTGCATGAAACACGAACTCGCCCACATGCGCACCCAAGGCTCCGGCGCGATCGTCAACTGTTCCTCCCTCGGCGGCCTCGTGGGGCTCCCCAGCCGGGCCGCCTACCACGCCGCCAAGCACGGTGTCATCGGTCTGACCCGCTCGGCCGCACTCGAATACGCGCCCCGCGGCATCCGGATCAATGCGATCTGTCCCGGCACCATCGAAACCCCACTGGTCACCGACATGATCGCCTCCGGCGACCTCGACCCCGACGAAGCCGCCGCCAACCAACCCATCGGCCGGTTGGGCACCGCCGACGAAATGGCCGCCGCCGTGCTGTGGCTGTGCAGCCCCGGCGCCAGCTTCGTCGTCGGCGTCGCCCTGCCCATCGACGGCGGCTACACCGCCCGCTGACCCCCAACGACAGAAGAGGACCACCATGCGTGGAGTAGTGATGTATGCCCCCGGCGATGTTCGCGTCGTCGAGCGGCAAGACCCGAAGATCATCGAGCCGACCGACGCGATCATCCGGATCACCGCGACCTGCATCTGCGGATCCGACCTGTGGCCATACCGGGGTGTGGAACCGGTCGACCACACCCTGATGGGACACGAGTACGTCGGCGTCGTGGAGGAAATCGGTGAGGCCGTGAGGACCCTGAAGGTCGGCGACTTCGTCGTCGGGTCGTTCGCCGTCTCCGACAACACCTGCGAGATCTGCCGAGCCGGTTACCAATCCCGTTGCGTACACGGCTCCTTCGTCGCCGGAGACATCGGCACCCAAGCAGAGAAAGCCCGCATCCCCTACGCCGACGGAACGCTCGTCGCCACGCCCGGTCAGCCGGACCAAGACCTGGTTCCCTCGCTGCTGGCCGCTTCCGACGTCCTCGGGACGGGCTGGTTCGCCGCCGTCGCCGCCGAGGCCGGACCCGGCAAGACCGTGGCCGTGGTCGGTGACGGTGCCGTCGGCCTGATGGGTGTGCTCGCCGCCAAACAGCTCGGCGCCGAACGGATCATCGCCATGTCCCGGCACGCCGACCGCCAAGGGTTGGCCCGCCAATTCGGTGCCACCGACATCGTGGAATCCCGCGGCGACGAGGGTGTCGCCGCGATCAAGGAACTCACCGACGGGCTCGGCGCACACAGCGTCATCGAAGCCGTCGGCACCGAGGAGTCGATGCTGCAGGCCATCCGCTCGACCAGGCCCGGCGGGCACGTCGGCTACGTCGGCGTCTCCCACGACGGTGTCACCCTGCCCGCCAACCAACTGTTCTTCGCCGAAATTCACCTGATGGGCGGCCCCGCACCCGTCCGCCGCTTTCTGCCGGAGCTGATCGACCTGATCTGGCGCCGCGAGATCGACCCCGGCAAGGTCTTCGACCTCACCCTCCCGCTGGACCAGGCGGCCGAGGGCTACCAGGCGATGGACGAGCGCCGCGCCATCAAAACGCTGCTCACCCTCTGACACGACACCACAAGGAGCACAACAACGATGAACACCCCCCGCACACGGCGAGGCACTCACCGCTCAATGAAGCTGGCCGGCGCCGGTATTGCCACGCTCGCCGTCCTGGCCGCCTCGGCCTGCTCGGCCGCCGACTCGCCCACCTCATCGGCAGCTCCTGCCTCGCCGGTCGCGAACCTGGCCTCCGGTGATCTGTCCCAAGGTGCCGACAACTTCTACACCAGCGACCAGGTCACCATGGAGAAGGTGACATTCAAGAACCAGTACCGGATGGACGTCTCCGGCAACCTGTTCGTCCCCAAAAACCTCGACCGCAACACCAAGAACGCCGCCATGGTGGTCGGGCACCCGATGGGCGCGGTCAAGGAGCAGAGCGCCAACCTCTACGCCACCAAGATGGCCGAGCAGGGTTTCGTGACGCTCTCGCTGGACCTGTCGTTCTGGGGTGACAGCGCCGGCGAGCCCCGCAACGCCGTCGCCCCCGACATCTACACCGAGGACTTCAGCGCCGGCGTGGACTTCCTGCGCACCCAGTCCTTCGTCGACACCGAACGCATCGGCGCGCTCGGAATCTGCGGCAGCGGCAGCTTCGTCATCAGCGCCGCGAAGATCGACCCCCGCATCAAGGCCGTCGCCACGGTCAGCATGTACGACATGGGCGGTGCCACCCGCAATGGGCTGGGCCACTCGGTCACCCTCGATCAGCGCAACGCCGCCCTGGCGCAAGCCGCAGCCCAGCGAGACGTCGAATTCACCGGCGGACCCACCGAATACACCGGCGGCACACCCGAACAGCTGACCGATCAGTCCGGCCCGATCGAGCGCGAGTTCTACGACTTCTACCGCACCGCGCGCGGCAACAGCCCCGACACCACCACCCAGCCGACGCTGTCGAGCAACGTCAAGTTCATGAACTTCTACCCCTTCAACGACATCGAGACCATCTCGCCCCGCCCGATGCTGTTCATCGCCGGCGAAAACGCGCACTCACGCGAGTTCACCGAAGAGGCCTACCGCCTCGCCGGTGACCGCAAGGAACTGATGATCGTGCCCGGTGCCGGTCACGTCGACCTCTACGACCGGGTCGACATGATCCCCTTCGACAAGTTGACCGAGTTCTACACCCAGAACCTTACCTAACGGGTGGGCGGGCAGTGACCGGACCCGGTTGAGTGCTCGTACCCCCACAGAGGACCCACCGAGATGCCGGCGTGCACCGACTACGCACGCCGGCATGTCCCTATCACCATCAACCTCGACGCGTGACGGCAGGGACACCGAGACACATCCACAGGTGCACGGACAAAACCCTTCTCGCGACGACACGCCCGCACCGCACCGCGGTTGCCGAACCGGGGTGACGAAGTACGGACGGAAGGACACCGATGACTGGGAACGGTGCCGACAACAATGAACGAGCGGGAACGATCGCGATCGGACTGGCCATCGCGATCACCGCCCTCCTGACCTACCTGGAGGCACTGGCCTGTTGACTGCTCAGGTCGGCCCTCTCACGACCCGAGCCTTAGCAGGCTCTCGCCTACGCAAGGCACCGTAGGCCGCAAGTAGTCCGCTACACGGGGTGCAGCTAGCGGCTGGCTCCGAGTCAACTCGTTCGGCTGCGACGCCGACACCAGCATCGACGGAGACAGCGTCATCATCGGGGAGAACGTCATCGGTGAAAGAGGGAGATGTCGTCGGGGTCGCCCCCCGACATGCCCTAGCAGTGATTCTCAGAGGAGGACCACTCTACCGGGATGACTGCGCCGTGACTGCCTGACGTTGCTCTTGCAGTTGATGTCTCAAAACATCGATAAGGGAGCAGAGGAAGGTTAACCGCAGAAGGGTCATCCGCCGACCACTCGATGTCGAAGATGCCACCAGCGAGCGAAGCCCGCTGAGGATCATTCGGCCGGCACGGGAGTAGCACTCCCACACCGCCGTCGATGTCGCAATCCTGGGCGGAGGGTTGAGTGGTGAATCGGATGCGCAGAGCGTGCCCAGGCTCGACCGACCAAAGATTCGGGTGCAACGGAATACTGAACAGTTGCTGCTGTCCCGGCGTCAGGTACGTATCCTGAGACTGGGTGGCGTAGGGCCGAATGAGTGTCCCGTTGCTGTCGCGCCACGTGTGATCGGAATCTAGAGCACTCTGGCTGCCGAGAACGACACCGAAAGTGATCGGAATTTCAGTGCCGTCTGGCGCGACGTCCAAAAGAGTCGCTATCAGTGCGAGATTCGTGGTGTTGGTTCGGGCGAAGACCTCGACACTTGAGGGACCGGCTAAAGTCACGCCATTGGTGAATGGTGCTGTCGTAAAATTCAGAACTCCATCAGATTCGGTTGGTGGCGTCCAAGCAATCGTTTCGCGCCCCGGGGTGGTCGCGAGGCCGTTCGCCAAGGTGGCGGCTGGGCCAAGGTAGAACGGGTCATAATCGGAGTCCAATGGGTAGGACGCCGCGTTAATCCAGCGTTCGCTTCCCTGCTCGTACAGATGCATAGGCTGCTCCGTGCGGTCGATGCCAGTCGCCTCATCCTTGAGCCAAGTGTCGTACCATCTCAGCATGACGGCAGGGTCCAGACCTTCAGTGTGGTGCCAAGGGCCTACGATCAGCTGGTACTTTCCCGATGCCGAGTCAGAGAAAGCAGGACCGTTGGTTGACTCCACGCGGACAGCTGCATTCTGCATTGCCGCATACATTTCCAAGGCTCCACGTCGCCCGACATCACTCCAGCCCGTCCACAAAAGCGTCGGAATGTCGTTATCGACGATCTTTGTTGCATAGCCAATCGGCTGGCGTTCTTGCCAGAACTCGTTGTAGGCGGCCGGCCCACCCGTGCGCAAATCGTTTGCCACTACACCGAAAGCATCTCGGGCGGAAGGCTGGTTCCCTACGAACTCGCCCATTTGATCATAAAGGACCGAATCACCTGTCGGAATACCTCCTACGAGCGACATCTCGCGAATGTAGTCCCATCCAGTGCACGCCGGGATGATGGCCTTTAGAGGCGAGCCCTTACCAACCATGCCGGCTGTGGCAATCAGTGCCATGCCAGGGTAGGAACAGCCGTAGCCGCCCACCGCGCCATTAGAGCCGTCCAATTTTCGCGCCGCCCACTCGACGATCTCCACACCGTCGGCAGCATCGCGCCCGGAAAAGAGTCCAAAACTACCGCCCGAGTCTTGGGTACCTCGGATCGAAACACTGGCAAAGATGTATCCATGCTGTGTGAATAGTTTGCCGTGTTCGACCGCATACGGCTCGGTATCGGGAGCGTACGGCGTAATATTCACTATTACGGGAAAAGTTCCCGGAGCGCGTTCTCCGGTAGCCACATCTGCTGGATATTTGACGGTCGCGTCGAGGACGACACCGTCATCCATTCGCACCGGAATGTTGTCGGAAACGACCTGTCCGTACGTCGCAGGGCCCAGTTCCCAACCTTCTCCAGACGAAGGCGTCTTGAGGGGGCCCTCGGAGGATTCCGCAGTGCACCCTACGGCAACACTGGCGAGGACGACAACCACACTGAGACACAGTCTAATACGCCGCAGACTGGGGAATTTCACTCGGCGATCCTCTCGCGATTGATGTGTCGGTCGAGCCGATTCCGGCGACGGCGGTCGAGCGCATGTCGAGGAACGACTGAAGCGTGGAAAACCGGAAGGCCGAGGGGCATCAGCCGCATCTTGCCAATCGATTGGTGCCGACTTTACCGCCGCAAAGGCGCCCGCAGCAAGGCTCCGCGTTGACTCATCGGAAATCCCGCGTAGGTCCATTCGTTGCCTCACCTGATAATGCCCGCGTAGCGGCGTGTCGGTCGGGAGTTCGGGTGGTGGCGGTAGGGCCGGATGATGGGACTGTCGAGGGCCGAGCGCAAAGCTGTGCCGAAGACGATCGCGACCCGCTACACGCGGGCCGACAAGGTCGCCAGGGAATCATCCTCGACGAACTGTGTCGCACGACCGGCTGGAACCGTGACCACGCTCGCATAGGTACTACATACGGTGTTGATCCCTCGCGTCGTCACAGCACGCGCACCTCGGCCCGCAAAATACGGACCGAAGGTCATTGCGGCGCTGGTATTCTTCTGGGAATGCCCGCCGGCAAGCGCCTGGCACCGACACTGCCCGAGTTGGTACCACTGTTGCGTCGGTTCTCCGAACTCGCGATCGACGACGACACGGTAACGCTTGGGCGGTTGTCTGATAGTGGCTTCACCAGTCGCGGCGGCGCCGGAGAGGTTCCCGCAACAGCTCGCGCGACCCTCGGGCGAAGACATGGGTGGCCCGTTCACGAGAGCTACCGGAAGGGACTGACGCAGAGCCCGCGCCCTATGTCGAGCAGAAGGCTTGGCCGTGAACCATAAGCGCACACAGAGATTGTGGCCCGAGGAAGGCTTGAGACGTCCGGTCAAAGTTCGCTAGAAACGCCGAATCGGCGAGGGTCGCAATCAACGGTTGCGGGCCACGGATCCGGACCAGATGTTGGCGTTGGACTTCCAGGTCGATACCACGGTCGACGGCCGACAGGTGCGGTTCCTCCATATCGTCGACGAGTTCACCTCAGAGGCCCTTGCGACGCAGGCGTTTCGGTCCTGCAGCACGAATCAGTTGATCGAAGTGCTCAAGCGGGGTACGCCTCGGGTGATCGGAACTCGAGCGATCCCTGTGGTCGGTAACTGTTGTACTCGAGCCTCCAATCGTCAACAAGGGCCTGCTCCTCGGTCAGCGAATGGAACACCTCGCAGGCGAGGAATTCGTTGGAATTGAGAATGGGGCCCAGTCATGTCCTCTATAACTTCATCGTGGCGGAGACTTTCCTCGCCGCCGACGTCGATGCACACGAGTTCTGGACAGTGCAGACTCAATCATCCGTGACATGAGTTCGCGCGCGGAATTGGGCAATTCTCGAAACTCGCCGGATGTACACGACGTGCGTCCCCGACGATGGACGCTCGGTCCGCATACACGGGAGTAGCCCCTCTGCACCGGGGTGCCCGACGACGATCATCGAACACCCCGGCACGCCACAGGACTCCAAGTCTTAGAGATCCAGCACCAACCGCGTATCGTGACAACGCGAGACACAGATCATCATGGTGTCGTTCGCTTCCTTCTCCTCGTTTGACAGGAGTGAGTCACGGTGGTCGACGCGCCCCGCCAGAACAACGGTTTCGCAGGTTCCGCACGTCCCCTCGCGGCACGTGAACGCTGGCGCCAATCCATCCGCCTCAAGAGCTTCCAGTACGGAACGCCCCGCAGGCACGATAACGGTGCGGTCACTGCGCTCAAGGCGAACCTCAAATTGGATGTCCAGGGCATTCTCGATGACTTTGGGACTGAACCGCTCCGAATGGGGCGCTGCCCTTCCCTGATGCGAGCATGCCGCCTCAAGGGCCGTCAACAGCGGCTCGGGACCGCATGCGTACACCTCCGCACCCCGTGGCGTGTTCGACAGAACTCCGTGGAGATCGAGCAGTCCGAACTCGTCTTGTGGCTGGAGGACGACCCGGTCGCCGTATGCCGCCAATTCGTCCCTGTAGGCCATCGAGGCCCGAGTCCGACCTCCGTACAGCAACTTCCAGTCTGATCCGGTTCGCTCAACGCTGGCGATCATCGCTAAAATCGGGGTGATGCCGATCCCGCCGGCGACGAAGAGATAGCTTTCCGCGGGAACCAATTCAAAGTGATTCCGCGGTGCGCGGACTATCAGCTCGCGCCCCGGAACCGCAATATCGTGAAGCAGTTGCGATCCGCCGCGGCCATCCGCCACCCGCAGAATCGCAATGCGATACCTATCGCGATCGCGGGGGTCACCGCACAACGAATACTGCCTAGTCACAGAATCGCTGATAACGACGTCGATATGAGCGCCGGGCCCCCACGCCGGCAACCCGTCGGTACCTGGCGCCGGCGTAAGGGTGAGGGCTATGACGTCGTCCGCGACATCTAGACGCTCGTTCACCAGCACCGCCATATCGGACGTGCGGTCAGCACGGGCAGGCTTCACCGTGACACCTCCGCTGTCGCTCACCAGTTCACCATCGCTCTCATAACGTGACACGGACGTGCGCCGAGGCGTGCGTGAGCACGCCTCGGCCACGACTATCGCCCAATCGCCTCGAGGTATAGCCGCTTGAAATTGCGGTTGATGGTCTCGTAGACATCGTTGTAAGGACCAGGCTCGTATGCGGGAGACTTGAGACCACGCTGGATCAACTCACACAGGTCGTCATCCTGTTGACGGGTGACAATGCCGACTTCGCGCAGATGCGCGAGGTCGTAGTCGACGCCCTCGATTGCGTCTGCGTTCACAAGGCCGATGACGCGGGACTCGGTCGTCGTTGGGGTAAGTGGCTTGTAGGTCGTAATTTTGACAAAGTCGGGCAGGACGACCATCTCCAGCGAACCCGTGTGCCAAGACACGTACGAGGCTTGGGTCGGCGGGCTGTCGGGATCGCCGAGCATCTTCTTGACACCGAACTTGCCGTCGATCGTCAACGACTCGTCCAGGAGCGGGTAGTTATCGGTCCAGTCGAAGTCCCCGTCGGGGATCGTGTCCCCGAGCGGCCCGTCGCGCTCGACGCGAACTACCTTACTGACCTCAGGATGGTTCACAGCACAGTGATAGCACTCTAAGCCATTCTCCCACAGCACTTTCCAGTTGCAATTCAGAATCTTCTTCACGTCCCATGCCACCCGAGTGTGCTCGAGCCTGTACTGGCTCAGATCTGCTGCGGCGAGATGCTCCGCGACGGTGGTTTCCGGGTTTTCACTGAAATTGACGAACACCAGACCAGCCCAGACGTCCACTGCTGCCCTCTTTAGCGGATAGGCGGACTTGTCGAAGTCAGCATGCATGCGAGGCGCGGACATGAGCTTTCCGTCATGATCGAAGGACCACGCATGGTACTGACACACGATGGCACGCTTGCAGTTCCCTTCCTCCGCATCCACGAGGCGTGATCCCCGGTGACGACAGACATTGTGAAGGGCGTTCAGGTCACCGGAACGATTTTTGGTCACGATCACCGAGTAGTCGACGAAGTCGAACTTGATGAAGTCACCCGGGTTTGCAAGCTGCGATATGTGCCCGACATAGTGCCACCGCTTGAGGAAGAATGTGTCCAGTTCCCGCTGGAACCAGTCCGGGCTGACATAGGCATCACGCGGTAAACCAACGTTCGGCAGATCCTTGATTGCAATTTCTGAAGACGCGGTAATAGTCATCGTTCAGTCCTTTCGTGCACCAGTGTGCAGTATGTTCATGGTCCACACCCCAATCAGGGGCAGAGCCCTCTCCCGATCACGGTCAGGTGAGGGCGGGCGTCGCCAGTTCCCGCTCCGCGCTGCTCTGCGCATCCGGCAGAAGCGTTGCAGCACCGAAGTCCCACGAGATGGTGACGTCGTCGCCGCGGCGAAGCTGATCGCCGGTCACCGCAGGCTCTCGCACCGTGATCCGGCCGTGCCCCGGAACATCGATTTCCAAGCGGCGGGTGGCGCCGAGGTAGACAAGATCCGCCACCACGCCCGGCAGCGAGCATCCGTCGGAGGCATTCGTGCAGTTCGAAGCGCCGACTCGGCAGACCTCCGGTCGCAGGAGGAAGGACGCCGACACTCCGATCGGAGCATCCGTTCTTTCGACGCGAACTCGTGAGTCGCCGATGGCGACGACAGCCTCATTGCCGATGTCCTCAGCGGGTCCGGTGAAGATGTTCGACTCACCGAGGAAGTTCGCCACGAAACGGCTGGCCGGCCGACGGTACAGGGTTTCACCCGTGTCGCACTGCTCGATCCTGCCCTCGTTGAACACCGCGATACGATCCGACAGCGTCAGCGCCTCTTCCTGATCATGCGTGACGAGCATGATGGTGACGCCAAGCTCTCGGTGAATGCGGCGGATCTCCCCTTGGAGGGAGTCACGCAGCTTCTTGTCCAGTGCGCCGAGCGGTTCGTCCATGAGGAGAATCGGAGGGTCGAATACCACGGCCCTGGCTAGGGCGACTCGCTGCTGTTGACCGCCAGAGAGCTGCTTCGGGTAGCGATCACCGAACTCTCGGAGATGCACGAGATCGAGTGCCAGACCGACCTTCTCCTTGATCTGTGCCCGAGTCATCTTCCGCCGCTTGAGTGGGAAGGCGATGTTCTCCGATGCCGTCATATGCGGGAATAGAGCATAGTTCTGAAAAACCACGCCGATGTTGCGACGATGCGGCGGACGAGAGCTGATCGACTCTCCTCCGAGCAGGATCTCTCCCGCTGTCGCTGGAGTGAAACCGGCGATCATGCTGAGCGTCGTCGTCTTTCCGGACCCACTGGGGCCCAGCAGGGTGACAAACTCGCCCGGCTTAATGGACAGATCGACCGACTTGACCACGCCATTCTTGCCGTAGTTTTTGCTGAGGCCTACGAGGTCAAGGGCAACGCCCGCCCCGCTGTGCGTTTCAGACCGCATTCTTCTTACTCCTTGTGATACGTACGGCGATGACAGCAAGGAACAGCGCCACAGTCACGCCGCTCGCCAACGCTGATGCTGCAGCGATTGTCGGATCCGAGTCCCTTGCGACGCTCGAATACATCTGGACCGGAAGGGTGGTTTGAAGCGGCGAGGCGAGAAAGATCGACACGAGGGTTTCGTTGAAGGACCCCAGGAAGGCCAGCAAAGCGCCCGTCGCCACACCGGGCAGGATGATTCTGAGCGTCACCAGCATGAAAGTCGTCACCGGCGGTGCGCCGCACGAGGCCGCAGCCTGTTCGAGGCTTCGATCCAGACTCTGTAGTGAAGAGGTCACGCTGATCACCACGAACGGCAGCACGAGCACTACGTGAGCCAGAACGAAACCGAGGACAGTGCCGGAGATCCGCCACTGGAGGAACATCGAGTACATTCCGATGCCGGCGACGACAGCGGGAACAACGGTGGGAAGGAGAATGATCGACTGGATACCTGCGACCAGACGCCGCGACTTGGACCGATGGAGCCCCAGCGCAGCTATAGTGCCTAGGACTGTCGCCAGGACCATGACGATGGTGGCTGTTTGCAGGGAGTTCAAAAAGGCGTTGTACCACTTGGCGTTCTGGAAAAAGTTCTCGTACCACTGCAGTGACCATCCAGGAGGCGGGAACACAAAGCTTCCCGCGCTCGTGAAGCTCACGATCGTCACGACGACGATCGGCGCCACAATCCATACGAACACGATGGCTGCCCAGACGGCCAGCAGAAACCTGCTTGGAGCTATGCGCGACACGAATTAACTCTCCCTCGAGTCGGTGCCCAGGGACGTGATTGCCGGCCCGACGAACCGTCTTCCTGCGAGCAACAGAACCGCGGTGGCCACGATCATGACTGCAGCTATGGCACCGCCACGACCCCAGGACAACAGCGTGCTGATTTGTGTATAGAGGAACTGTGACAGAAGTACCTGGTTGGGCGATCCCAGTAGGTCCGGGGTGACGTAGAAGCCGAGCGAGATGACGAAGACCAAGAGGCTTCCCGCCAGAACCCCCGGAATCGAGAGCGGAAAATACACCTTCAAGAATGCGACGGCAGGACGAGCGCCCAGGGTGTGTGCGGCACGCACAAGACTCATGTCGATTCTGCTCATCGTCGCATACAGCGGCAGCACCATGAACGGAAGCATCGCCTGAATCATCGCGATGGTCGCGCCGGGTACCGATCCCGAGAGTTGCAGCTGTTCCAGCCCCAGAGAACGACCGAGCTGGTCCACCGGTCCATTGTCCTGCAACAGGATCACCCAGGCGAACGTCAATGCCACGGGCGACGAACAGAACTGCACCAGAACCACACCGAGGAGAACCGTTCGCCACATCGGCTTCGCGACGGTGATGAGGTAGGCGTAGGGGTAGGCGATCAGGAGGCATCCGATCGTGATCGCCACACCTGTGACCAAAGTTCGGACAAGAATGGTGACGTTCACTGATTCGCCGAGAAACCACGTGAAGTTGTCGAATCCGCCGACCTGGGGAGCCTGGAAATCCGTGAAGCCCCGCCGCAGCGCCTCGAACGTCGGCCAGGCGAAGAGCACCGTGATCATCGCCAACGCCGGTAGCGCCAGCCAGAGCCAGTCCGATGGCAGCCTCCTGCGGTGCTTGGGTCGCGACGACGATTCCCCTTCGCCGTTGGGTCGAGCGTCGCTGGAGTGGCGACCGTCGACGTCAGCTGTAAGTGTCATGGCGTCAGCCCGCCTGCCAGGTAAGCCATGCCTGGTCAACTCGGTCGTTATTCTCGCTCCACCACTTCATGTCTACGATGTGCGTGTCATCCAGATGGCCGGACTCTGTCGCAGAGAACTTCCTGCCGAGCTCGTCCAGTTCGACACTGGAGCCTTCGACGGTCGGTGCGTACGGAACTGCTTCCGCCAACTGCTCCTGTGGCGCGGGCGTCGCGATGTAGGAGAGGAACTTCTGTGCCGCCTCCTTGTTGGGAGCCCCCTTTGGGATGGTGAGCTGATCCGTTGCTCGCATCGCGGTGTTCCACACGGGCGCGTACGGTGCGCCGTCCTTCGCGGCGGTATGCGCCCGGCCGCTATATACCAACGCCATCGCAACCCCGCCCGAGTTGAGCTGCTCGGTCGACTGGGCAGTCGTCCCGTACCACGAGACGTCGTTCCGCAATGTGGCCAACTTCGCCATCGCGCGCTCGTAGTCGAGTGGGTAGAGATTCTCGGGCGCGACACCGTCTGCCATGAGAGCAAGCTCTAGCTGTCCTGGCACTGCATAATCCCACATCCCCCGCTTACCCGGGTACTTCGCGGTGTCGAAGAAGTCCGCAATCGAGGTGGGTGGATTGTTGCCGAATAGGTCCTCGTTGTAGACCATCACGAACGATTGCTGCAGCACCGGCAGCCCGCAGTCGCTGAAGATCAGATCCGGATCGATCTGTGACATGTCGACAACGGTCCGGTCAATCGGTTCGAGCAGTTCACCACATTTGGCGACAGCGACGTCGGTAGCCACCTGTACGACGTCCCAGGAAACGTTGCCCGACTGCACCATTGCCTGAAGCTTGGCGTAATCGGTCGGCGAGTCCTGAACCACCGTGATGCCGTTCTGCTCCGCGAACGGATCGGTCCAGTACTGCTCCTGAAGCGCCTGACCGTCGCCCCCCCACGACACAAATGTCATCGCATCTTCCGCTCCAGGCGACGCGCCACACGCGGTGAGTAGAGCAACGCTCCCGGCGAACGCTGCTGCAGAGATAGGCTTCTTCATGTTTCTTCTCCTGTCGACGCTGCGGGATGGCCCGCCGGTGGGGTGACCGTCGCGTCCGCGGTTACTGGGGGATGCTCACATCGCAGTGCAATTTGGTCGGACTCTCGCCTGTCCTGGTGTGGCGGCTTTCATCCTCATCACTGATCGCTTTGCCAATCGATTGGTATCGACCATAGCTGTGATGTGTGTCGCACACAAGTCCGAGAGTGAGTGTTTACGTGGACGCAATTGAAGCTGAGCTAATGAAACAGTTCTGCAACAGATGCTCCCCCGCCCTCAGTCTCGCCGGCGCGTCACTTTCGTCCTTAGATATGTCCGCAACAACCGACACCTGGAGCCGAACGCCGCGCGAAATTTGCGCGCTGCCGCAGCTGCAGCCGCGTGTGACATCCCAAGATCCAAGGCTGTTGATTCGCTACGCAATCCGATGCTCAACCATCGACTGCAGCGTGGCCTTCAGGTATCGTTCCAAACGATTGGCAAGGGTTGGCCATCGTTTCCCGAATCCCCTCTGGAGCCCGCCCTGTCATCCTCGACTGCCATCTCGACGAAGGACAATCATGAACTCGATTACGGCCAACGCGCTCGTGTTCACTGCCCAAGGGAACCTCGAACTAGACGTCGTGGACATCCAGGCGCCGGGCCCGGGCGAGATCCGCGTGCGGCTGAAGGCCAGCGGCGTGTGTCACTCCGACCTGCACGTCGCCAACGGAGACTGGGGCTCAAAGGTTCCGACGGTTCTCGGCCATGAGGGGGCCGGAATTATTGAATCGGTCGGCCCCGGAGTATCCCCAGACCGAGTCGGGGAGCACGTCGCACTGTCCTGGTTCGCTCCCTGCCTCAAGTGCAAGTACTGCGTCAGCGGTCGGCAGTGGGCGTGCCGCGACACTACCGCCAACGACGCGGTTATGGCGGACGGGACCACCCGCATCCGCCGAGCAGGTGCCAGCATTCACGCCTTCCTCAACGTCGGCAGCTTTGCCGAGTACGCGGTGGTGCCGGAGTCCGGCGCCATTACGATCCCCGCCGAGCTTCCGTTCGAGATCGCCGCACTCATCGGGTGTGCTGCAACCACCGGAATCGGGGCGGTGCTCAATACAGGCAAAGTGCCGGCGGGGAGTTCCGCCGCGGTTGTCGGATGTGGAGGTGTCGGACTATCGGTGGTGATGGGCCTTGCACTTGCCGGCGCCAACCCGATCATTGCAGTCGACATGTCCGACGAGAAGTTGGCAGCAGCCAAGGCGGTCGGTGCAACGCACGTCATAAATGCCGCCGACGGAACGGTCGTGGAGCAGATTAGGGAGTTGACCGACGGCGGCGTCGAGTACGCCTTCGAGGCAGCGGGGCGGGTGGACACCGCCGAGCAGTGCGTGTCGATGACATGTGCCGCAGGAACCGCAGTTCTGGTGGGCATGCCATCGGGCGGTACGGCCCTGCCTTTGAACCTGCTCGACGTGACCCTCAACGGCAAGTCGGTCGTGGGATGCAGCTACGGCGGTTCCACCCCGTCGCTTACCTTCCCGATGCTGGCGGAACTGTACATGTCGGGTCGGCTTCCCCTGGACAAGCTGGTGGGACGTCGGATCGAGCTCGGCGACGTGCCGCATGCGTTCGAGGAGATGAAGGTCGGACGCGGCCTCCGCTCGGTCGTCTGCTACTGATCTGCAGAGCTCGAGTAACTACTTGACTCTGCCCGCCCACCGGCTCGGTGGGCGGGCAGAGTTTGTCTCTGACCTTAGTGAAGGTCAGCGGCCGGCGAGGAGCTCGGCAAGGTGGAGCACCTCGGTGGCGGGGTGGAGGTTGTCGATCTGGGTGCGGCAGGAGAATCCATCGGCAAGGACAACGGCCTGAGGGGGGAGGGTGCGCAGCGCCGGGAGGAGCTGCGTCTCGGCTACCGCTACGGACACCTCGTAGTGGTCACGTTCGGCACCGAAGTTTCCGGCCAGGCCACAGCAACCACCGACCGTCGTTACCTTGGCGCCGGCTCGCTCCAGAAGTGCACGGTCGGCGTCCCAGCCGATCACGGCATGGTGATGACAGTGGGGCTGCGCGGTGATCTCCAGGCCTGAGAGGTCTGGCGGGGTGTAATCGGCGTCCGCAGAGAGTAGTTCGGCCAAGGTACGCACTGCCGAGGACACCTGTGCCGCGTCCGAGGTGTCGACGAGCTCGACCAGATCAGATCTCAGCGCGGCGGTACAGGACGGTTCGATTCCCAGCACGGTGGCGCCACGCTGTACATAGGGATACAACACGTCAACCGTGCGCCGCAGCCGCCGCCGCGCTCCGTCGAGTTGGCCGGTCGAAGTCCACGTCAGTCCGCAGCACACCTCGCTTGCGGGCAGATGGACCGCGTATCCCGCGTCGTTCAGAAGGTCGATGGTGGCTGTTACCACCCGCGGATTGAAGCTCGAGCTGAAGGTGTCGACGAAGAGAACGACCTCTCGACCTGGCGTGTACTTTCCGACACCCGGTGGTCCAGTCTTCACCGCAGCCTTGAACGCGGCCCTGTCGGTGGACGCGGCCAACTGAGGGATGGAGCGTCGTGCGTCGATACCCGCGAACCACATCAGCGGCCGGTGCAGAGGCTCTACGCTGCTGAGGCCGTTGAACAGTGCTGGGAGGCGACGCGCGAGACGCAACCACAACGGCAGCCAGCCGAGCGAGTAGTGCGAACGCGGGCGCAGCCGCCCGGCATACCGAGCGTTGAGCACCTCGGCTTTGTACTTGGCCATGTCGACACCGGTCGGGCAGTCCGACTTGCACCCCTTACAGCCCAAACACAGGTCCAGCACATCGCCTACTTCCGGAGACTGCAAACCGTTCGGACCGAGCTTTCCCGACACCGCGTCTTGGAGCACCCGTGCCCGCCCGCGAGTGGAGTCCTTCTCGTTCCTCGTGGCCTGGAAGGATGGGCAGATGACGCTGTCAGGTGCCGGGTTCGCTGCGACACATCGTCCGACGCCCGTGCAGCGGTGCACGGCATCGAAGAGACCGGCCGAGTCGTCCGGATAGCTGAACGCCGCGGAGCGCGCCAGGGGCAGTGGCGTCGTGTAGCGGATATCGGCCTCCACCGGAACGGGATCGACAACGATTCCGGGATTGAGCAGGTTCTCGGGATCAAAGTGCGCCTTGACCTTCCGGAAGACGTCGATGGCTGCAGCCGAGTACATGTGCGCGAGCAGCTCGCCGCGCGCTCGACCGTCACCATGTTCACCCGACATTGATCCCCCGTATTTGGCCACGAGTGTCGCTGCATCGTCGAGGAAGTCCCGATAGCGCCGGCGACCCCCACTGTCGTCGAGGTCGAAGTCGATGCGTACGTGTACACACCCGTCCCCGAAGTGACCGTATGGGACACCCGTGAACCCGTGGCCGGTGAGCAACTCTTCGAAACGAGTCAGATAATCCGCGAGGTGCTGCGGAGGCACTGCCGCGTCTTCCCATCCTGCGTGGGCGGGGCGGCCTGTGGACGTACGTGCGACCAGACCAGACCCGTCTTCACGGATCTTCCACAGGGCAGCCATTTGCGCCGACGAGGTCACGACCCGATGGTCCAAGGCCCGGCTGGCGTCGGCCACAGCGTCGGCCACAGCGGCGAGGGCAGACTTCTCTTCGCCGACCACTTCGACGAACAGCCATCCGGCGCCCTCTGGAAGGTCGCGTACTGCAGCCGACCTGTCCGCGACTGCGTTCGTGATGCGACGGTCGAGGCCTTCGCAGGCAACCGGAGAAAATGGAAGGATCGCCGGGACCGCGGCGGCAGCGGCGATCATGTCGGGGAATCCAAGCACGACCATGACTTTGTGCGCAGCGTCGGCAACGAGACGGATATCGGCCTCCACTACCGTTGCCAGCGTTCCTTCGCTGCCCACCAACATTTTCGTGACGTCGAAGCCGTTCTCAGGAAGCAGGTTTTCAAGCGCGTAGCCCGAGACTTGCCGCCCGAACCGGCCGAACTCGGTGCGGATGGTGGCTAGCGAGTTCATCGTGGTGGTTTGCAATCCCCGCAGAACAGATGACCCGTCGCTGGATCCGTCTGCGAGGCTTCCGAGGCGGAGGTGCTCACCCGTACCGGTCACCACATGCAGGCCGTACACGTTGTCGCTGGTGCGTCCGTACCCCAGAGCCCGCGAACCGCATGCGTTGTTTCCGATCATTCCGCCGATCGTGCATCGAGAGTGGGAGGACGGATCTGGACCGAAACGCAGACCGTACGGGGCTGCGGCTCGCTGCAGCGTCGCGTGTGCGGCGCCCGCCTGTACTCGAGCCCGGTTGCTCTCGAAGTCCACGCCAAGCACGCCGTTGAGGTGTCTCCTGTGATCAACCACGAGTCCGGTGCCGATGGCGTTGCCTGCGATCGATGTGCCGGCGCCGCGGCTGGTAATCGGGATGCCGTGTGCGGTGGAGACCGACATGATGGCGTCGATTTCGTCGATGGCCCGCGGGAACACCACAGCGCTCGGTGGTACCCGGTAAACCGAGGCATCCGAGGAGTACAGCGATTTGGTCAGTGCACTGTCGTCGACCTCGACTCCCTGACGCCGTAGCGCCATCACTGCCTCGACAACCGCGGCGGGTGCGGGGTGCGTCACCGAGGAGATCATCTTGTCCGGTCCGCGTCCGCAGTCATCGGGAGAAGACACAGAGTCGCTCCACGGTGAGTGCGGAGGCGGTCGACTCGGGCCCCTCCTTGGTGTTTCCGGAGTTCCGGAGTCCTCCGTAGGGCATGTTGTCGGCGCGGAACGACGGTGCCTCGTTCACCAGAACCGCGCCGAAATCGAGTCTGTCGGTGGCCGCCAGGGCCTTGTCGAGGTTCTGGGTGAAGACGGCGGCCTGCAGGCCGTACTGTGAGTCGTTCGCCATGTCGATCGCTTGGTCGAAACTCTCTACTCCGACGACACTGACCACCGGGGCGAAGGCTTCCTTCTGAATGAGATCGCTGGACTGCGCAGCGTTGTTCACCACGGTCGGGGGTACAACCCCGTCGGATCGGCGTTCGCCGCCGGAAACGACTTCCGCTCCTTGCTCGGTTGCGGAACGTATTGCTGCAAGGGCGCGTTCGGCCACCCGGTTGTCGATCAGTGGGCCGCACACGACCTGCTCGTCCCGTGGGTCGCCGGAGACGATTTCACCGGTTCGTGCGACGAGCAGGTCGAGGAACTCGCCGTGTACGGCGCGATCGACGTAGATCCGCTGGACCGAGACGCAGGTCTGCCCGGCGAAGACGAACGCGTTCGGAGCGAGGAGATTCGCTGCTCGTTCGAGGTCGGCGTCGGGCTCGATGATGGCCGGACTCGCGTTTCCCAACTCGAGGAGGACCTTCTTGCGGGGGGCGCTTGCCGCGATGTGCCAGCCGACCTCGGTCGACCCGGTGAAGCTGATCGCCGCGACTCGCGGATCCTGGACGATCGAGGCGCTGATCTCTGCCGGCTCCCCTGGAACCACCGAGAGGTACCCAGCCGGGAGACCTGCGGCAGTACAGATGTCGGCGAGCACGAACGCGGTGAGCGGGGACTGCGGGGCAGGCTTCAATACGACCGGGCATCCTGCAGCCAACGCCGGAGCCAGCTTGTGAGCAACCAGATTGAGTGGGAAGTTGAACGGCGTGATTGCGGTGACGACCCCAATCGGGCGGTTTACGGTGTAGGCCAACTTGTTCGCCCCCGCAGCCGTGGCGTCCATTGCGACCATATTTCCAGTGCGTGTTCGCGCAACAGCGGCCGACACCCGGTACGTGCTTGCTGCCCGGTCAACCTCGGATCGTGCCAGGGCGATCGGCTTACCCACTTCGGACGAGATCAGCAGTGCCAGCTCCTCACGCCGGCGCAGCAACTCCTCGGCCACCCGGTCGAGAACTGTGGCCCGCTCGTGTGCGGGGATTGGAGCGTCGAGCGCGGCATGGGCTAAGCCGACCGCCGCGGTGGCCTGCGCGGCGGTCGCTTGGCCGACACTCCCGACTGCTTCGCCGTCGTACGGGTTTGTGACATGCGCCCGACTCGAGGTGGAGATCTCCTCGCCACCGAGGAGGACGCCGCGCTCGAGCACTTGGCGGGAAAGGGCAGTGGTGAGAGACATTGATGCAGATCTCCTTGAGAGGGTTTGGTGGCCGGGACGCGTCTTACTCGGGCAGCGACCCGAACATCACGTGCCGCGCCTCTGTGTACTCGTGGACGATCGACGTCGACAGGTCTTTGCCGCCGCCGGAGGCCTTCCCTCCACCGTGCGGGAACTCGGGAGTCACGCTGAGGTGGTGATTGACCCAGACGCAGCCGAATTCCAGCTCGCGAGTGAAGCGGAGTGCTCGGTCGATGTCGCGGGTCCACACCGATGAGGCCAGGGCATATGGGGTGCCGTTCGCGAGCTGCAACGCCTCCTCCGCGGTCTTGAAGGACTGCGCCGTGACCACTGGTCCGAAGATCTCGTTCTGCACGACCTCGTCGTCCTGTTGGACTCCGACCAAGATGGTCGGATCCACGTAGTAACCGGGCAGCGCCCTCGCAGCGTCACCCCGCAGCACGTCGACGTGGTCCGGGCAACGGTCGAGAAAGCCAAGCACGCGTTCGTGTTGCCGAACATTGTTGACGGGGCCCAATCGGGTTGCGGCGTCACTGGTGAGACCCATTGTCATGCTTGACGCGGCGGCACGGAGTTCGTGGAGGAAGCTGTCGAAAATCGACTCGTGGACGATCATTCGCGCAGCCGCGGTGCAGTCTTGCCCCGCATTCCAGAAAGACGCGAGAGCGATGAATTGGGCGGCCGCCGCGGGATCGACGTCATCGAACACGACGACAGGTGCTTTCCCGCCAAGCTCCAGATGGGAGTGCTTGAGGCCCCGCGCGCTGAGCTCGGCAACACGACGACCTGCCGCCGTCGATCCCGTGATCGACACCATCTTCACCAGCGGGTGCCCGACGATCGCCTCACCGCAGTCGGCTGCGCCGGTGACGACGTTCAGAACTCCGGCTGGGAGGAACTCCGCGGCCACCTCGGCCAGAAGCAGGGTGGTCAGAGGGGTGGACTCCGCCGGCTTGAGCACGACAGTGTTACCCGCGGCCAGCGCGGGGCCGCACTTCCACACCGCCATCATCAGCGGGTAGTTCCACGGGGTGACCTGGCCGACGACGCCGAGCGGATCACGACGTAGGTAGGAGGTCGTGCCAGCGAGGTACTCCCCCGCGGTCGCGCCGCTGAGGGTTCGCGCCGCCCCCGCGAAGAAGCGGAGATGATCAACGACGGTCTCGATCTCTCCGCGTGCTGCGGTGATCGGCTTACCTGCATTACGGGACTCGAGCTGCGCGAACTCCTCGGCCCTGGTTTCCACCGCTTGGGCGATCCTCAGCAGCGCGGTGGAACGCTGACTCGGCGACACACGTCGCCATGTCCCGAACGCGCGATCGGCGCTTCGCACGGCATGATCCACATCCGAGGGCGAGCAGCGCGGGACGACTGCGAACTCCTCGGTTGTCGAGGGATCGACGATGCGGTCGACGTCCTCTGAGGTCGGGACGTAATTCTTGCCGTCAATGAACGGGTAGGCCGTGCCGGTATGCACCATGGGTTTGATCACCATTCTGTCGTCGGAAGGTTTGTTGCAGGTGACTGACGAGGGCGCTGACCAGTGCGAACGGAAGCAGATCGACTGCTAACGCCAATCGTTTGGCATGCTTGCCCAACGTATGCGATGGATACGGGGTGCGCAAGGCTCGCGCCAGACTCAGCTCCTGCCGCCGGCTGACGACGCCCGCACACCAAGCTGGGCGTAGCCTGCCTGCAGCGCTCCCGAGAATCTCCAGTCCAGTGGCCACGGCCACGATGCTGCTTCGCGGGCGAGGGCCATCGGCGCACCCTCGTCGACCAGCCGGCGGATCGAGTCAGCAGCGCTGGCGATCTCCAGTTGCTGACCTCGCGCCCAGGTCAGATCGGCGGGTTGCCCGTGTCCCGCAAGCACAACCGACCGCGCATCCAAGAGTGCGAGTGCAGAATCGAGGGCGCTCGCCCACTCCAGCGGATAGCAGT